>JAEIGA010007680.1_pt1 | contig 16367 bp, 20 predicted proteins | sample 9270691 | NCBI WGS metagenome assembly JAEIGA01 (sample SAMN17057246, study PRJNA624740) | gut metagenome | biome: biome; isolation source: fecal sample | host: Bos grunniens | place: China: Xizang | collected 2019
CCTTTCTATTGGCAAATATTGCTTTTTTTGTCCCCTTTTTGGAGGATATATGGCGAAAAAGAAAAAGATGTACGAACTTAAAGATATTATTCCGCTTTTGTCGGAGGATTCCTTAAAAGTGGCTTCCGGAATGATAGAAGATGCGCTTTTCATGCAGGAACAACTTGCAGAACTCCGGGAAACGATCAAAAAAGAGGGAGTTTCGGAGAATTATCAATACGGAAGCAAGCAAACGGCGGCAATGACGACATATTTGCAGGTCCAGAAGCAGTACGGAGTGATTATCCGGTATTTGACAGACCTGATGCCGAAGGAAAACAAAACGGCAGCTTCTGCAGATCTGTTGGATTGGGTGAATCATAATTGATCGAGTTTGAAGAATATTTCGGTAAAATTGTAGATGGAAAGATTGTTGCGTGTGATAAGATGCGCAGAATCAGTGAGGTGCTTCTGGAGAGGTATCTTGCGCCGGATGAGTTTCACTTTGATGTGGGCATTGCGAAACGGCATACGAAGTTTATCGAAACATTCTGCAAACTTCCATCCGGATCCGTTGGCCAGCCGTTGAAGTTGGAGTTATTCCAGAAGGCCAGACTTCAGGCACTGTTTGGATTTGTGGATGATAACGACCTGCGACAATACAATGAATGCCTGATTATTGAGGGCAGAAAAAACGGCAAGACGACGGAAACGGCTGCGGTCGAAATAGATATGCTGATAGATGACAAAGAAGGTTCTCCGCAGATCTATAACATTGCTACGATGTTAGATCAGGCGAAACTTGGATTCAATGCGGCAGTAAAAATGGTCCGGCAGAGTCCGATGCTGTCGGCTAATGTGAAGAAGAGAGCATCTGATCTATATTTTGACAGAAACTTCGGATTCATAAAAGCCCTGGCATCAAATAGTAACTCGCTGGATGGTTTGGATGTGCACTGCGCAGTTATCGACGAACTGTCAGCAATTAAAAACAGAGATATATATGATCTAATCAAGCAGGCAATGGGAGCAAGGAAGCAACCGTTGCTTTTTTGTATTACAACGAACGGTTATGTCCGTGAAGGAATATTTGATGCGCAGTACAAGTATGCTGCAGAGGTTCTGAACGGAACGATTAAAAATCCTCGGTTCCTGCCGTTCATATACGAGTTGGATTCTCCGGATGAATGGACGGATGAGAACTGTTGGATTAAAGCTAATCCCGGCTTGGACACGATAAAGAGCAGAACTTATCTGCGTGAGATGGTTCAGAAGGGAAAAGACGATCCGAGTTTCAAGCCGACAGTCATGGTCAAGGACTTCAACATTCCGCAGAGTGGCTCAACGACCTGGCTTCCGTTCGAGTCGATTGTTAACGAAGCCACATTTGACATGACGAAGGTTTCGCATTCTTACGCAATCGGTGGTTGCGACTTGTCGAGCGTGTATGACTTGACGTGTGCAACGCTTGTCATCCGCAAGCCGGAAGACGAAACAGTGTACGTTCTGCAGAAGTATTTTATTCCGGAACGAAAACTGGACGAAAATCTCGGAGCAGATACAAAACAAGTTCCGTACAAGCTATGGGCGGAGCATGGATGGATTGAAATTAACGAGGGTGCGCAAGTAGACTATTCAGCCGTGACGAAGTGGTTCGTCGAGATGGTTGAAAAATACGACATCAGACCTTTGTGGATATGCTACGATCGTGCCCTCGCTGGTTATTGGGTTTCCGAGATGTCCGATTATGGATTCGATATGGAGAAGACGGCACAGGGACCGTTTACATGGTCCCAGCCGATGAAAGAACTCGGGTGTGCATTGTCCGAACATAGAATTAACTACAATAACAATCCGATTCTTCGGTGGTGTCTGGCAAACACCGGAGTGAAAGCACTAAACAAGGATGGCATTGAGACAATTCAGCCGGTAAAACTGCAGCAGAACCGACGAATTGACGGAATGGTGTCACTCCTGAATGCGTGGGTCGGATATGTAAAGCATTTAGATGAATATATGCCGTATGTGAGGTAGAAAATGGGAATTTTAGCAAACCTTTTCAAGAAGGAAAAGCAGGAGCAGAAAAGAACATATTCGGAATTTAAAGAACTCGGGACTTACAGAGCATCGTTCACAACGTTTGGAAAGGACATTTACAAAAGTGACGATGTCAGAACCTGCATTCGTGCATTGGCAGAACATACTTCCAAAGCGAACCCAAGATGCAAAAACGACAAGCGCATCGAACGGATTCTGCAGTTAAGGCCTAATAAGTTCATGAATGGCAAAGACTTCCTGGCTAAAGTTCGAAATTATCTGGAAATCCGCAACACGGCATTCGTATACATTAACCGTGACAACACTGGCAAGGTTATTGAGTTTTATCCGGTGCCTTATCAGTCATATATGGCTCTTGAGTTTAACGACAGGCTTTTCATTCGGTTCAAGTTTGACGGTTCGAATAGTGACCTTGTGGTTCCCTGGGATGATTTGGCCGTTCTGCGAAAAGATTATGTATTCTCCGAAATCGGCGGCGAGGATAACAAACCACTGCTTCCGACTCTGGAAGTAATAAGCACAATGGATAAGGGACTGCAGAATGCTGTTAAGTCGACTGCGAACCTTCGAGGAATCCTGAAGTCGACAAAGGCTATGCTATCTCCGGAAGACTTAAAGCGAAACAAGGAGCAGTTCGTAAAAGATTACATGGATATTGAGAACGAAGGCGGAATTGCTTCTTTGGATGCAACTCAGGAGTTTAAGGAAATTAACCTTAAACCGACAACGGCAACGGCAGAAGAAGCTGATGCGTATCGTGACAGAGTATATCGATATTTCGGAGTAAATGAAAAAATCATCAAATCGACATACTCCGAGAGTGAATACGATGCGTTCTATGAGAGCAGAATCGAGCCGTTCCTTGTGGCTCTTGCGCTGGAATTTACATACAAGATTTTTACAGAACGTGAAATTGCATTCGGAGCAGAGATTTGGTATGAGTCCAACCGCTTACAGTTTGCAAGTGCAAAGACCAAAATCAGTATGGTGGCACTTGTAGACCGTGGCTTAATGACTCCGAACGAATACAGAGCATTGTTTAATCTGTCTCCTTATGAGGGCGGAGATGAGTTCATTTTGAGATTAGATACATCAAAGACCGGAGATTCTGTAGGAAACGATGGAACTGGAAATCCGGTTGGAAGGCCGCCGAAAGATGACACGGTGGATGATGACGATGACGGAGGAAATGAAGATGGCAATTAAAGACAACAGAGAATACCGGAATATTCCGATGTTCGAGATTAGACAAGCGCAGGACGGTGAGGAGCCGTCTTTTTTAGTGGAAGGATATGCAAGCACATTTGAACCGTATGTGATGTATGAGTTCGATGGTGTTAAGTACATGGAACAAATTGACCCGAAAGCATTTGAGGAATGCGACATGTCGGATGTCATCTTCTGCAAAGATCATGCCGGCACTGTTTTTGCAAGAACAAGAAACAAAACCTTGGAATTATCGGTTGATGAAAAAGGCCTTTTCACGAAGACGGATTTATCCAAGACGGCATCTGCAAGAGAGATGTTTGACGAGATTAAGGCTGGTATGTACGACCAGATGTCATTTGCCTTCACCGTTCGAGAAGACTCATACGACAGAGAGACACATACCAGAACCATTATGAAAATCGACAAATTGTACGATGTTTCTGCGGTATCATTCCCGGCGAATCCGGGCACAGATATAGGAGTGGCTACAAGAGACTACTTCAACGGAGTGATTGAAGCAGAGCGAGCGGAGAGACTTGCGAAAGAGGAAGCCATGAAAGAAATCAAGGCTCGTTATTGGGCAGAAAGGAAACAGTCATGAAAGAACTTAAAGACATGACCTTGAAAGAGGTCGAAGCAAGACTTGCAGAGCTTGATGCTGTTATGAGCCCTGAAAGTGAAGCAGAGGTTTCCGATGCGATGACCGAAGAAATGAGAGCATTGCAGGAACGCAAGGTTGAATTGGCTGACCTTGAACAGAGAAAAGCCGATGCAAAAGCTCTGGAAGAAAACAGAGCAGAAGGAACTGTTGAAGTAGTTGAAGAAAGAAAAGAGGTAATTGAAATGACGAAGGTTGAAGAGTACAGAAACTCCAAAGAGTACATCGATGCTTATGCAGAGTACATCAAGACCGGCAAGGCTGATGAGTGCAGAGCATTACTTACCACCAATGTTGGTGATGCAGGCGAAGTAGCCGTTCCCGATTTTGTTTATGACATTATCAAAACTGACTGGCTCAAGAGTGGTGTTATGAGTCTGGTTAAAAAAATCAGCGTTCAGGGAAACATGAAGGTTCAGTTCGAATTATCTGCAGGTGATGCAGTAATCCATGACGAAGGATCCGGAGCAGTTTCCGAAGAAGAGTTAACGCTCGGTGTTGTTACCCTTATTCCCGAGAGTATTAAGAAATGGATTTCCATTTCCGACGAAGCTCTTGACATGAGAGGTGAAGCATTCCTTCGTTACATCTATGACGAATTAACCTACAGAATTGCACTGAAGGCAGAAGCAGTTCTGATCGGAAAGATTGCAGCACTTGGAACTTCTGCATCCGAGACAGCAGTTTGCGCAAAGAAGGTTAAAGCTGGCGCAGCACTTGGAACCATCGCAACCGCACTTGGACAGCTTTCTGCAGAAGCAGCTAATCCTGTTGTAGTTATGAACCCTGCAACAAAGGCCGCATTTAAGGCTGCTGTATATGCTGGACAGTTCAACGCAGATCCGTTTGAAGGACTTACCGTTGTTCTGACCAATGCACTTCCTGCAATTAGTTCCGCATCCGAGAATGATGTATACGCTATCGTTGGTGACTTCGGTTATGGCGCACTTGCAAACTTCCCGAATGGAGATCAGATTCAGCTCAAATTCGATGACAAGACTGCTATGACTTCTGACCTTGTTAAAATCCTTGGTCGTGAGTTCGTTGCTGTTGAGCCTATTGCTTGCCGTGCATTCGTTAACATCACCAAGCCGGCTGCTCTGTAATCGGAGGTAGCAAATATGAAAGGTTTCGTGATTCAACCATTTATCGATAAAGACACAGGGAAAGCATACAACATCGGAATCGAAGTCGAGTATGCAGATGACCGGGCGAGATTCCTCGCAGAAAAAGGTTATGTGAGACTTGCAGACGTTGAAAAAGCGGAACCTGTTGCGAAGGTGGAGAAGAGAGCAGAAAAGGTTGAAACACCGAAAAAGCCTGCTCTCAAAACAGCCGCAAAGAAAATTAAGAAATAAATTGAAGGGAGCAAGGACATGGCAGACGAAATTTTAAACCAGGAAGAGCCGGAAGAGGTAACAACTCCGACCAATGATGATCCGGAACCAACTCCAGAACCAACACCGACTCCGCCAACAATATTCGACAAAGTCAAACTTGCTCTTCGCATTAGTCACAATTTGCTTGACGGCGAAATCACAGAGGTTATTACTTCTGCCCGGCAGGAACTCATCCGGGCAGGGGTGAATGCCGACATCGTGAACGAGGATTCTGATGATTCAGATGATTCTGTGAAAGAGCTTGTTGAAAGCGCAATAAAGACTTATGCACTGGAGTATTATTCCAGGGATGTTAAGGAAGCAGAGAGATACGCTAACAGCTTCCAATATCAATGTGACTGCTTGCGGAAGTCATATCCGGCGACGGAGGTGGTGACGGATGTTTGATGATGTAATCAAATTATTAAGCACAACCAACACTGTCAATGAGTATGGCGACACTGTGAGCGTGTTAACAGAACGACAAGTGTTCGCAGAAGTGAAGAGTATTAGCCAGAGCGAGTTTTATCAGGCACAGGCACTCGGACTGAAGCCGGAAATCAAGTTTGTGATTGCAGATTTCGCTGATTATGGCGGAGAACAGCAGTTAAAATACACTCCATTCGGCGGAACCGAGGAAATATATGACGTTCTGCGGACATACCGAAACAAAATCAACCTTGAGATTGTGTGCAAAAGAGGAATTGATTGATGGGTGCTCCAAAATCGGTTGTCAAAGTGAAGAAGAACGGAGTGGAATACACTTCGAATGTGGATGCTTGCGAGTATTACATCTACGAACTTAACAGAGCTGCATTGCGAGATGTGGCAAAGTTTGTAAAGCGTAGATTTCGTGACAGTTTCTATCAGCATTTTGACAGAAGGTCTGGAAATGCCGGACGTGCAACAAGTTCGGTTGTTATGTCAAACAAAGACAGCAAATACCCGAGAGTCGAAATCGGCTTGAAAAGAAAAACCTTAAAAGGTGTATATGGGTATGAGCAAGAGTTCGGAACGAGCAATATTCCAAAACTCGGACTTCTACAGAGTTCGGTTGAGGATAACATTGCTCAAATAGTTGAAATTGAGTCAAAGTATTTATCTGCATTAGAGGACGAAGCGAGAGCGTTAGCTCTTATAGACGAAAGCGAGCATACAGACGATGGCGAGGAATAACAACACAGAACCAACTGTAACACGCACAAATGCGCTGAAAAAGTTGGTACAGACAAAATTAAAAACGCTTACTTCACAGGTATATTTCGAAATCGCCGATGACAAGGCATTATATCCGCACATCGTTTTTGACTTCCGGAGATTAGATCTCGGAGATTTATCACGGCAGGATTACATTCTGGAAGTGAATATCTGGGACAAAGGAACATCATCAGTGCAAGTTGATGAACTCGCAGATAACGTTGAAAATCTTCTGCAGGCTCAAAATCTTCCACAAGACCATGTACTTCCGACATTTTATCTGATAGATCGGCAGAACATACCGGATGACGATAAGGCAATAAAACACAGGCGCATACAGTTTCAGATTCAAAATTATGAAAGGTAGGTAAGGTCAAGATGGCAATTACAAAAACAATTACCGGTACCGGTGCTGTTACGGCTGCCGACTTCAACGACGTGAAGTGGGTCGGATTAACCAAGGGCGGCAACGCTATTACCATTACGATTAAAAATGCCATTAACATGGGAAATATCGATTGGACTTTTGCCGAGAAAAACGACGTAGTTCCGCAGGTAGTATTTACCGGCGCATACGACAACACTGACCAGGCTTCTTCAAGCACTGCAGAGAACTGGACCATTGAAATTGATGGTTCTCTTGCGGCTGGTGCTTCTGAAATCATCCTCGGTGCAGGAAAGTTTTACATCGGGCAGACTCTGATTGCTTTAACTCGTGGCGGCGGCTCTTTCAATGTTGAGAGAGAGTACAGAAAAATCAATGCTGACGGCGATCGTGGAACCGTTAAAGGCCGTGTCGTTATGGAAGGATCCGAATGTACGCTCACAATGAACGTGCTGACAATGCTGACCAATATCGACAAGCTCTACAGTTCGATTAATGTTAGTGCGTAGATCTAAAAACAAATGAAAGTGTGCAGGGTGGCTTCGGCTGCTCTGCACTTTTTTATTTAAAGGAGGGCCTAAATATGAGAAATTTGGAAACCGGCGATGTATTCGCATTTGTACGACTAATTGACGAAGTAGGAATTAAGGACCAACTGAAGAATCTGATTATGTCGAAGGACAGTGTTGCTGATCTGACGGCAGAATCATTCGGTTATGATTTAATCTTTGCTCTTATCGAAGGAGCAAGCAAAAAGAAGGCAGAAGATGCCATTTATGAGTTCTTCGGCGGAATCATGGAAGTGTCTCCGGACGAACTCCGGCATTCTGATCCGACGGAATTTTTGGAAAACATTTTGAAAATTGCTGATGTGGAGAAGTGGCAGAATTTTTTTACATCGGTTGCCAGGTTGATGAAATCGCATTGATGGACTTGCTGTTGAGGCGGTATCACTCAATAGATTTTATCGACAAATTGTCTGTTGAAGGATTCTGCAAGTTAATCCTGATGGCAATAGAAGGCGAAGTTAAAGAAAACCACAGAAAAGAATGGCTTGCACTGCTTCCATCGATGATACAAGCCGGAAAATATACAAGTTTTGAGGATTATTACGAAAAAGTCACAGGCAAAAATATCGATATGCGACCTGTGGATGAGATTATTGCGGAAATAGATGCCGCACATGAGGGAATGAACGATGAGAACAATTAAAGTTATTGACGGAAAATTGAAATGTTCTCGATGCGGAGAAATAAAGCCTGTAAGTGAATTTAGCAAAGGGCATAACAAAAGCGGATATAAGAGCCATTGCAAACAATGTGTGCATGAATTGTACCTTGCCGATAAAGAGCGCATTCTGCAACAACATAAAAATTATTACGAAAACAATAAAGAGAAATATTTGCAGAATTGTAAAGAATACCGAGATGAGCATAAAGAAGAACGAAAAAAATATTTCAAAGATTATTATGTTCGGCATTCTGATGAATTGAAGCGACAAAGTTCTATTCGATACAAAAATATAACTCCTGAACAGTTGAGAAAGCGAAAAGAGTATGCAAAAAGTCTTGTCGGTTCAGAAAGTTATCGTGCATATAAGCGCATGAAATTTCACTATCGCAAGGCAATGATGGACAAACTTCCGCATGATTTTACAAAGGAAGAGTGGCAAGAAGTTATTAGTTTTTTTGATAACAAATGTGCATATTGCGGAGAAGCGAAACCGCTTACGCAAGACCACATTATCCCTGTTGCAAAAGGCGGTGGATATACAAAAACAAACATCGTTCCATGTTGTGGAAGTTGTAATTCGAGCAAACAAGACTGCAATTTTGTTGAATGGTTCAAAGGAATGCCATTTTTTAATACAGAACGATTAACAAAGATATACAAGGTTATGGAGGGATAATATGGCTCTCGAAATTTTTCGTCTTGTGGGTTCAATTTTTATTGATACTGACAAGGCTAACGAATCATTGGCGAAAACCGATAAAAAGGCGACATCCGTTGCAGAAGGTTTCGGCAAGGTTGGGAAGGTGGCTGCTGGAGCGGCTGCGGCTATTGGTACGGCTGTAATAGGAACCGGAACTGCTCTGGTCGGAATGGCAAACGATGCCAGCCAGACGGCAGACGAAATCGACAAAATGAGTCAGAAAATCGGGCTGTCTGCAGAAGGTTATCAGGAATGGTCATACATCATGGAGCAGAACGGCATGGATGTTGACAAACTTCAGACCGGAATGAAGACTCTTGTTAACCAGATGGACAAGGTGCAGAGCGGAAACAAGGATGCAATTCAGACCTTCCAAGATTTAGGAGTGGAAGTCATGAATGCAGACGGTTCACTCCGAAGCCAGGAAGAAGTCATGAACGACACAATCCGTGCTCTGGCTGAAATGGGAAACACAGCAGAACGTGCGAAGCTGGCGACAGAGTTATTCGGGAAAGCCGGAACGGAGATGGCTCCGATGCTCAACCAAGGTGCGCAAGCCATTGATGATTTGCAGAATAGGGCACATGAGCTTGGACTTGTCATGAGTGACGATGCGGTCAAGGCCGGTGTTACTTATGGCGACTTGTCAAATGATTTGAAAAAATCTTTTGAGATGCTCAAAACGAACCTTGGAGCAGCATTATTCCCGGTGCTTAACAAAGTAATCGAGAAGCTGATTGAGTTTATGCCGACATTGCAGGAAATTGGCGAAAGACTCGGACCGATTGCGAGCGATTTTATCGAGAAGCTGATTCCGCCACTTGCAGATTTGGCTGAAGAGTTGATGCCGATTCTATTGGATTCAGTTGGAGATATTATTCCAATGCTGGCAGACATTGTTAGCTCGGTTGTGCCGACACTCATTCAGTTATTCTCGCAGTTGACTCCGGTGTTAATGCAGGTGGTATCGGATGTTTTGCCAATTCTGATGAATCTGTTGAAATTGGTTCTTCCGATTATCTCTACATTGCTTACTCTGTTATCACCAATTTTGAGTGTGGTTCTGCAGTTGTTGACTCCGCTCACGGAATTGCTTGCAGCTATCCTGACTCCGATTTTAGAGCTGCTGAATGTGCTGCTCACTCCGTTGCTTGAAATCCTGAATACGATTCTCGTGCCGTTATTGAGTATACTCGGTTATCTGTTAGAGCCACTTACTGCACTGTTATCGGCTATTCTGGAGCCGATGTTGAGTGTGCTTGGAAAAATCATTTCGCCGTTGCTTGAAATACTGAACAACTGCTTGACACCGATATTTGCATTTTTACAGAAATTCTATGCGTGGGCGGCTCCGATTTTCACAACAGCATACACATGGCTGCAGGGATTCTTTGATTTTATCATCGACAATGTTGGAAACAAACTTTCCTCAACTTTCGAGAAGTTTGGAAGTCTTGTTTCGACTGTATGGGAAGGATTAAAGAGTTCCTTTAAAAACGGAATTAACTTCTGGATCAACGCAATCAACACTTTGATTCGTGGAGTTAACAGCATTAAGGTTCCCGATTGGGTGACGGACAAAATCGGAATCGGAAACGTAAACATCCAGGAGATTCCGGCACTGGCAGAAGGCGGAAACATTGTCCAGGCAGGACGTGTGCTTGTCGGCGAAGCAGGACCGGAATTGCTTGACCTTCCAAAAGGCGCAAGAGTTACTCCTTTGAACGATGGAATTGATTATGACAGGCTTGCTGATGCGCTTGTCAGAGCATTGCAGGGCAGTGGATTCGGACAAGTGACTATTCCTGTAATCATGGATGGAGTTGTATCAGATCAGGCGGTTATCAATGCTTTTAACAGAACGAATTATCTCTCTGGAGGTAGATGATGGCAGGACTTAAAGATTATCCAATAAAACTAAACACAACGGAACTTCCGATTGCTTCCGGATGGAGCGAATCATACTCCAACGTTGAGAATGTCAATATTAGTGAAGCTGGAACGGACATCGTTGAAGTTACGAGATTAGGCAAACTCACTTTGGGTTTGTCTTTTCGGCTCATGGGATCATGGGCAGCGACATTTGAATCGTTCGCCTTTAGCGATGATCCGATTTCTGTATATCTGTATGATCCCAGCACAAACGCATACGGAGCAGCCAGGACAATGCGCATGAGAGATTATAAAAAGAAGCTCATTGAAGGAGCAGAAAAGTGTGAAGACACTGTCAAAGGAATTTACGATATTTCGTTTAATTTGATTGAATTTTAGGAGGACAAGGCATGTATGCGGTAAGTAATGCTTTTAAAACAGCCATAGCAAAGCCGGTTGTCCGATTCAATATTGACGGAACGATAGGAGCGGACAGTTTCACAAAGAATAACATTCTGCAAGGTACATTCAAAATAGTGAATCAATGTTCTGATGATGCGGAATGTCAAATTGGATCCGTATATATCGGAGAACTTTCTGCAACCTTCATTGGAATTAGTTTAAACAGATATGCGGCTATCGGAAAGAAAATAGTTCCGAGATTTGGACTGAAAATATCGTCGAATCCGGATGTATATGAGTATGTGCCGTTAGGTGTTTACACAATCGAAGAAGCAGAGTGGTCTGCGGCAGGCTTGACAGTCAAGGCATACGACAATATGTCAAAACTGGACAAGGTCTGTGCAATCACATATCTCGGGAAACTGCATGATATAGCAAAGATTGCATGTCGTGAATGTGGTGTTGAGTTGGCTAATGCGAATTTCAATGACTTCCAGAACGGCACAGCCTATTTTGAAGAATACTCCGAATCGGACATTGAGACATACAGAGATTTGATGTACTGGATTGCACAGACGATGGGCGCATTCGTTACAGCGAATCGTGACGGAAAGATAGAGTTCAGGAAGTACGGACAGACGATTGTCGATACGATAGACGAATATCACCGATTCCGTGGTGCAAAGTTTAGCGATTATGTGACAAGATACACCGGAATGTCGGTGGTTAATCTTCGGGATGAAATAACCAAGTATTACAATGTGACTCCGGATGACGGACTTACATATAATCTCGGTGCAAATCCATTTTTGCAGATGCGAGCCGACAACGACACTCATTGTCAGGCTGTTTTGACAGCACTTCAGCAGATTCAGTATGTACCGTTCGAATGCACGGCGGTCTCGAATCCTGCTTATGACTTGGGTGATGTTTTGAGTTTGTCGGGCGGATTAGGAGACAGTTCAAAGTTATTCTGTGTGAATAAGTTCGAACTAACCTATAACGGCAACCTGAAATTGAAAGGTTCCGGTAAAAATCCAATCCTCGCAAGCGTAAAGAGCAAGACGGACAAAAGCATCCAAGGACTTTTGAGCAATCAGAACGCAAATGAGGTTGCAATCTACGAATATACCAACACGGCTTCCATAACGATTGGAGAAAATGAGAATGCTTTGCTTTGTTCGATAGACATGGCAAGCAAGAAGGCCACCAAGGCACAGATACATATTGAAGTTGATTTGACTTCGGTCAGTGTTACTCCGACGGAGAGCTACGAAATTGACGAAGACAATCTGATCCATTTGGAAGACATCTGGGAAGGCATCCGGGATGCTGCGACAAAGGGCAAAGTGACGTACATGGTGGATGCGACTCTTGACGAGGTGCATCAGCCTGTCGAGAGTTGGATTGACGGTCAGCATGTGCTGCATCTGATGTATGTGCTAACAATGGAAGCAGGAATACCGACGAAGTTCCGAGCATACCTAAAAGCGGTCAATGGAGAGATAACTATTCCGGTCGGTGGTGTTTGGTTCTTTGCTTCCGGAACCGGTCTGGTTGGAGAAGGCAAGTGGAGCGGAGCAATCGAAATCAACGAAACTGTTGCAGACTTTGCTTTGGTTTGTGTTACTTTCGACAGCATTCAGGAGAGCATTGCAATAGAACCGCAGGCTCCGACAGCGATTGTTGTGCAGGACAATGCGGCAGAGTTCAATCTGATAAATGTTGTGATGGAGAATACCGGAGATACGGTCATAATCAACATGTACTCACACAAATTTGTACTTATCACCGAGGCAGGAGAGACATTTATTACAGAAGATGGCAAGACATTAGTAACAGAATATGACGAATAGTGGAGGGAAAGATGGCTGATACGGAAAGAAAATTCAGTGAGTTGGTGAATGCCGGAGTGCTGACCGGCGCAGAAATAATGGCAATGAGTCAGACGAATGTTGGTACATTGCTGTCAGTTAAGGCTACGCTGCAGGCTATTGCAAATTGGTTTGCGGTAAATTCGCAGTATGCCAGTGCATTGGACACGTCAAACAAGACGTTATGCGGAGCGATTAACGAATTAAAGCAGTTAATCTCGTTGATTCCTCAATTCAGCATTGAGGTTGTGCAGACCTTGCCGACAGAAGATATATCGGAAACTACGATATATCTTGTGCCGAATAGCGACCCGGAGCAGGGCAATTACTATGAGGAATATATCTACGTCAATAATACATGGGAACTTGTCGGCACTACGGCGGTAGATTTAAGCGCATATTACACAAAACTTGAGGTAGACGGATTACTTGCCGCCAAAGCGAATACATCCGACGTTACTGCCGCCCTTGCGTTAAAAGAGGCAAAAGCCGACATGAACGACGACGTGACGGACATAATCGTCGCCTTAACCGACACCAAAACCACGGCGGCAGGGAACCCGGTGACGTTTACGACAAAGCAGGCAGGCGGTGCGAAATCCGCCCTCGTTACCTTCGCACCCAAACAGAGCGGAACGGGCGACCCGTCACCGAGTAATATCAGACCCATAAGCGGATGGGATAGTTTGCACCTTTATAATGGCGGTAAAAATTTATTTGATGAAGATACTGTTCTTTCTGATATTAAACAGAGCGACGGCTCATTTCGGTTGACTACGGGAAGTCAAACCATTTGGACGAATATTGGACTTTCACAAGTTTATTGTAAATATTCCGTGAAGCAAGACGCTGAAGGTTATGGCTTGCGTTTAAGATTTGAATACGCAGATGGAACAACCGACAATATAAATCTTTCTAATTCGACAAGTTATGTAACAGGCGGAGCGTGGTCTAACCCAAACAAAATACTTTCGAGTGTTTCAATGCGTGTATCAAATTCGATACCGGGAAACATGAAAGATATTATTATTTCAACGATAGAATCCAATTATATTCCGTTTGTATCGTTAACAACCCACACCGCCACCTTCACTTCAACAGAATATGGCGGAGAGTATGATTTTGTATCGGGTAAAGGTTCGTCTGAATGGGGGTATATTGCCTCATACAACGGAGAAACCCTTCCGTCGGAATGGATAAGCGACCGTGATGTTTATGCCGAAGGAACTACACCGAGTACAGGTGCGGAAGTGGCATACAAGTTAGCCACACCGACCGAAATCACCCTCACCCCGGAAGATGTAAACCTTCTCAAAGGTTCGAACACGGTATGGACGGACGGGGACACCGTACAAGTCAAGTATTCCGAACTGCCCAACGGCAACCTCGGCGCAGTTATTGATTATATTCAGAAATTAGAAGCAAGGGTTAAGGCTTTGGAGAGTTAGAAAGGAGATAACAATGCAAATTCTGCAAAAAGCAAATAACATTGATTTACCAAACCATGATATGCCGATTATGCACGGTCACACTAAAATCGAGCTGAAAAATGTCAGAACAGGACTCAAAGATATTATCGAACACGACAACACCTTCCAGGGCGCATTTATTGCAAAATTTCTGCACGAATCCTTGGACACTCCCGAGAAGAACGTGTATTCCAACACCAACGGAGCAACCGCACCTTGGAAGGCTATTGCCGGTGGATTGCTTTTATTCAAAAATTCCATAACAGAAGGCACCGGATTTATGCCTGCCGGTAATGTTATGGTCGGAAAAGGAGCTGTTGATGTCGTCAATGCAGACGTTCCGCAAGAGCTTGGTTCTTACAATGCAATCGAATCCGCGGCAACGGCATCCTCAATCGTCAATGTCTGGGACTTCAACACGGCACAGGCTAATGGCGAAATCGGATGTGTCTGCCTGACCTCGCAGGAAGGTGGCATTGTCGGTTACGGCAATACAAGTGGAGCAGTCAGCGCAAGTCAGTATTCTGCGAACCTCGGTTACAAGTACAAATCAACTGACACAAGAACTATCGGTGCTCTCGGACTTCTCGCAGAAAATGGCAAGAGATATGCCTTTAACTATGTTGGAAGCACAGGAACATTAACTATTGACGAATACAGGACGTGTGGAATTGCAACAGGCTCGGTGTTTGCAGGACTTGCGAAGACATATACACACGATTTGTCGGGTGAGTCTGCATGGATGGCTTATGTGACCGGCAACGATTTATTTGCTAACTATTGCGGAAACAATATCATCCGATTCCTTCCGGCCAGCAAGACAGTCGCATCGGGTGCGAGTTTGATGTATCTGGAGTATGATTGCTCGACTCATACCGTCACTGTAAAGACTCTCACAAACCAGTATTCGGAAACATTAACTGCATCCGGTTCGAGCTACAATAACGACTGGGGCGGATTTACGGCAGACGGTAAGTTTATGTTCTACAAATTGTCCGACACATTTGCTCCGATTATTGCCAACTTATCGACCGGAGTCATTGAGTTCGACGGAACGAGCGCATTGACGGCTCTGTCTGCTACGCATAATGCAAGAGGAATCGTGTCTATCGGTGCAGGACTGTATATAATTTCTATTTCAATGAACGGTTCGACCAAATTGGCAATCATTGATATGACAAACGAAACCATCAAGCCTATCGACTCGAACGGACTGCGCAATTCCGGTGGCGGTTATTACAGCCATTCTGCACAGTCAACTTCACTGGTTAATGGGTATTATCAGATGGGACAGACAACGAATCTCGGTCAGCAGTCTCCGATTGCGCAGATGCCATTTTACTTGGCTACTATTAACAACCTTCAGTCGGCCGTTACGAAAACGGCAGCACAGACGATGAAAGTTACTTACACTTTGACGGAGGCTTAAAATGGAATGGTGGCAGACGACAGTGGTAATTGCAGCAGGACTTCTGACTGTCTTTAATCTGGGCGACAAGATATCTGCTTGGGTTAAGGAGCAGAAGACTCCGACAAGAGACCTGGAAGCAAGGGTGGAAATTCTGGAACGCAGAGATATTGAATACAAGACCATCCTTGCCGGTTATGAGGAAAAACTGCAAAGGGATTACGATTCTATTAATGCAATAAAGAAGACAATGAATCTGATGCTGGAAGCTCAATGGGTGTTGGTTGACCACGCAAAGAACGGTAACAACACCAAAGAGCTGAATGACGTGTCAGAGAAATTGCACATGGTTGTTTTTGGTGAAAAATAATGTAAAAGGAGGATGGGTTACATGATTTTTAAGAATGATAAGGTTTATGACGTATTCAAATACATTGCTCTCATATTTCTGCCGGCTCTGGCAACTCTGTGGTTTACTGTGGCAAAAATATGGGGACTTCCGTATATTGCAGAAATTACCGGAACATTAGTCGCAATCGACACG
>JAEIGA010007681.1_pt1 | contig 16366 bp, 14 predicted proteins | sample 9270691 | NCBI WGS metagenome assembly JAEIGA01 (sample SAMN17057246, study PRJNA624740) | gut metagenome | biome: biome; isolation source: fecal sample | host: Bos grunniens | place: China: Xizang | collected 2019
ATCACGGGATGTGAGAGTGTTGTCGAGTTCCATTTCGCCGATGATGTTACGCAGAGTTGTTGCAGTAAGATTTTCAATAGCTGAAAGAGGGCGTTCAACACCGTAGCTGAAAAGCTTGGGGTCGGTAATCTGGAAGAAAACAACCGTATCAATCTGCATTGTAACGTTATCTTTTGTGATAACGGGCTGGGGCGGGAAATCAACAATCTGTTCTTTCAGTGAAACCTGTTTTGCAACTCTTTCGATAAAGGGTATTTTAATATGAAAACCTGTTTGCCAGGTTGTGCTGTAAGTTCCGAGTCTTTCAATAACATATGCCTTTGACTGAGGAACGATTTTGATGTTCATAATAACAATAGTTATAATAAATATTGCAAGAAAAATAAGAACGATTCCTACGATAAAATCCATGATTATTTCCTCCTGATTAAAGTGATGTTACAATAAGCTTAACACCGTCAATCCGTTCAACCTTAACCTTACGGTCTTTTTCGAATACGGTGCCGTCGGATGAGCGGGCGGTCCAGGTGATTCCGTTAACATGAACCTGACCTTTACCTGCTATGTTATCAATCTCTTCCGTAACAACCGCAGTCTGACCGATGCAACGGTCTGCATTGGTAGGCTGAATTTTTTGCTTTGTTGCCTTGCGTACCAAAGGTCTTGTTGCAATCAGCGTAACAACGGAAACAGTGATAAACAAAAGCCACTGCAGCCATGGCGGTGCGTTAAGAAGCTCTGCAATAAGTGCTGCCGCTGCACCTGCAGCAAACCAGATTGTAACCAGCTGCGCCGTAACGGCTTCAATAACAACAAGCACAACCAGCAGGGCAATCCAGAAAATGAGCATGGCATATTCCATAACTATCCGCCTCCTTTAATATATGCTCAATTTTATATTATCATATCTTTATTTCAAATTCAATATTTTTCAAAGTGATTAAAAAATATTTTCTTTGCTGATTCTTTCGGATTCATAAATTGTGTGAACATAATTATATGCGGTTATGCAGTGCGTTTTGAATTCTTCGGTAAGTTCATGCTTTGCAAGTTCAGGAAGAATTTCAATACTTCTTTCGGCTTCGTTAATCAGATCTGATGTAACAAAAGCATGAAACATCCATTCGTTTTTCTTCCATTCCGAAACTATTCTTTCGCTTTCTGATTTAATCTCTTCTTTTTTTGCGTAATCGGCAATTCCTATTAAATCGTACAGCGATTCGGAAACACCGTTGAATTTCTTAAGAACACAGAAATTTGAAATGAAGGCAAAGGTAACCGAAACGGCAAGCAGAACAATTGCTGCGATAATTCTTTTCACTGATTTTTTTCCTTTCTTTCGATATAAGATGTTCCGTCCTCACATATTGTCATCAAAAGAATATCCTCAAGCGGAATTTTAGATTTTTCAATTGCTTTTTCGATTTTTTTAATATCCAACCCCGATTGCGAAACGGTTTCTTCAATTATTTTTCCGTCACAAACAACGGCAAACGGCATGCCGCTGTCTTTTGTTTTTGCTTTAACATCGGAGGCTGTTGCATTCTGAAATTCGGGTTTCATCAGAACGCTTATCTGACCGTTTGTTTCAAAAACAGCAAAGCTTACCTGAGAAATATCAAAAACGTCTTTCTGCCTTAATGCGCTGATAAGGTCGCCAACGGTCATTCTTAATTGTTTAAGCGATTCTTTTTCAATCTTTCCGTCTCTGATAACTATAACGGAATGCCCTTGCATCAATGAACGCAGTTTGTTGCTTTTTAATCCTGTTGCGGAGCTTAAAACCTCAAAAGCAACAAGAGCAAAAAGTGCAATGAAGGTGTTGAGAATAGGCACACGGTTATCCTGAACGGGTTGAGATGCTATTTCCGAAATAAGAATTGTAATAACAAGCTCGGATGGCTGTAGCTGGGCAATCTGCCTTTTTCCCATTAATCTTATCATCAGAATAATTACTGCATACATAATGGTTGCCCTGATTAATGTAACTGCCAAAAAATCACTTCCTTTATTTCATTTTTAGCTGAATTTCAGTTTAAATACATTTCGCAACAGTTGACTAAAAAATAAAATCCGTGTATACTTTTTATATCCGGAATAAAGGAGACGGCGCGCAATGAAATATTATCTTGGTATGGATATCGGCGGAACAAAATGTGCAGTTGTTATCAGCGAAAAAAGTGCAAATACCGTTAAGGATAAAATTAAGTTTGATACTAAAGTTGAAAGAGGTTGGCGCGCTGTTGTTGATGAACTTATTTCATCGGCAGAAGAACTTATGGCAAGAAACGGTGTATCATCCGAAGATGTAATTGCGTGCGGCGTAAGCTGCGGAGGTCCTCTTAACAGCGAAACGGGTGTTATAATGCGTCCTCCGAATCTTCCCGATTGGGATAATGTTCCGCTTGCCGACATTATTAAAGATAGGCTCGGAACAGACTGTAAGGTGCAGAACGATGCCGATGCATGTGCACTTGCCGAATGGCAGTTCGGTGCGGGTAAAGGCTGCAAAAACATGATTTTTTTAACCTTTGGCACAGGCATGGGTGCAGGTCTTATACTTAACGGAAAGCTCTATACAGGCACCTGCGGCACTGCGGGTGAGGTTGGTCATATAAGGCTTGATGCGGACGGACCCGTTGCTTACGGAAAATCAGGCTCTTTTGAGGGTTTTTGCAGCGGTGCGGGGATTGCCGCAATGACCAGAAAAATGCTTTCAATTTATAACGGAACAACTACCATTCCGAAGGATGATATAAGTGCAAAAACCGTTGCGCAGGCGGCAGCGGGAGGAGATAGACTTGCACAGGCGATATACCGCAGATGCGGTGAAAAACTGGGTCTTGGTTTATCAATTCTTATCGATATTTTAAATCCCGAAATGATTGTTATAGGCAGTATTTATCAGCGTTCAGGCAGATTGCTTGTTGACAGCATGAATGAAGTGATCAAAAAAGAAGCACTTTCTGTTTCGGCGGAATGCTGTAAAATTGTTCCTGCCGTGCTTGGCGATGATATCGGTGATTTTGCCGCACTCGGTGTTGCAAAAAATCATGCGGAGGGCGAGAAATAATGAATAAGATTTTTGATGAGCTTATTATGCGTTATCCCGTTCTTGGCGGGTGTTCTTCAGATATAATGCGTGCCTATGAGATAATGTGTGACTGCTTTTCAAAAGGCGGTAAGCTTCTTTGCTGCGGCAACGGAGGCAGTGCAGCCGATTGCGACCATCTTGTGGGCGAGCTGATGAAAGGTTTTTTGAAAAAAAGACCGCTTGATAATGACGAGAAAGAAGTTCTGAACGATTTGTTTATATCTGAAAATCTTCAGAAAGGTTTGCCTGCAATTTCTCTTTGTGCCCATTCTGCTTTGATGACAGCGTTCGAAAACGATGTTGCACCGAGCCTTGTTTTTGCGCAGCAGGTTTATGCTTATGCAAAGCCTGTAGATTTTTTGATTGCATTCACAACTTCGGGAAATTCCGAAAATATAGTTTATGCCCTGAAGGCGGCAAAAGCCTGCGGTATTCAATCCATTGCCGTAACGGGAATGAATGAGAGCAAATGCTCCGATATTGCCGATGTATGCATAAAGCTTCCCGAAACCGAGACTTTTAAAGTTCAGGAGCTTACATTGCCTGTTTATCATTGCCTTGCTGCAATGATTGAAGATAAATTTTTTGAAAGCTAAAGGAGATTTGATTATGAATATTCCCAGACATGAACATCCCAATCCGCAGTTTGAGAGAAAATGCTGGACAAACCTTAACGGCGAATGGGATTTTGAATTTGATTTCGGCAACAGTAAATTTGAATCGGGTATTCTTGCAAAAGAAGCATGGGATAAAAAGATAGTTGTTCCTTTCTGTCCTGAAAGCAAGCTTTCGGGAATTGAATATACTGATTTTATTCCTGCAGTGTGGTACAGAAAGAATATCAATATAACTGCCGAAAACCTTGAAGGAAAAGTTATTCTTCATTTCGGTGCGGTTGATTATGAAGCCAAAATATATGTAAACGGCAAAAAAGCCGGCACTCATAAGGGCGGCTATGCTTCATTCAGCCTTGATATAACCGAATTCCTTACCGTTGGCGAAAATACCGTTATAGTAAATGCCGTTGACGATGTAAGAGACCCTCTTGTTCCAAGGGGTAAACAGAGTCAGGAGCTTAAATCTCACGGCTGTGACTACACAAGAACAACCGGTATCTGGCAGACAGTATGGCTTGAGTTTGTTCCCGTTAATTACATAAAGAGCTTCAGACTTTATCCCGATGCGGATAACGGCACTCTCGGCATTAATGCTGTTTTAGAGGGTAAGGGCGAATTTACCGCAACCGCATACTATGAAGGCAAAGAGGTCGGCAGCTTCACAAAGAAGGCTGTAGGTCAGGTTTCGGGCGAAATCAAGCTTTCCGAAAAATATCTCTGGGAGGTTGGCTGCGGCAGACTTTATGACCTTAAGCTGACTTTCAACGATGATGAAGTCAAGAGCTATTTTGGCTTGAGAAGCATTGAAATTGACGGCTTCAAATTCCGTATCAACGGTAAATCCGTATACCAGAGACTTGTTCTTGATCAGGGATTCTATCCCGACGGTATCTATACCGCACCCGCCGAGGAAGCTCTTGAGAATGATATTAAAATTTCAATGGCAGTCGGTTTTAACGGTGCAAGACTTCATCAAAAGGTTTTTGAAAAAAGATTTCTTTATCACTGCGACCGTCTCGGATATATTGTCTGGGGTGAATACGGTAACTGGGGACTTGACTGGTCGAATCCCTTCTCACTTGCAGCTATGCTTCCCGAATGGTGCGAATGCGTTGAAAGAGATTTCAACAATCCTTCGCTCATCGGTTGGTGTCCCTTCAACGAAACATGGGATATTGACGGCAGAAAGCAGTATGATGATGTTTTAAGAATAATCTACAGAGTAACAAAGCAGCTTGATACAACCAGACCCTGTATTGATACAAGCGGTAACTTCCATGTTGAAACCGATATTTTTGATGTTCACGATTATGAGCAGGATGTTGAAAAGTTTGCAGAGCACTATGAGAATCTTGTAAGCGAAGGCAAAATGTACGGTTATTTCCCTGACAGACAGGTTTATGACGGCGGCATGACATTTGTCAGCGAATACGGCGGAATTAAATGGGCGAAAGGCGACAGAGGCGATGCCTGGGGCTACGGTAATGCACCCAAGACCGAGAAAGAATTCATTGAACGTTATAAGGGTCTTACGGATACTCTTCTTGATAATGAGAAAATGTTCGGTTTCTGCTATACACAGCTTTATGATATTGAACAGGAGCAGAACGGACTTTATTACTATGACCGTACACCCAAGTTTGACCCCGAAATATTTAAGGCAATTAACTCACGCAAGGCTGCAATTGAAGATTAATTATGAAAGCACTTCCGATATCGGAAGTGCTTTTTTTGCATATACTGTATTGGGTGATTATCTTGAAATACAGGCGATTTTACAGAAACAGGGGAGCAATAGTTTTCAGAACGGTGTGCCTTATTATAATTTTACTTACGGCGTTTTTACTTCTTGATGCAAAATTAAGACCTACAATTTATGATTTGGCTGCTCTTGAAGCGGGAGCCATATCATCGAGAACCGTTAATGAATCGGTTGAAGCAATACTGACCGAAAATGCCCCCGCTTATTCAGAAATTGTGAATATAAATTACGCAGAAAACAATGTTATCACGGGAATTACAACTGATATTGTAAAAATGAATCTTTTCAAATCAAAGGTTTCAAAGGCTGTTGATGATGCTTTCAACAGAAAAAACAAAACCGAAATAACCGTTTCTGCGGGTACTGCAAGCGGTCTGACTCTTTTATCGGGTTTCGGACCTTACATAGATGTGGATGTGGGTTTTGCATCATCAACGCAATCGGATTTTGAAAATATTTTTACTTCGGCGGGCATCAACCAGACCCAGCATAATGTCATGCTTAATATTGAAACAACCGTTATCCTCACTTTGCCCGGGAAAAGGGTTGAAAAAACAGTTGAAACCTCTTTCTGCGTTGCACAGACCGTTATTGTCGGAACCGTTCCCGATGTTGTTGTAAACGGTTGATTTTTTTGAGAAACAGAGATATAATATTCAAAGAAATTATTTGAGGATGATAAAGCATGCAGTTTGAAAATGCAAAGAAAAGAGCAGAAGAGCTTCGTAATCAGCTTAATTACCACAGCCATAAATATTATGTTGAAGATAATCCCGAAATTGAGGATTATGAATATGATATGCTGCAACGGGAGCTTGCAGAAATAGAGAAGGAATATCCCGAGCTTATAACTCCAGATTCTCCCACACAGAGAGTGGGCGGAAGTGCAGAGGGTATGTTTGAACCCGTTGTTCATACCGTTCCTCTTGAAAGTCTTCAGGATGCTTTCAGCTTTGAAGAGGTCCGTGCGTTTGATGCAAGAATAAAGGAAATCTTTCCTGACGCCCAATACGTTGTTGAGCCTAAAATAGACGGTCTTTCCGTTGCGCTGGAATACGAAAACGGAGTTTTTGTAAGGGGTTCAACAAGAGGTGACGGCATAACGGGTGAGGATGTAACCGCAAATCTTCGAACGGTCAATTCAATCCCGCTAAGGCTTAAAAGCGATGTTGACCGCATTGAGGTGAGAGGCGAGGTTTATATGCCCAAAAAGGTTTTTGCATCACTTGTTGAAGAGCAGGAACAAAACGGCGAAAAAACCTTTAAAAATCCGCGTAATGCGGCGGCAGGCTCGTTAAGACAAAAGAACCCGAAAATAACCGCCTCAAGAAATCTCGATATTTTTGTTTTCAATATTCAGCAATACAGCGGTAATGAAATAACGGGGCATAAGCAGTCGATTGATTTTCTCAGATCTCTTGGTTTCAAAACCGTTCCGTTCTATAATAAATTCAAAACAATAGATGAGGTTATTGCGGAGCTTAACCGAATCGGTGAAATCCGTTCATCACTTCCGTTTGATATTGACGGTGCGGTTATAAAAACCGATTCATTTGCGCAGCGTGCCGAAATCGGAAGCACAGCAAAATTCCCCAGATGGGCGCTTGCATTCAAGTATCCGCCCGAAGAAAAGGAAACAACTGTTGTTGATATTGAGGTTGCTGTCGGCAGAACGGGTGTATTGACTCCCACAGCAGTTTTCGAGCCTGTTCTTGTTGCAGGTTCAACCGTTTCGAGAGCAACTCTTCATAATCAGGATTTTATTGATGAAAAAGATATCCGTCTCGGCGACAGAGTTGTTATCCGCAAAGCGGGCGACATTATTCCCGAGGTAATCAGGGTTGTGAGTCACAAAGAGGGCAGTGAAAAGTTTGAACTTCCTAAAATTTGTCCTTCATGCGGTGCAGCGGTTATCCGTGAAGAGGATGAGGCTGCCGTGCGTTGCGTTAATCCCGAATGTCCCGCACAGCTTTTGAGAAATCTTATTCATTTCTGTTCCAGAGATGCAATGGATATTGAGGGTATGGGCGATGCTGTGCTTGAAAAGCTGGTTTCGGCAAATCTCCTCACAAAAGCAAGCGAGATATATACTCTAAAAAAAGAAGATTTTATGACCCTTGAAGGTTTTAAAGATAAATCTTCCAAAAACCTTGTTTCCGCAATAGAAAAATCAAAATCAAACGATTTGTCAAAGCTTGTTTTTGCTTTGGGTATCCGCCACGTCGGGCAGAAAGCGGGTAAGATTCTTGCAGACCATTTCGGCAGTATGGAAAATCTTATGAATGCAACTCTTGAAGACCTTACATCAATAGAAGGGTTTGGCGGCATTATGGCGCAAAGCGTTGTTGATTTCTTCTCTCTTGAACAGTCAAAGAGAGAAATCGGATATCTTGCGGCATACGGTGTTAATATGAATTCTCAGAAGGAAAAGATTGATAACCGCTTTGAAGGTAAAACCTTTGTTCTTACAGGCACTCTGCCCACTTATTCAAGAAATGAAGCAAGTGAAATTATTGAAAAATTCGGCGGTAAAACGGCTTCATCGGTTTCCAAAAAGACAAGCTATGTGCTTGCAGGTGAGGAAGCGGGAAGCAAGCTTGTTAAGGCACAAACACTCGGCATTACGATAATCACAGAAGAAGAATTAAACGAAATGATTAAATGAAAAAAGAGCAGCAGAATTGAATCTGCTGCTCTTTCTTTTTAATTTGATTTAAAAACTGACTGAACTATTACTCGGTTTGAACCGAAAAGATTTTTGAAGAATGAGATGAGTTTCTGGAAGAAGCCTGCCTTAACGGTTACTTCTTCGGATGAGGATATTTCGTTTCCGTCAGCATCCTTAAGCGCTTTTTTGTTTTCGTCAACAATCTTTACAGTAACGGTTTTTGTGCCGCTTTCAAATGTTACGTTAAATATTTCGCCCTCACCTTTAATTGCTCCGTCAATATACCATGCAATTGAAGTGCCTTCGGGTAAAACGGCTGAAGTTATTGCGGTAAGCTTAAGAGTTTCACCGTATTTGATGGTTTTTGATTTGGGATTGTTTTTGATTGAAACTCTTATATTTTTCTTTGAAACCTCATATGCGAGATGGTCATTATATAAGTCTTCATCGTCAAATTCGTTTCCGCAATCGGAGCAGATATATTTGTTCTTGCTGAAGTTTGCGGTGAAAGTAATGTTTTCTGCGGGCATTGTTGAAGGCACTGCGTTATCCCAGCCTGTGAAAGTATATCCGTCTTTTTCAGGGGCGGTCAGGCTGATAATTGCACCGTAAAGATAATTTTCGGTTTTGCCGATGCCGTCTGAAATTGTTGTTACGGTATAAGTTTTTCTGTCAACATATACTTTGAGCACAAGAGAATTATCGGCAGTTATAATGCCTGAAAGAATGCTCTTTTCCTTGTTAAGCTCAAAACCTTCTTCAACCGTATATTCAACATTTGCGGTTGAATCGGTTGCGCCCTTGAGGGTCTGCACAGCCTTTGCATAATTGCCGTCGGTTTCCATTGTGTATATTTCAACTGTGTATCTTGTATCGGTTGAAGCAATCCATGTTGCAGTGAATTTTTTGCCGTTGATATCGTTCATAATTCCGACTTCAGGCGACCAACCGCTGAAAATATAACCTGCTTTTTCAGGTGCTTCGGGTGCGGAAATTTCAGCGTCAAATTCGGTTGTAACGGTTTTTGATGTTTCTCCGTCACTCCATGCACCGCTGTTGGCATCAAAGACAGCGTCGTAACTGTTTGCTGTCCATACAGCAGTAAAATCAAGAGGCTTTGCAGGCATTTTACCGGGAACTTCCGGGCTCCAGCCTTTAAAAGTATATCCTGTCTTTTCGGGGTCTGACGGCTTGATTATTGCATCGTCAAACTCATAGCTTTCTTCGGTTGTAACGCCGTCAACAGTCCATGTAACTTTGTAGCTCTGTTTAACGAAATTTGCTGTGACTGAGGCGGGAAGGTTAAGTCCTACGGTAAGCGGGAATTCAACTGTTTTTCCGCTTTCGTCAATCCAGCCTTCCTGAATATGACCTTCGGGAACGTCAGGTTTTTCGGGTTCGGCAATTTCTTCACCAAAAAGCACGGTCATTTCATTGCCGTTGAGAGAGAGGTTGTAGCTTATTCTGTCAATATAAACTTTGAGTATGAGTGAACCGTCGGCATCAATGTTGCCTGAAAGCACGCTTTTCTCATCATTGAGAATAAAACCTTCATTGAGCTTGTATTCAGCATTGGCTGTTGTATCGGTTGTGCCTTCAGGTTCTTCGATCGATATTGAATAAGAACCGTCAATGTTCATTATATATGTTTCAACGGTGTATTTTGTATCGGTTAATGCTTTCCATGTTGCAGTAAATTCCTTGCCGTTAACACTGTCCATTATGCCGAGTTCGGGAGTCCAGCCTGTAAATTCATAACCAAGCTTTTGAGGGGTTCTGGGTGCATAAATTTCAGCGTTATATTCAACAGGAAGATTTTTTACGGTTGAACCGTCTGCGAATTCGCCGCCGTTTGCATCGAATACTGCATTATAGCTGTTAACACTCCATTTTGCCTTGAAAATAAGATCATTTTCGGGCATTGTGTCGGGGATTTCGGCAGACCAGCCAATGAAAGAATATCCGTCTTTTTCGGGAGTTTCGGGAGCTGTAATTGCAGCTCCTTCAGCAACTTTTTCTGTTTTTTCGGTTTCGTCAATAATCCATGTAACACTGAAATATCGGGGTTCTACCGTAACCGCACAGTTTGCGGTATATCCTCCGTCGGTTGCTTTAACTGTTACAGTTGCGGAACCCGCAGAAAGAGCAGTTACAAGACCGTTGCTGTCAACTGTTGCAACGCTCTCATTATCCGAGCTCCATACAACGGATTTGTCGGCAGCGGTGTCGGGAGTTACTGTTGCGGTAAGCTGATAAGTCAGCTTGTTTGTAATTTTAATCGATGTTTCCGAAATGCTTATTCCTTTTGCGTTGTGATTTGCACATACGGAAAATCCGTAACCGTTTGCATCGGCATATTCTTTTGCATATCCGTTTTCGGATTCGGAACAAATTGCAGTTTTACCGCTGAAAACTGTTTTTGCGATTTCGGTAACGCTGTCGGGAATATGAACAAATTCAAGATTTGTGCAATAGAAAAATGCACCGTCGCTTATTACGGTAACACCGTCTGAAATTATAATATTTTCAAGGTTCTTTGCATTGTGGAAAGCACTCTTTCCGATTATTGAAACGCCTTCGGGAACTTTATAACTTGCTCTTTCACTTCTTATCGGATACTGAATAAGATTGGTTTTATCCTTTGTGAAAAGAACACCGAATTCATCGTTTGAATAGTTCTGATTTGCTTTGTCAACGGTAATTTCTTTAAGGTAGCAGTTAAAAAACACACCTTCGCCGATTGAGATAACGCTGTCGGGAATTGTTACGGACTGAAGATTATAGCAGTTTTCAAAAGCGTTATCGCTTACGGATGTAACGCCGTCGGGAATTGAATAAGATGTTTCTTTGCAGTTATTGGGATATTTTATAAGTTCGGTTTTTGATTTGTTAAAAAGGATTCCGTATTCATCGCTTGAGTAATTTTTATTGTTTTCATCAACGGCTATCGATTTTAAATCAAAACACCAGTCGAATGCATTTTCGCCTATATTTTCAGCGGAAGAGGGGATTGAAACGCTTCTGATTGCCGTTAAACGGAATGCGTTATCTCCAAGTGAAACCAGATTTGCAGGAACGGAAACAACAGCAAGATTTTCGCAGCTTCTGAATGCGTTATTGCCTATTTCCGTTACACTGTCGGGCAGAGAAACGGATGTAAGATTAATTGAATAAGCAAAGGCGGATTCGGATATTGTTTTAACGCCTTCGGCAACTGTATAGCTTGTGCTTTCCGATGCTGCGGGATACTGAATAAGTTCGGTTTTATCCTTGCTGTAAAGCACACCGTTTCCGTCAGAGAAAAAGTATAAGCTGTCATCAGAAACAGAGATTGATTCAAGTGCCGTACATTCTTCAAAAGCAAGTGTACCGATTTTATTTACCGAAGCGGGGATACTGATATCGGTAAGATTTGTGCAGCCATAAAAAATATGACTGCCAACAGATGTTACGCCTTCTTCAATTACAACGCTTTTGATTTCGTCGCGGTAAATGTTCCAGGGGGTGTTCAAGGGAACATAATCATAGGTTTCGCCGTTTCCGCTTACGGTTAAAACGCCTGTATCGGTGTTGAATGACCACGAAACCTCATCTCCGCAGCTTCCGCCATACGAAATTGCCGATGCATGGATTGCATTTAAACCTCCGTTGAATAGCGGTGAGGGGAAAGCACTGAAAGTAAAAATCAATGCGAGAAAAACAACCGATATTTTTTTGAATAACTTATTCATTTATTAATCCTCCTGAAGTTGCTGAAAATGCGACTGCACACATAAAAAGTGATTTGTGGATAAATTAAGCCATTTTAATATTTTAATATTAACATTTATTTTAAAAAATTTCAACACTAAAATAAATAAATTTTTATATTTAGTTTATTAATTGTTATTGCAATTTTTTGAAATACTGTTATAATATATTGTGTATATTTATCAAAATAGGTTCAAGGAGAGATATCGGCAAAAATGGAACACGAAAAAATCAATTCTAATACAAAGGACTATTATGTAATTGACCTTGCTCATGTTGTTAAAAGTGTGTGGCACAGAGCATGGGTGGTTGTGCTTTGCAGCGTATTGGCAGCGGCAATAGCTTTTTCGATAGCGGCTTTTGCAATTACCCCCACATATTCGTCCTCAATCATGCTTTATGTTAATAACAGCTCGTTTACCGTAGGGGATTTGGGATTCAGTATCAGTTCATCTGAAATCAGTGCCGCACAGAGTCTTGTTAAAACATATTCGGTTCTTTTGAAAAACCGTACAACGCTTGAAAAGGTTATTGACGCAACGGATATTTCATATGATTGGGAAGAGCTTTATGAAATGATTGAAGCTGCCCCTGTTAACGAAACCGAAATCATGGAGATTACCGTAACAAGCACCGACCCGTATGAGGCTGAAAAGATTGCAAACGGAATTGCCAAGGTTCTTCCTCAAAGAGTTTCTGAAATTGTTGAAGGCAGCTCTATGGAGGTTGTTGACTCGGCTGTTGCGATAAACGAGAAGGTTGCTCCGAATATTACTCAGTTTACAGCTGTCGGATTTATTCTCGGTGCATTCCTTTCTGTTATTCTTCTTATAGTTCTTGCGTTGTTCGATAACACAATTCATGATGAAGAATACATAATCAATAACTATAATTATCCTGTTCTTGCAAAGATTCCCGATTTGCTTGATGCAGGCGGCAAAAAGTATTCGTATTACAGAAGCTATAAAACTTACAATAAATCCAACTGAAAGCAGGTGAATGAAAATGGGTATAAAAAGTAAAAACAGCGGATTATTTTCAACTGCTGACAGTCAGAAAACGCTTCATAAAAATCTGGAATTTACCGCTACAGAGCAATATAAACTTCTTCGTGCCAATTTATCTTTCACTTTGCCTGAAGATAAAGAGTGTCCCATTGTCGGAGTAACAAGCGCTATGAGGGGCGAGGGCAAAAGCACAACGGCGGTTAATCTTTCGTATGTTCTTGCCGAAAGCGGAAAGAAAGCTCTCCTTATTGACGGTGACCTCAGAATTCCCAGTATTGCCAAGAAAATGAGAATTGACGGTTCCGTAGGTCTTACCGATTTGCTCCGCGGCGGAGAAACGGCACAGATGAATGATTATAAATCGGCTTATAACAACAACTGGTATATCATGCCATCGGGTGCGTTACCGCCCAACCCTTCAGAACTTCTCGGTTCACGCCGAATGGAAAATGTTCTGAAAACACTTTCAAATTATTTTGACTACATCATCATTGATCTTCCCCCTGTAAACATTGTTTCCGATGCACTGACCGTTTCAAAGTATATTGACGGAATGATCGTTGTTGTGCGTGAGGATTACACCGAAAAGAAAGAACTTGAAACTTGCTTCAGACAGCTTAAGCTTTCAGATGTTAATGTTCTGGGCTGCGTAATCAATGAGTCTAAAAACGGCAAGGGTTCATACAGTAAATACAGATACAAGAAATATTACAAGTATTATAAAACTTACGGCACGGAAGCTGATAAAAAATAAGAAGGTGTCTGAATGGTTGATTTTCACTCACACATTCTTCCCACGATGGATGACGGAAGCCGAAGTACAGAAGAAAGTGCGGCTATGCTGACCGAGCTTAAAAATCAAGGTATAAAAACTGTTATGGCAACACCTCATTTTTATGCTAACGATGAGTCTGTTTCGGATTTCCTTGCAAGGCGTTCGGCGTCGTATGAGAAGCTTAAGAATGTTATAACTCCGGATATGCCGCAGGTTTTTCTCGGTGCTGAAGTCAGATTTTATGACGGAATAAGTCATATGGACTGTCTTGAGAAGCTTTGCGTTGAAGGAACGGATTTGCTGCTTATTGAAATGCCTTCATGCAAATGGACTGAATATACCGTAAAAGAGTTGACGGATATAGCTTGTTCGGGAAAGTTCGTTCTTGTTTTGGCACATGTTGAGAGGTATATGAATTTTCAGAGAACCGGAGTGTTTGAGAGACTTTTGCAAAACGGTGTGCTGATGCAGATTAACGCAAGTTTTATTAATGATTTATTTACAAGAAGGCGGGCACTTCGTCTTATCAAAATGCAGGCAGTTCACTTTATTGGTTCTGATTGTCACAATATGACTGGCAGAGCGCCGGAAATCGGCAAGGCTTATGAATCGGTCCGAAAAAAATTCGGAAATGAATTTGTAAGTGATTTTAACGGTTTTGTTAATAATTTTATTAAATAAATTTTTTCGAAAGGACGATTTATTATGAAAAAGGTTTTAGCGGTTATCTTGGCAATTGTTATGGTTGTTTCGGCAGGAGTTCTTGCTTTTGCCCAGGGCGGTTTTGTTTCCAGCCCTTCAGGCAATGAGGCACCCGAAATCACTGATGTTGAGTATGGTGAGGGTTCATGTAATCCTCAGATTGTTGTAACACCCTACAATGAGCGTGAGGATCTTGACGAATCAAGAAAGGATGCTATCACTGCCGCTTACAATGAAATTGCAGCTAATGAAGATCTTTCAAAATTATGTGCAGCTCTTATAGGTGTTGCTGCTGCAAACGGTCTTGATGTTCTTCAGCTTGCGATAAGCGATCTTTTTGATGTTACAGCTTATCATAACGGTGACCATGATTATTGCGGCACTATTACAATTTCTCTTTCATCAGAAACAATCAGAAACTTTGTTTCACTTCTTCACCGCGGTGCAGATGGCACATGGGAAGTTATCCCCGGTGTTACCGTTGATTATGCAACAAACACAGTTTCATTTACAGCAAAGGATTTTTCTCCTTTTGCAGTTGTAGTTGATACCGAGGCTGATGATGTTCCGGATACAGGCAGTGAAATCGTTATCCCTGCAATCGTTATGTTTATTTCAGGTATTTCACTTGCAGTAGTTCTTTTCAGCCTTAAAAAGAAAAAGGTTGAAGCATGAGTAAGGCTTATTCGTCAAAAGAAAAAAGAATAAGAAACCTCAGATATGCAGCGATTATTCTTGCAATAATTCTTGTTGTTTCGTCATTGCTTTTTCTTGTTAAAATATGGGAAAACAAGCAAAATAAGTTCCCTGCACAGGAACCGGGAGTTGTCAGCACCGATATTAAATATAAGGGCGACAATTATAAGCTGAATGATAATATTCAGACAATTCTTGTGTTGGGTCTTGACAAGTTTGAAACTGAAGACACCGAGTCATATAACAACAATAAGCAGGCAGACTTTCTTATGCTTTTTGTTGTTGATCATGATAATGAGAGCATTACAGCTCTTCATATCAACCGAGATACAATGGCACAGATGAATATTCTCGGCGTTGCAGGCGATAAGGTAGGTGCTGTTGAAAAGCAGATTGCTCTTGCTCATACTTACGGTAACGGCAGGGAAGTCAGCTGCCGCAACGTTGCAAATGCAGTATCCTCTTTGCTTATGAATATTGAGATAGACCATTATGTTTCCGTAACAATGGATGCTGTTTCGGTATATAATGATTTCGTGGGCGGCGTTGAGGTTACGGTTCTTGATGATTTCAGCGGAATTGACGATACTCTCATAAAGGGCGAAACGGTAAATCTTCTTGGCGAGCATGCTCTTAACTATGTCCGCACCCGTTACGGTCTTGAGGACAGCACCAATGAAAGAAGAATGGTGCGCCAGCGTCAGTATCTTGAGGCTCTTTATCAAAAATCTCTTGAATGCATGAACAGTGATGAAAATTTTGTTGTTAATGCAGGAATGAAGCTCGCAGATTATATAGTTTCAGACTATACGGGCACCCGCTTACAGGAGATTGCAAAGCAGCTTTCGGGTTATCAGTTTGTTGAAATCCGTGAACTGGAAGGCAAGAATATCCGCGGTGATAAGCATATTGAGTTTTATCCCGATGAGGATTCAATTGAAGAAACAGTTATCAGTCTGTTCTATACACCTATTGATTAATATCTATTTATAAAACGGTTTGGAAAGGATGTGTCAGTTATGAAAGAAACCCGTACAGCTTCGGTAAACAATACTGAAAATGCTGAACAGGTGAAGTTTATACATGTTCAGGAAAAACCGTTTTATGAATTTTTTAAGAGATGCTTTGATCTTATCGTTTCAATCTTGGCACTGATTGTGCTTTTTGTTCCGATGCTGATTGTTGCATTGATAATTGTTATTGACAGTCCGGGTGCGTCGCCTTTATATGTTCAGAAGCGCGTGGGCAAAAACGGAAAAGAATTTAAATTCTATAAATTCAGATCAATGGTTCCG
>JAEIGA010007682.1_pt1 | contig 16365 bp, 14 predicted proteins | sample 9270691 | NCBI WGS metagenome assembly JAEIGA01 (sample SAMN17057246, study PRJNA624740) | gut metagenome | biome: biome; isolation source: fecal sample | host: Bos grunniens | place: China: Xizang | collected 2019
AACTTAATGTTTTGGCTTAACAAAGAATGAGTCCCGACGACAATATCTAACGTCCCCTTTTCCAGTTCATCCTTAACCAATTTTGCATCATGTGAACTGACCAACCGAGACAGCGCCCCAATACGTATCGGGAAGTTTTTAAACCGTTCGGAAAAGTTTTGAGCATGTTGACGAGCCAACAATGTCGTCGGTGCTATCATCGCAACTTGCTCTCCGTTCATGGCTGCCAAGAAAGCGGCCCGCATAGCCACCTCAGTTTTTCCAAAGCCGACATCTCCACAGACCAATCTATCCATTGGACGCCCCTTGGCCAAATCACTTTCGATATCGGCAATGGTATGCAATTGGTCATCTGTTTCGGTGTAGGGAAATCTGGCGCAAAATTCTTGATACATACCATGAGGCGCCAAAATTTTCGGCATTTGATTGAGCTCTCGTTTTGAAGCAATTTCAATCAATTGCCCTGCCATCGCAAACAGGTCTTTTTTGACGCGTTCTTTGCGATGAGCAAAAGCCTGAGACCCCAACTTATCTAAACTGCCCCCTTCATTACCGTAACGGGATAAAACATCTAAATTTTCCACCGGCACAAACAGTTTATCACCACCGTCATATAAAACCCTTAAACAATCGTGAGCCGCTCCGCCGATTTGCAAGGTAATCAACCCATCAAACCGCCCAATACCGTGATGGGAATGGACAACCAAATCTCCGACATTTAATGCTGTAATATCGGTAATATAATTGGCATTTTTCTTACGTTTTGGCGTTCTGATAATACGTTCACCGAAAATATCCGTTTCGGTTAAGACCCATATTTCATCATTTTGAAATCCCTTTTCAAACGGAGCAACCAAGGCCGATATTTTTCTCTTTGTTGTTTGAGCCCATGTTTCCACCAAGGGTATTGGCACTTGTTTTTCTCTGAATAGCCCTACTAAACGATCTACCGAGCCACCGGTTCCGGCCGTTATAACCACCCGTTTGTCGGTTAATCGAATATCATCGGCGACCCGTTCAATAACATCTTCCCCCGTTTGGACACGAATATCCACATAATCTTTGCCGGATCGACCTTTCATATCTTTGACATTTGGTTCAACGTACGGCGAAAAAGACACACGATTAAAATCGGACAATTTATCCGTCATCTCATCAGGCGACAAAAAGAATAAGTCAGGAGCAATCGGATAATATTTTCCTCCTCCCATGCCCTCTTTTAAAGCCTCGCATCTGGCCTCATAATATTCCGTAACCTGTTCATGACGGGCAGTAAGGGCTTCTGCTAATCCATAATCGGATACGACAGAAAAATCCGGCACATAATCAAACAGGGTTTCCATTTTATCGTGAAATAAAGGCAAAAAGTGTTCTAACCCTTGGGTATATCTGCCATGCGATACGGACTCATACAGCGTATCTTCCCGCCCTGCGCCAAACATATCACGATAACGGGAACGAAACAAGGAAATAGACTGGTCATTAAGAGCGAACTCACGCATTGGTTTTAAGGATAATTTGTCGACTTTAGCCCCACTGCGCTGAGTAACGGCATCAAATAATCGAATGGAATCAACTTCATCGCCGAAAAAATCTATTCGAATCGGAGAGGAAAAACCTGCCGGCCATAAATCCACTAATCCGCCCCTAATGGCGTATTCCCCCGTTTCCATAACAGACGAGGTATTTTTATATCCGTTTTTGGATAAAAATGCCGTCAACGTATCAAAGGAAATTGTATCCCCCTCTTTTAACATCAAAGAAGATTCCTTAAAAAATGTCCGCTCCGGTACCCGTTGCATAATGGCAGAGGCCGTTGTCAAAACAATACCTTTTGTTAAACCGCCTTGAGCCAAATGAGAGAGTGTATCAATTCTTATCCCTTCAATATCCGGCGACATAGCAACTCGGTCATACGGCACCGTATCCCAAGCCGGAAAAGATAACACCGTTAAATTCGGCATTATCAAAGATAGAATATTTTGCATAAACTGTAATCGGTTTTCATCACGCACGATATATAAAACGCATGTTTTTTTCTTCAGCACTTCATTCAATGCGAACGTTTCATATCCAACCGGTATACCACAAAGTTTTGTTATATCATTCATCATTTAAAAAAAGGCAAATCCGACAGAAAACAATTTTTCAACTTCCCCGACATGACCGCGTTCTACAAAGATAATCACTTTATCCCCCTCTTGAACAATCAAATCTTTGTTGGGTAGTAAAAACAAATCACCTCTGACAACACCACCAATCACGACACCTTCCGGCAAATGTATTTTCCCCAACGGAGACTTTGTAATTTTCGATGTTTTAACAACTTCTAACTCCAACACTTCACCGACACCGGATTGTAAGAAGTAATCACTTTTTACACGACCTTTACGAATGTGCTGTAAAATAGAAGAAACCATGGCAGCATTCGGATCAATCATTGTATCCACACCCAATCCGGATAAAACAGTATCATACACATCATTTTGAATTAAGGCACAAGTTCTGGTAACACCGCTGCGTTTAGCCAATAATGACAATAAAATATTGTTTTCATCACTGTGGGTTGTTGTAATAGCAAAATCATAATTTTTTAAATTCAACTCGTCCAATAACGTTTCATCCAATCCGTCCCCGTTAATAATCAGAGTGTTTTGCATACGTTCCGCTAAAAATCTGGCCCGTTCATCATTTTTTTCCACAATGGTTATATTATGGGAAACCGTATCTTGGTCCAAAGCTCTGGCCAACTGAGCCCCAATCCGACCGCCACCAAAAATAATCACATATTTGGGCGAATCGTTTTCGTATCCCAAAATATCCAAAGCCTGAACCAAATGACGTTTATCTATAACAAAATAAACATCATCTCCGGCACGTACAACCGTATCTGTTAAAGGCATAACCCTAAACCGACGGGTAATTGCCACTGCCCGAACGGATAATCCTTCAAAATCACGATGAATTTGTGTGATGGTTTTACCCAACATGGGAGATGATTTTTTGCACTTTACACCAACAAAACGAACCAAATCATCCGATAGTGGCACCATTTCCACCGCACCGGCCAACGGCAAAATTTGCATGATACGACCGACCGTTTCAACCTCAGGTGAAATAACATACTCAATAGATTGCTCATGCAAAAAATTTTTATACTTTGCCATCATATACTCACCGGAAGAAATTCTGGCAATACGCTTTTGAATATTAAAGACAGATTTGGCAACACCGCACGCCACGATATTTGTTTCATCGTTCCCCGTTACAGCCAAAAAAACATCGGCATGTTGTCCGCCGGCTTTATCCAAAACACCGGGATAAGCCGAAGACCCACAAATTGTTTGAATATCCAGCTGTTCACTTAAATTCCCTAATTTTTCTTCATCTTTATCAATTAAAACGATATCATGATCTTCTTCGCGTAAATATTTTGCCAACGCAATTCCAACTTGTCCGGCCCCCGCAATAATAATTTTCATTTACCCCTCGCCTTCAAAAAAGTCTTTAATCATCTGCTTAACTTTTTTTAAATCTGTTTCAACATACACTTTTTGGCAAAACTCTGCAAGACATTTTTTACCCTTCGCATACCAAGCAATATGTTTACGGGAAACCTTTAATCCGTGCAGTCCATAGTAATCCAACATTAAATCCAAATGTTCCGATACCAAATCGGCCAAGTTAAAAACCGGTCGCTGACCCGTTTCGATTTCGGATAATACCCAAGGTCGTCCTAAAGCCCCTCGTCCAATCATTAAGCCATCAGCACCGGTTATACTTTCGGCTGATAACGCAGACGTTCTATCCACAATATCCCCATTAGCAATCACCGGAATTGAAACTGACCGTTTCACCTCGGCAATTTTTTCCCAATCGGCATGACCGGCATACCCTTGATCCTTCGTGCGACCATGAACCGTTAAACGTTTTGCGCCGGCTTGAACCATCAAACGAGCAAACTCAACCGCATTTTGGTGTTTTTCATCCCACCCGAGACGCATTTTAACGGATACCGGAATGTTGACGGCATCGGATACAACATTTACAATATCGGCCGCTCGTTCAGGGTCCAACATCAATTTAGCCCCAGAATAATTACTAATGAGTTTTTTGACCGGACACCCCATATTAATATCAATGGCACGTATCCCCATATCCTCGGCAATTTTTGCCGCCTGTGCCAAATGAGAGGCATCCGGACCAACCAGTTGAACGACAATATTTTCTTCATCGGCAACTTGCATCATTTTTTGGGTAACCGGATGAGAACGCAGTAAGCTTTCTACCCCAACCATTTCAGTAAATAAAGTCTGATTTCCAAATTTACGAACCATTTGACGAAAGGGTTTATCTGTAATACCGGCCATTGGAGCCAAAAACAAAGGTTTCATTTGGCCTCCTCAAGGCGTTTTAAAACACGTTCATATTCCTCCGGAGTCATACTGTCAGCCAATTTAATCAAACGAGGGGCCTTACTTTCCAAATCCACTTCATGCGGAAACAACTGTTTTGTGGCCATGGCAAGCCAATAATATGCCGTTTCGTAATCGGGCTTTTTTTTACGTTCCATGATATCAGATAGCTTCATCTGAGCCGGAGCATACCCTTTTTCAGCTGCCTGTTCATACCAAAATTCGGATTGTTCCAAATCCTCTTTAACCCATTTATTTTCGGTATAAATTTTCCCCAAACGCATACACGCTTCCAAATGTCCTTGCTGAGCCGCTTTTTTGTAATAAGCCATTGATTTTTGAGGATTTGCCGGTGTATTTTTGCCATATTCATAGGCTCCGGCCAATACAAATTGACTGTGCATATCTCCATAATCGGCCGTCTTAGCATGCCAAGCCAAATCCCAATAATCATCATCTTTTATTTCAGCCGACATTGGATTTTGGGCATTAAATTCTTCAATGGTCTTTGGCAAATTTTTAGCACTATGAGAGGCGTTTTCCTCCTTTGCCAAAACAGGAAAGATAAAAAAACACATCAAAGCCAATAAAAACAATTCACTTTTGCGCATAAATATGATATAGCAGATTTATTCAAAAAAGGAAAGAGTAAAATGACACAAAAAATAACGATTATTGGAGCAGGACTTGCAGGATCAGAAGCGGCTTGGCAATTATTAAAACGTGGATTTGTCGTCCATATGATTGAAATGAGACCGATTAAACAAACCCCAGCTCACTCAACAGGATTATTTGGAGAGCTGGTTTGTTCTAACTCACTGCGTTCAGATGATGCCGAAGCCAGTGCCGTCGGTTTATTACATCAAGAAATGCGCCGGTGCGATTCGCTGATCATGAGCTGTGCCGATAAAACAGCTGTACCGGCTGGTGGCGCTTTAGCCGTTAATCGTGAAGAATTTTCAAAAATGATTACGGATACCTTAAAATCTCATCCGAATTTTACCTTAGAAATTAAAGAAGCTGATTTGCCGTTAGATACAACCAATCCGGTGATTTTGGCAACCGGTCCGTTGACCGGGGATAAATTAGCCGATGAGTTAATGACTCTAACCGGCACAGACTCCATGCACTTTTTTGATGCAATTGCGCCAATCGTTTATACTGACAGTGTAGATATGAGCAAAGCTTGGTATCAATCCCGTTATGACAAAGGAGACGGCACGGATTATTTAAATTGTCCTTTAAGCAAAGATGAATATAATGCCTTTATTGATGCTCTGCTTGCCGGTGAAAAAGTGGATTTTAAAGAATGGGAAAAAAACACCCCCTACTTCGAAGGCTGTTTGCCAATTGAAGTCATGGCAGAACGCGGTCGTCAAACATTGCTGTTTGGCCCGATGAAACCGGTTGGACTGCGCAATCCACACGAAGATAATCGCAGACCGTTTGCCGTTGTACAGCTCAGAAAAGAAAATAAACAAGGCACCCTAATGAACTTGGTCGGGTTTCAAACAAAACTGACATATGGGGCTCAAAAAGAAATCTTTAAAATGATACCGGCGCTGGCCAATGCCGAATTTGCCAGATTGGGTGGTATTCACCGTAATACGTTTGTATGTGGACCGAAAGTATTGGATGAAACTCTCAGATTGAAGACGGCTCCTCATATTCGTTTGGCCGGACAAATTACCGGATGTGAAGGGTATATTGAAAGTGCCTCAGTCGGATTATTGGCAGGGTTATTTACCGCCAATCCCGATATGCCGTTACCACCGGCTGAAACAGCATTAGGGGCAATGCTCCGCCATATTACGGTTGAGGCCAATGATACAACGTTCCAACCCATGAATATTAACTTCGGTATTTTTCCACCGGTGGAACGATTGCAAAATGGTAAAAAAATCAAAGGCGCAGATAAAAAGAAACTGTATACATCTAGGGCCTATGAGGCTCTAACCGAGTGGTTAACATCTATTCAATAATAACATATCACCAAGGGGTGGCAACAAAAAGCGCCCCTTGTGCATAACCGCTTCCCTCACGCCGTAGATTTATTTCTTTTATTTCAACCGTTTTGAAACCAACTTTTTCTAAAGCTGATTGAGCAAACTCTAAACTGTACAAATACCGACCCGATACAGATAGCTGGGTATCGTTTTTATCGGTTGGATATTCAATGGAAAAAATAAACATCCCATCGGGCGCCAAATGCGATTTTACCCCTTGAAATAAATCGGACAGATTATCTAAATACCCCGTCAATTCCAATGCCACGATTAAATCAAAGGTGTCCTTTGATGATTTTAAATACTCAGACACCGATGAACGAATCAATTTATCATACACACCCGTTATGTGGGCAATATCCAGCATATTTTGGGAAATATCCACCCCGGTTAATGAGTTAAAGTTATGCTTTAACTTTTTACCAAAACATCCTGTTCCGCAAGCTAAATCTAACACTTTTTTAAATTGTTTTTCAGATACTGTTTTGATGGTTTCATCTAAAGCGCCGGCCTCTAATTTTTCCATTTTTTCATCATATTCGGTGGCAAAAACATCATATAATTTTTTGGCATAGGCCTCTGCTACACGCGCATCAGTCGATGATTTTTTGCCCGTTAAAACCGTTAATGTACGCAACGCAACAACGCTGTCCGGAAAATGCTTCACCCACCCTTTGACGAAATCAAGCGCCTGTTTTTTACCATCTTTTGAAGATTTAAATAAGGCTTCCAATGTTGACGCAATTCGAAATTCTAAAGCCGGATTATCAAACCCTCCAACCAACGCATTAAAATACAATCCGGCAGCCTCAGAATAGTCCCCCACATCTTCTTGAATAATACCCAAATTATAAACAGCCGACATATTTTTAGGGTCAATAATAACAGCTTCCTGATAATGATCCAACGCTTCATTTTTACGCCCCTGTTTATATAAAAGAGAGGCCAAATTATGATGAGCCGTAAAAAATTTATGATCTAATGCCAATGCTTTTTTGTACATATCTTCGGCTAAACGAAATTCATTTTTACGTAAATAAATATTACCCTGCCCCACTAAAGAGTCCGAATAATAAGCATTTAAACACGACGCCTCCTGATAAACAGATAAGGCCTCCTCATCTTGCCCCAGTTTTTCCAGGATAAGACCTTTTTCATTTAAATAGATATGATTTTTCAATCCATTAACAGCATTATCAATCGCCATCAAAGCCATATCATTTTTATCTTGAAGACGATAAACAACAGCTAAGCGGTAAAAAAGTTCAGGTGTTTGTCGGGGCGCTTTTATCAACATATTTTCTGCCCCGTTCAGGTCACCTTGCTGTTGCAAAATCGTTGCCAATCCAACAAGGGCATCGATATTTGTTTTATCCAATTCTAAGGCTTTATGAAAGGCACTTGTGGCCCATTCAATTTGTCCTTTTTGAGCATAAATCAAGCCCATTTGCGTTAATACGATTGGATTTTCCTTATGCTTTTCATAAAACGATAACGCCTCATCATAACGCCCCTGTTTTTGTAAGACAGAGGCAAGAGACAGCGCGTAATTGTCTGAACTTGGATATAATTTAACGGCTTGATATAATAATTCCGAAGCCGGTTCCAATGCGCCCGACTGAAACGCAATCAATCCCAGTAAGTATAATCCGTCTCCATGAGCCGGTTCAATGGATAAAACACGCCGACCAATTTCTTCGGCCATTTCAAAATCGCCGGCATTATAATGATCAAATGCCGTATCTAACAATGTATCAATATCATTCATCGTCTATAGACCCCCTACGGCCAATAACCATCTCTCTATTTATATTGACACACTCGATTAATCCAAATCCGAAAAATAAGGTCAACATTGCCGTCCCACCATAAGATACCAGCGGTAAAGGCACACCAACCACCGGCATTAATCCCATGACCATTCCCATATTGATAAAAACGTATAAGGCAAAATTAATTGTCAAGCCCAACGTCAATATTTTTCCAAAATAGTTAGCACATCTCAACGCAATGATAATACCATATCCGATAATGACGGCATAAAGTATCAATAACAATAAAGATCCGATTAATCCAAATTCTTCAGATAACACCGTAAAAATAAAGTCTGTTTGTTTTTCGGGTAAAAAGTTTAATCGACTTTGTGTTCCTTCCATAAATCCTTTCCCGAATACCCCTCCGGATCCCAATGTAATTTTGGATTGCATGATATGGTATCCGGCCCCCCTGGGATCACTTTCCGGATTTAAAAAAGTCAATACCCGTTGTTTTTGGTAATCGTGCAAACACATCCACAGTATTGGAATGGATATCAAAACACCACTGCCGGCAACAACGAATTTCCAAATTTGCACACCGACCAAAAAGAACAAAGCCACCGATACAAATACCAACATCAAGGCCGTTCCTAAGTCGGGTTGTAATAAAATAAGAGCTACCGGTATCACCATCAATAAAACAGGCGGTACCATATGCCGAATGGATCTGGCTTCATCTAAACTGGTCCCGTGAAAGTATCTGGCCAACGCAAGAACAAGAGCGATTTTCATCACTTCAGATGGTTGAACCTTAACAAAACCTAAATTCAACCAACGTTGTGCCCCCATACCGACATGGCCAAAAAATTCCACCCCCAATAACAATACCAAGGCAAATCCATAAATCACATAGGCATATTTCATCCATAACCGTAAATTAGTCAGAGCCACAATAAATAAAATCCCAAGGCTCATCAAAAAACGCACAAATTGTTTACTGGCCCATGGATCCCAATTTCCGTTTCCGGCAGAATACAATAACATTAACCCCGTAAATACAACCAAACAGATAAGGGCCAAATAAGGCCAAGAAAACAGACGAATTTTATCTATCAAAGACAGATTATAATTTTTTAAATAACAATTTCTATCCTTAAAAAAGCTCACTTTGTATGTTCCTTTTTCTTTTGGGTATCTTCATATTCCAAACGCAACACTTCCTGCAACATTTTAGAGGCTATCGGCGCGGCAATACGCGCCCCTCCTCCACCATGTTCAACGACAACCGCAACGGCATAACGGGGGTTATCTAGCGGTGTAAAAGCCACGAACATCGCATGATCCCGATACTTCCAAGGCAATTCATCTTGAGATTTAATCCCCTCTTGACGTTCTTTCAAAGTAATACGCCTAACCTGAGTACTGGCCGTTTTTCCCGCCATTTTTTGCCCCTTATAGGTAAATCTGGCTCCATAAGCCGTTCCTTTTTCCTCATTCACAACGGCGTTCATTCCGCTATATACGACTCTTAAATGGGATTTTGAAAAGCCCAACGTAGGATGGGGCGTGTCATTTTCCTGTTCTTTTTTTATTAATGTTAATGGCTTGTCCGTTCCGTCACCGGCAACTAAAGTAATCATGCGGGCCAATTGTATGGGCGTTGCATTTAAAAATCCTTGTCCGATACTTAAATTTAACGTATCACCCATGCGCCATCCATCCCCCTTGACTGTTTCTTTCCATAACCGAGAGGGGAGCAACCCTTTTTTTTCACCTTTTAATTCAATGCCGGTTAGTTCACCAAACCCCAAACGTTCGGCAACAGAAACGATTTTATCGACACCGATTTCCTGAGACGTTTCATAATAATAAACATCGCATGAATGTTTGAGTGCTTCTTTCGCATTTACCGATCCGTGTCCGTCTCGTTTCCAACAATGAAACAACTGATTGCCTAATTTTGTTCGACCTTTGCATTTTACTTTAGAAGAAGAGGTTATTTTTTTACTTTCCAATCCGGCCAACGTCAAAACAATTTTAAAAGTTGACCCGGGCGAATATAAGCCAGCAATGGCTTTGTTTTGTAATGGTGTTTTGGGATTTTCAGATAATTTTTTCCAATTTTTAACAGACAATGGAACGGTAAATAAATTCGGATCGAAAGACGGAGCCGACACCATTGCCAAAATCTCACCGGTTTTGACGTCGGTTAAAATCAAAGAACCGGATTCTTTTCCAAAAATTTCCAATCCATACTTTTGTAAGCGACTGTCAATGGTCAAATGAATATCGTCACCCGCAATCGGAGGCGTATCCTCCAATACCCGAACAGACCGACCGAAAGCATTTACCTCTGTTTTACGTATCCCAGGAGTTCCTTGTAATTTATCTTCAAATGCTTGTTCAATCCCTAAACGACCGATACGATACCCGGGCAAATCAAATAACGGATTATCTTTATCACCATTTAAATCCCTGTCATTCAGCAAGGATACATATCCGACAACATGAGTCGCCGTTTCCCCTGCGCCATAATATCGATTGATACTTTCTTCAATGTTAATCCCTGGCAAATCCGGAGCATTAACCTGAAGCAGAGACATTTCCTCAAACGTTAAATTATCTTTAACCCGAACCGGCATAAAAGCACGCTTACGAGACGCCTCTTGCTCAATCCGTTTTAATTCATCTTCATCTAAAGGTAACACCTGATTAAAACGCTTGAGTGTTTTTTTGTAATCACCGGCTTGTTCTTTAATTAAAACGGCTTGAAATGTTTTTTTATTTTCGGCCAATTTCACACCGTTGCGGTCATAAATATATCCGCGAGGAGCCAACGTCAAACGAACGGACAGGCGATTTTTTTCGGCCATCAACAAATATTTTTCGCCTTGTAAAACCTGAAGATAAAACAAACGTCCTGCCAAAATACAAAATAAAACAAAAAACACGACGCTTAAAACAGCAACTCGTTTAATTAATACATGAGTTCTTTCAAAACGCCAAACGGTCATTTTACACGCTCCGTATTTTTAAGTTTAGCCATCCGCATCCCCACGCAACAACCGGATACGTTAAAGCCAAAACACCGTATTGAAATATCATCGGCACAAAAGGAGGCAAACTCAGGGATACAATCATAAAAAAGAAATAGTATAACAACAGAACACAGCCCAAGACCAAACTAAATGCAAACCACAAATCAGCAAAGTTTAAAGTCAAAAAGTACCGTCTGTTTAAATTGGCCGCAAAAAACATCAAAACATAAAAAAATGTTTGAAGTCCAAACGGAGTATTGGTTAATAAATCGGCAAAAACACCGACACAAAAAACACAGATAACATTCAGTACAGCCGGATGAAAAATGGCAAAATAAAAAATAACACCAAACACAAACGGAGTCGGCATTCGATAATACAGATTCAAGGAAAACGGCACCAACGTCGCTAACACCAACCCTAAACACATGAGAGTTGGTAAAGCATAGGTAAAACAAGATAATACTTTACTCATCGTTCGGACATTCACACGTTTTTTCGTTAATTAAGACATCGCTTAACCCAAAATCCACCAAACGGACAAATTCACTGGTTTTCGCATTAACAAAAGGTAATACGGAAATATCTCCGTCAACAGAAACAACCGTACCGATTGCCTATCCCGACGGAAAAACACCGGCATGCCCCGAAGTAACAACACGGTCCCCTACGGAAATTTCAGCCCCCTCAGGAATAGAAATCAGTTTTGGATAATCGGTATTATCCCCCGTCAAAATACATAAAAAACGTTCATCTCCAACCATAACGGGAATACGTGAAGCATAATCCGTCAACTCCAACAAACGGCTGACAGACTCACCAACCTCAGCAATACGCCCCAAAACACCTTCCGGCAAAACAGCTACTGCCCCTTTTTTTAAGCCATTTTCGGTTCCGGCCTGAACAATTAAGGACCGAGAAAAATTACCCCCATTATCCGCCAAAATACGAGCCGTCAAATAAGACACCTCTTTCGACGATACATAATTTAAGGACTTTTCCAACTCCTTTTTATCCTCAGCCAACTTAAAGGCCACATTTTTCCATCCGATTAGTTGTTCATTTTCTGCCTTTAACCGTTTATTTTCAGAACGCAAAGTCATTAAATCACGCACTTCGGCGACAACAGATTTGCTCCACCGTACAGGGGCACCCAACGCCTCAACAATCGGAACTGTCATATCCCAAAGAGATGTTTTTATCCGTACTAAATATGGATTTTGAGAAACGCCAAAACCTATCATTCCCAAAGCAATAATTAAAAAAAGAACAGGCGCAAACTGTTTGACTTGCGCCTTAATTTTTTTCAAACGAAAAAATTTACTGTCCATTTAGCGTTCTTCTTTCTGAATACTAGTACATACTGGTTAAGATATTTTCAAATTTGTTAATTTCTTCTAATGCCTTACCTGTTCCCAAAGCCACACATTGTAAAGCGCTTTCGGCCACAGATACCGGCAATCCCGTTGCATCACGAAGCACTTCATCCAATCGACAGAGTAAAGCACCGCCGCCTGTCAACATGATACCGCGATCCACAATATCGGAGGCCAATTCAGGATCCGTATGTTCCAAAGCCACCTTAACAGCCTCAACAATCTGACTGACCGGTTCAGATAAGGCTTCAGCCATTTGACGTTCTGTCACAATAATTTCTTTCGGCACACCATTCATCAAATCGCGTCCCTTAACGGAAATTGTTTTTCCTTCCCCGTCTTGCGGAATAGAGGCAGCAGAAATTGCCTTTTTAATCCGTTCGGCCGAAGCCTCCCCAATCAACAAGTTATGATTGCGACGGATATAGGAAATAATAGCCTCATCCATTTTATCACCGCCAACACGCACGGAACGGGCATAAACAATACCGCCCAAGCTCATCACCGCAACCTCGGTTGTACCGCCACCGATATCAACCACCATACTGCCGGACGGTTCGTTTACGGGCAAGCCGGCCCCTAAGGCCGCTGCCATGGGTTCTTCAATCAAAAATACTTTTCTGGCTCTGGAATTTTCGGCTGCCTCTTGAATGGCACGGCGTTCCACGGCTGTAGAACCGGACGGCACACAAATCACGATGACCGGACGACAGAAAGAGTTATGACCGATAGCTTTTTGAATAAAACGACGTATCATTTCTTCGGCCACATCAAAGTCGGCAATCACACCATCTCTTAATGGACGAATAGCTTGAATTTGCCCCGGCGTACGACCAAGCATTTGTTTTGCTTCATTCCCTACGGCAATAACATGTTTTTTACCACGCGTTTCGGCCAATGCCACCACCGACGGTTCATTTAAAACAACGCCGCGTCCACGCACATAAACCAAAGTATTAGCCGTCCCCAAATCAATGGCCATATCTGACGTAAAAGCATTCATCAGTCTTTTTAATCGTGTTAATTTCAACATGTAAAACCTTTCTTTAAAAGTAATTGTTTAATGATGATATATTTCATACACCAGTTCCGACAGAAAAACAATATTTTTTTTATCTTTTTTTTTAAAAAATCATATCTGAGATAATTATAAAAAAACGGGACATCAGCCCCGCTTTGTTCTTAGGCTGCACGCCCCTTTTTTCTTTTCGCCATTTTGAACGCAGTCAAACGATCATTCGGACGTTTAAACCCTTTGTGATTTTTTGACTTTTCCGGAAGTTTGGGTGCTACAATATCCTTGTCAACTTCTTTAGGACGTTTTTTTGTTTCGGGATCGGTTACCAATGACACCATACCATCACGAAACTCATCCAATTGAGAACGTCGATAAGCCTCACGCTTTGCCATCAACTGTTGTTTTTTTCGTTCAATTAAAGCTTTTTTTAAGCGTTCTTGATTCGATTTTTGTTTCAGTGCCAACTCTTTCATGAGACACTCCTTTCTTTTCATACCCACAGTTTAGCACAAAAAAGAAAATCCGTCAACTTATTTTTTTTAAGCCCGACTTAATTCCAAAGCCTCACGATAACGACGATTTTCAATCAAATCCGCTACGGATTTCAAACCCTTTTGCCCCACCAAAACAGTACGCATCGCAGGATAAGATCGCCCCGAAACATCCAAGGCCAGCATTTTCAACATTAATTGTGAAAAACTTTCAGAAACCTGAGGCACCCATTGACTGCTGAATCTGGCAATAGAAATACGCCCCTTCATTGTATGTTCAAACACATCTAATGCGGTTTGACCTTTATTATCCGAAATATTAACATCTGCTCCCATCTTCAATAGGCACGCCGTCACATTAGGTGTCAAAACACTGCTGACACTGTGCATTAATAAAGTTTTTCCCCGTTCATCTTGTTTATTAATACCATACGTACGTATCCATTCTTTTATATGGTCTTCATCTTGATAAGTTAATTGTTCCAATGTATGCACAAGCATTATATATAAATCCTCTCTTTTATTAAAATTAAAAAACAAACAAAACTAAATGATAAAAATGTAAAGATATATGCCCCTTAACGGGCAAAATAAAAGAAAGAATAAAAATAGGAAGAACCGGCAAACAAACCGCTTGCTTTTTCAAAAATATGCCCCGATGTTAAATCAATTTGCATAAAGTTCTCCTGTAATGGCATTCATTATAGAGAGCACCGGATACATTGTCAAGAGATTTTTCACATATAAACCACAAAAATTTGACAGTTCCTCAGTTTTTACATAAAAAAGGATAGACTTTTAAAAATTTGTATGCTAACCTATATATGCGTCTGAGGAATTCTCAGACGTTGGGGACTCAAACCCTCATATCACAATATCCCCTACGCACGAGGATATATTCAAATAAAGGTGCGTTTTCCACGTGGTTGGAAGGCGGTGAAATAAATCCTTTGGATGAATACACCGCACTATTGTGATAATAGGTTTGAGCTTCCAGCCACTCTTTTTTAAGCGTGGCCTTTTTCTTTTTTTGAAAAAAAAGACAGGTGCCTTGAAACACCTGAAAAAAAATTAAATGAATGAAAGCGGATATCTTGTCGGTATCCGTTTTTTATCCACAAAAAAAGAGGTCACCAAGACCTCTTACACTTTTCCGTCATAATTCATACGGGGCGGTAAATTGCGCAAACGTACCAAGTATGGCTTATACACCTTATCACGGCTTAAAATATGCCCCAATAACCATACATTTAAAAAGTTGGCCGTTTTAACAGCAATTTTACCCTTATCTTCTTCGGACGAAGCAACTTCATATTGCTGACGCAGTTCCGAAATATTTTTAATAAAAATTTGATGAGCTTTCATATGCGCTTCTAAATCAGGAAAATGGATACGCTCCATAATATCTTCTTCATGTGAAAAATGATCACGGGCATAATCATAGGCTTTATCAAATACCCACTCCATCGTGGCAAAATCACCGACTTGCGACGCTTCGGTAGATTTTTGAACAACTTCAAAAAACTCACGATGCTCATTATCCAACGGTTCGTAACCGACCTCCATTTGTTTGCGCCATTGAGCTTGTGGCATAGCCTATCCTCCTTTATTAGACATTAAACAAGAAATGCACCACATCTCCGTCTTGCATCATATATGATTTACCCTCCTGACGTAATTTGCCGTTTTCTCTGGCACCGGATTCGCCATTATAGGCCACATAATCATCATATGCAATCACTTCAGCACGGATAAAACCACGCTCAAAGTCCGAGTGGATAATTCCTGCCCCCTGTGGTGCCAAAGTCCCCTTTTTCATAGTCCAAGCATGCACCTCTTTCGGACCGCATGTAAAAAAGGTTTCTAACCCCAACAGGTCATATCCTGCTTTTATGATACGGTTTAGTCCCGTCTGTGTCAAGCCCAAAGTTTCCAAAAATTCTTTTTGCTCGGCTTCATCAGTCAATTGAGCAACTTCAGCCTCAATACTGGCGGAAATAATCACGCTGGCATTTCCTTGTTCTTTTGCCATTTTTTCAACGGCCTTAGAGTAATCATTACCGGTTGCCGCCGCCCCCTCATCCACATTACACACATAAAGCACCGGCTTCGTGGTCAACAACTGAAAATCCTTAGCAGCTTCACGTTGCAAATCATCTAAGATAACCGTACGGGCAGAAAGTCCTTTTTCCAAGGCGGCCTTATAAAGATGCAACACCTCTACTTGACGCTTAGCAACCGGATCTCCTCCTGTCATTGCACGT
>JAEIGA010007683.1_pt1 | contig 16363 bp, 14 predicted proteins | sample 9270691 | NCBI WGS metagenome assembly JAEIGA01 (sample SAMN17057246, study PRJNA624740) | gut metagenome | biome: biome; isolation source: fecal sample | host: Bos grunniens | place: China: Xizang | collected 2019
GGTTTCGAGCTTGACAACACACTTTCAGAGTCAGGCGGAGTATCAAGAGGTATCGGAACAGCTGATGAAACAGGCTTCCTCACAGATGTTGTCGAGCATCACAAGATCGCCATGGGTGAAGACGGCAAGATCCACGGTGAGAACAATGTTACAGGCGAAACTGTAGAACTCGCACCTAAGGCACTCTGTTCTATGAACATGTGGGGTTTCACACCTGATTATTTTGAGAACAGCGAAAAGATCTTCACTTCATTCCTTGAGAAGAACATCAACGAGTTGAAGGCGGAGTTCTATATTCCTTACGCAATCGACTGCATCATCAAGGAGGGCATCGGAAAGTGTGAACTTCTTTCAACTCCTTCACGCTGGTTCGGAGTAACCTTCAAGGAGGACCGTCCAGGCGTAGTTGCGAAGTTCCAGGAATTTGCTGACAAGGGAGTTTATCCTACACCTCTCTATAAGAAATAATTCATGGCAAAAACATTTTTCAGAAAGCATAAGGGAAGAGGTTCATACGACCTCTTCTCTAGTTATACGTACTACCTTCCCGATGTAGGAGGTATGTTCATACTTTTCCTCCTGTTCCTTTTAGGAGCATTGCTTGGAAATCTTCTGACACTGGCACTTGGACTTGTTTCCACAGAATTCGTCACAGTTTATGGAACTATCATTTCATATCCTGTAATGTTCATCCCACCTCTGCTATACGCTTCTGCACAGAGCCGCAGGAATGAATATTTCGACAAGGGATATGCTCTTGACAGCAATAATTTCGGAAGACTTGGAGGATTCAGAATGAGTCTCGTAGTATCGATCGCCACTCTTGCATCAGCATTCATGACAGACGGACTCAGCAAGATTCTGCCTCAGGCACCGGAGTGGTTTGAGGAAATAATGAAGGCTATCATGGATGCACCGGTATGGCTTACACTCATCTCCGTATCTGTATTCGCTCCCCTCTTTGAGGAATGGCTGTGCAGAGGACTGGTACTCAGAGGCCTGCTCCAGAAAAAGAGCCCGACATTCGCCATCTGCACTTCAGCAGCATTCTTCGCAGTTCTCCACATGAATCCATGGCAGGCAGTTCCGGCCTTCATTCTTGGATTGCTTTTCGGATATGTCTATTATAGGACAGGTTCGCTCAAGCTTACCATGCTCATGCACTGTGTCAACAATACCTTTGCAGTCATATTGAGCAAGATACCGAAGTTTGCTGATGCTGACAGCTTCATCGATGTAATGGAGCCATGGGTATTCATCTGCATATTCATCGCCAGCGCCGCCTTCACATGGGGAGCTGTCGTCACACTGCGCAATATTCCTCTAAAGAGTGAAGATGCGCGCAGTAACTGCGATGAAGCAGAATCGATTACATTATAATTATCGAGCCTGTATGAATTGTTCGGCAGGAGCAAGAGCATCCAGCTTTCCCACATCAAGGAAACGCAGATCCTCAGCAACTGCTGCATAGATAGGCTGCTTCATAGCCGCCCACATATAGAAATTCATTATAGGGAAACGCACACCGGCCTCGGCATCTGCTACGAGGCCTTTTTCTTTTACATACTGATCCATAAGGTCCAGAACCTTATCAGAAAGAATATGTATTCCAGAAAATCCCAGGGCGAGGCAATCATCCAAAGACATCGACGGATCCGCCAGATGATAATCACCTGTATTTACATTGGACCAACCGACAAGGCGCATGGTCTGAGGATGGAAAAGAAGGAAGCGGGAAGTTTCACGCCTGCTCACGACAAGGGTTCCGAGAGCATCCGGACGGACCTGCTGCTGGAGCCAGTCCAGATCACAGTTTGAAAGGATATCAACATTATGGATCAGGAAATGTCCGCAGCCTTCAAGATACGGACGGGCATGAAGTACAGCTCCACCAGTCTCAAGAAGCATCTTACGTTCATCACTGATCTGCATAAGCATCTTATCCTCAGTCTTATCCTGAACATCAGTGCATATCCAGTCCTGCTCAGCTATCCAAGCCTCGATCTTATCCGCAAAATGATGTACATTGACCACAGCCTCATCTATGCCTGAGGCCATAAGCTTGCGTGCCACATGCTCCAGAAGCGGTTTCCCGCATACAGGAACAAGAGCCTTGGGAAGAGTGTCAGTTATGGGTTTAAGCCTGGTTCCAAGACCGGCTGCAAATATCATTGCCTTCATAATGTTTCGTCTATATTCTGTTCACGATGTATGAGACGGACGCGCACATCCGGGTATTTTTCAGCAATATGTCGGGCTACATGCTCGGCACTGTATACTGAACGATGCTGTCCGCCTGTACAGCCGAAGCTGATCATCAGATTCGTAAATCCTCGCCTGCTGTATGTTTCCACATGCGGATCCACAATAGCATATATATGTTCAAGGAATGTCAGGATTTCCCCATCTTCTTCAAGGAAACGGATCACAGCTTCATCCCTGCCTGTAAGCTTCTTATATGGTTCATAACGACCGGGATTATGGATCGAACGGCAATCAAAGACATAGCCTCCGCCATTTCCTGAAGGATCATGAGGTATACCTTTCTTGAATGAGAAACTGTATACCTTTACTTCCAGACCTGAGTCCTTACGAGCCTCGGCAAAACGTGGAAGTTCCAGCATCCCTGCAAGCGTTGCCTTAAGATAAGGATATTCATCAAATGAGCCTTCCAGAAGAGATTTCAGGCTTGCCAGAGCCTGAGGTATGCTTGTTATGAATGCTGCCTTTCCCTCTGTCCATCCTCTGAATCCGTATGCGCCAAAGACCTGGAGCAGACGGAACAGTACAAAGATCTTCAGCCTTTTATCAAAATCACCACGTTCAACATCTGTATATCCGGCAAGGGAATCAAGATAAGCTCCTATAAGCCTCTGCTTGAATTCATCAGTATATTCCGCTCTCGCCTGCCATACGAAAGAAGCCACATCATAATAGACAGGACCGCGCCTTCCTCCCTGGAAATCAATAAAATATGGCTCACCATCACGAACCATGACATTTCTCACATTGAAATCACGATACATGAAGGTATCAGTTTCATCTGCAAGCAGGTCATCTGCCAGATGTTCAAAATCATCTTGAAGCTGCACCTCATTGAATTCAAGTCCAGAGGCCTTGAGGAAGCAATATTTGAAATAGTTGAGATCGAACATGACCATCCTTCTATCAAAGGAAGGCTGAGGATAACAGACCGAGAAATCAAGTCCTGGAGCTCCTTCAAACTGTATTGCAGCAAGCTTTGACATAGTCAGGCATAGCAACTGTTCAACCTGCTCGAGTCCTTCGCCACTACGACGTGCCTTGACAAGCATATCGTAAAGGTTCTGGTTTCCCAGGTCTTCCTGTATATATGCCATTCCATCGGGACTGACTGCATATACCTCAGGTACAGATATTCCCTTTTCACGGAAATGTCTTGCTATTGTAATGAAAGCCTGATTCTCTTTGAAATCTGTTCCGATGACAGCGATGCAGCTTCCTGCCGACGATGTCAGACGGAAATATTTACGGTTGCTCGCCGAGCCAGTAAGGGCTTCGACACTATCCGGCTGACAGCCGTAATACGAGCGATATATTGTATTTATTCTTTCCATATATTTTTGCGAATTTAAGAAAATGTTAAACAAAATTGAGTAAATTTGTGAGATTTAAATTCAAAACGGCATGCTTAACTACGCATATTGCTCAGACAAGTACCAGTATACGATGGGAAAGTCTTTCTACGACAGTGGAATGAAGGATCAGCACTCTGTCTTCAATCTGTTCTACAGAAAAGCTCCGGAAAACAACAACTGGGCTGTAGTCAGCGGTGTAGACGAAGTGCTTGAAATGGTCGAAAACCTTGGAAACATGGACCCCGTGTTCTTCGAGAAATTCCTGCCCGGAGAGGAGTACAAGGATTTCAGAGGCTATCTTTCGGCAATGAAGTTCACCGGTAACATCTATGCTATGCGCGAGGGCGAGATCGCTTTCCCTAATCAGCCTATCATCATTGTGGAAGGACCACTCATCGAGGCTCAGGTGCTCGAGACTCCTATGCTCTGCATCATGAATCATCAGATGGCAGTAGCGACAAAAGCATCAAGAGTCTGCAGAGCGACCAACAAGCCGGTAAGTGAATTCGGTTCAAGAAGAGCCCACGGACCATGGGCAGCCACCTACGGTGCCAAAGCTGCCGTTATTGCAGGCTGCAGCACTACTTCAAATATTCTTGCAGGTGTAAAATATGACTATGGTTCTTCCGGAACCATGGCTCATAGCTATGTAACCTCATTCGGGTGCAGTGTGGCAGGTGAATTTAAAGCCTTCGATACTTATATCAAGACACACAGGAATGAGCCTCTGATCATGCTCATTGACACTTATGACACTCTCAAATGTGGTATCCGTAATGCGATGAAGGCCTTCAAGGCGAACGGCATCGATGACAGCTATCAGCCAGGATACGGCATCAGACTGGACAGCGGTGACCTTGCTTACCTCTCGATGGAGTGCAGACGCATACTTGACGAAAACGGATTCAACAGCTGTAAGATATTCGCGACCAACTCATTGGATGAATATCTCATTACAGACCTTGAAAGACAGGGAGCATGCATCGATTCATACGGAGTCGGCGATGCCATAGCAACAAGCAAGGCAGCACCATGCTTCGGAAATGTATACAAGCTTGTCGAAATTGACGGACAGGCTGTCCTCAAAAGGTCTGAAGACAAGATAAAGCTCATCAATCCGGGCTTCCAGATCACATATAGAATCATGAAGGACGATCCTATCAAGGGAGAGATCTTCAAGGTGGACGTGACCTGCCTCAGAGGAGATGAACTCAGCACCAAGATTGAGAACGGAGAGGAATTCACTGTCTGTGACGAATACGACAGATACAAGTCCAAGACAATCGAAGCTGGAGAATATAAAGCTCTTACACTCCAGAAGAAGGTCATGGAAAACGGTAAGAAATGTGCTCCTGAATACACTTTGGCAGAAAAGAAGGCATTTTATGACAGGACTTTGGCCCATTTCAGCCCAAGTGAAAGACGACTGATCAACCCTCATTATTATAAGGTGGACATTTCAGACGACCTCTATAATCTCAAGATGAGCATCATCAACAAGCTCGTCAGCGAGATAAAGGCATTTAAGGACTAATCCACGAACAGCATTCAGATATATGAAAAACAATGCATTAGTTGTAGTGGACATGCTCTATGACTTCATAGACGGAAGTCTCGCATGTCAGAATGCGGAAAACGCAGTAAAGGAGACACTCCGTTATATTGACATTCAGACCAAGGGTCAGGGAGGAGAAGATCATGAGATTCTTGACACCTTCCCTATCCTCTTTGTCCGTGACCACCATCCTGCAGACCACTCATCATTCAAGGAGAATGGAGGAATATGGCCGACACACTGCGTTGCAGGAACCCACGGCGGAGACATCCATGAGGAGCTTGCTCCATACGCCCAGGAAGAGCTTACTTTCGACAAGGGCTGCGACAAGTCAGTAGAACAGTATTCCGGTTTTGAGGGCATGAACAGCGCGGGCCAGAACCTTGGAGAGATTCTTGAGCTTCTTGACACCAGCGATGTATATGTATGTGGCATTGCTACAGAATATTGCGTCCGCAACACATGCGAAGACCTGCTCAAGGCCGGTTTCAAGGTGCATCTTCTCTCAAAATGTATCGCTTATGTAGATAAGGAGGGCCACCTTAAGGCACTAGAAGAAATGGCAGCGGAGGGCATAAGTATTGAATAATCAATAATTATTCGTACCTTTGCCGTCTTGTATGAAACATTTTTTGGCTAAAATATGGGTTCCATTGCTGCTTGTCATATTGGCAGGTATTCAGTCATTCGGAATCGACGCTAGCAGGGCCGTAGGTTTGAAAAGACTTACGGACTCATTGGCACACAATAACTTAGCCGATACAACTTCATTAAAGGACAGCATCAGACCTACGGCAACAGAGGCAGACAGCATGGCTGTTGCAGACTGCACTGTCACTCTTATTCTTAGCGCAAGAGATACTATCGTAGTTCCTGACTCCCTCAAGGAGACAGATCCTCTCAAATACAGATATTACATCGCAATAAAGGACTCCACCACAAGAGTCCAGCTTCGTGATTCCCTGATAAATGCAGGAGATACTCTTCAGCTTCACCTTCTTGACTCCCTTTACCTCAAGGACTCTACTGATGTGGCTAAGGCAAAGTATGACAAGTGGTATGCATCACTCAGCAGACAGGAAAGAAAGAGACACGATGCAGAGCTCGCTCTTCCAGGACTTATCGCCGAGCAGAACCGCAAGCTGGCCAGAAAGGACAGCATCAAGGCGGTGAAGGACAGCATCATTGCCGCTACTCCTCGTATCCTTTCGACTTTTGCAGTTCCTGATTCAATGCATTACAAGAGGATCATCACATGGGATCATGACAGATATTTCCACAATGTAAAGCTCAAGGACTTCGATACGACATACAACTACCACTTCCATGACTACCCTTTCTTCAAGGGAGATGCAGTCAATTCCGTATGGCTTGGAGTTGTAGGTTCACCGGAAGAATCCTACGACTACTTCAAGCGAGCAGATGATGACAATGCCATCTTCTACTCGTCATATCAGTCATATAGCTATACCCCTGAAACAGCACCTCAGTTCAATACCAAGACTCCGTACACGGAGCTTGCATATTGGGGTACCCTGTTCGCCAACAAGGAGAAGGAGGAATCCAACGTCCGTATCCTCACAACCCAGAACATCACGCCTGCCCTTAACTTCACGCTTGAATATCGCAGATACGGCAGCAACGGTATGCTCAGACGAGAGGATACAGACAACAGGTCTGCACTTATCTCGACCAACTATCTCGGCAAGAAATACCTCATGCACGCAGGCTTCATCTATAATCGTATCAAAAGAAGCGAGAACGGTGGAGTGGTAGACCAGAGCCTCATCAGAGACACCTTGGTGGATGCACGTGAGATTGAAATCCACCTTAAGGATGCAAGCAGCAGACTCAAGAGAAACACCCTGTTCCTTGACCAGATGTACAGAATCCCATTCTCGTTCATCAACAATCTTAAGGACAAGAAACACAAGTCAGATTCTCTTGGAACAAGCGACTCGACCTTGCTTGAAGCGCCTGTAGAAATCGCCGAGGCAGCTGATACTGTAGCAGCAGATGGAGACATCACGACAGCATTCATAGGACATAGCAGCGAATATTCTGTATTCAGAAAGGGATATGAGGACAACATCTCCAAATCAGACACATACGGCAGGGAATTCTATAATGACAGGTTCTACATCAATCCGACACATAGCCTTGACTCCATGAGGGTCATGAAGTTTGAGAACCGTGCATTCATCAGACTCCAGCCATGGAAGAGTGACGGTATCGTTTCCAAACTTGATGTCGGAATCGGTGACAAGCTTCTCAGCTACTTCTCATTCAAGCCACAGGATTATCTGAGCGGTAGCTCTAATGTGCTTCTGAACTCAACATACCTTTATGCAGGAGCAAACGGACAGTTCAAGAAATATATGAACTGGGATGCTAAGGGACAGTATACTTTCCTTGGATATGAGTTGAATGATTTTGACATCAATGCAAATCTTTCATTCAATATCTATCCGTTCAGAAGATATAAGAACAGCCCGCTGACATTCAAGGCTCATTTTGAGACAAGCCTCAAGGAGCCAGACTATTATCAGCAGCATCTGTTCACCAACCATTATAAATGGGACAACGAATTCAGCAAGATATCAAAGACAAAGGCAGAAGCCTCTGTGTCAATTCCGAGATGGCATACAGGCGCGTCTTTCGGATATGCATTGCTGGACAATAATATATATTACGACACTCTTGGAATAGTTCGTCAGAACAATGCTCCTATGAGTGTGATTACAGCTTCCCTCAAGAAGAACTTTACGGTCTGGAAATTGCATTTCGACCACAAGGCACTTCTGCAGTTCTCTTCTAACGAAGAAGTAATGCCACTGCCTCTTCTTGCACTAAACTTCAGGTACTACCTGCAGTTCGATGTAGTTGAAAAAGTGATGCAGATGCAGATTGGAGCCAATGGAACATATACCACAAAATGGTATCTCCCGGCATACAACCCGGTGCTGGGCGTGTTCCATAACCAGAATGAAACAGAGTACGGGAACTGCCCTTACATCGATGCGTTCGTGAATATACAATGGAAACGCGCATGCATCTTTATCAAGGCCATCAACGTAAACATGGGATGGCCGAACAAGTCAGCCGACTATTTCACAGCAGACGGCTACATAGCACCACAAAGGGCAATAAAATTCGGTATCTCATGGCCATTCTACACACAGCCGGGTAGTAATAAAGGCACCACGAAAGGGGCATCCGGTACCGGCGGAGGTAGCGGAAGAGGGGGCTCCGGTATGCCGAGCGGATTATCTGCGGGAGGTATGCAGGGTGCATCAAACTTTAGACGATGAAATTTACATTAACTGAAAAGAGAAAAAGAAGAATCCAGTATTTGATCTTCTCCTTAGTAGTGATATGTATCACTCCTCTTTGTGAAAAGGGCAGGATACTCAGTGGAGCAGCAGCAGAAAACAGTTTTGCAGGAGAAGAAATCATCTGCGCCATAGATCTCGGTGACGACATGTACGGCGCAAGCGGACTCAAGACAGGCTTCAGCTATGAAATGCTTAAGAAGTTTGCACATGACAACAGATGCGACGTGAAGATCGTGACAGCCTTTACAGGTGAAAACTACGTCGATTCTCTGAACAACGGAACAGTGGATATACTTATCACACCTTATTCCGATTCTATAATGGAGCAGCAGGCAAATTCCCGAATGCTCGACGACCGTACAGTATGGTCGGTGAACGGTAATGATATAAACAAGGCGAGGACTCTCGATGTCTGGATGAGCCATATCAAGGGCTCACATGAATATGAGTCGCTCCAGAAGAAATACTACCGTTCCTACAACCCTATTTCAAAAGCAGCGATCAAAGGTATGACAGCATCACAGGTAAGTCCATACGACGACCTGTTTAAGAAGTATGCCAAGGAACTTGGCTGGGACTGGAGAATGCTTGCTGCAGTAGTTTACCAGGAGTCAAAATTCTCAATCAACTCGGTATCGCATCGTGGTGCCAAGGGCCTCATGCAGGTAATGCCAAAGACTGGCAAATACTATGGAGTTGAAGATCTCGTTGACCCTGACCAGAATCTCAAGGCTGGAACAAGTCATCTGAATAGACTTCAGAATATGTATGCAAAAAGCGGCATGACCAAGGACGAACAGATAAAGTTCACCCTTGCAGCATATAACGCAGGTGAAGGACGAATCGCAGACTGCCGTAACTTGGCCGCAGCCAAAGGATTCAACAAGAATTCATGGACTGAAGTCGTGGGAATCATCCCTATGATGAGAGAGGACTCGATCCTCGCTGAAGAATCAGTGAAATTGGGAAAATTCAAAGGTCATGAAACGATCGCTTATGTAGAGAAGATCATGTCACTCTACGACTCGATCTGTGCGATCCACCCTTCTATCTAACGGACTCTTACCGTATCTGCCGGATCCACTTTGGATATGAAGACACAAGGGATCAGGAGAAGGAGCATGATCACGACAAAGGCTATGATATCCGCTGCGAGTATCCATCCCAGATCGATATGTACTGGAACAGAGGATACGAAGTAGTTCTCGGAATTCAAAGGAATCAGGCCTGTTTTACCTTGAATGATACAGAAGATCAATGCCAGAGCATTTCCGACAAGCATACCCTTTCCGACAAGGACAGCAGAACTTGAAAGGAATACTTTGGCTATTGCTTTATCTGTCATTCCCAAAGCCTTAAGAAGACCTATGGTAGAAATGTTCTCGAAAAGCATGATGAGCAGACCGGAAATCATATTGAAGCCGGCTACAATAGTCATCAGCATGAGTATGAAAAAGACATTGAAATCTATCAGGTCAAGCCAATCAAAAATCTGAGGGTAGATAGAAAGAGCAGAAGTGGCAATGACAGGATACTCGCTATCCTCGGAATAAGCATTAACTATGGTACCCACATCCATAGTCAGATCCTTCATAGATGCTTCATCCTTGTGCGATTGGTCCAGAACAATCTCAATGGCAGAAGCCTTATCCTCATCCCAGGACAGAAGTCTCTGGAGATCTGACATTTCTGCCAATACTATCAGATTATCATCAGCTTCCACCATCACATCATGAACAGACACGATGTTGAACTGGCGCATCTTCACATTCTTACCCACAAAATAAGCAAGCATGCGGTCACCGCACTTAAGTGAGGTTATTTCCGCCAGACGGCTCGGAATGGATACAGGCAGGGCTATGCTATCAGGTATCTCCACATCGGAAACAGATGCCGGCCCTCCCTCTATACCTTTGAAAAGAACACCATGGATATTACCTCCGTTCTTTACTATTCCAGCCCTATATACTACAGGTACGATGGAACTTATACCCTCCAGCTGCTCCAGAGCAGGAAGATACTCAGGTCTTGCTTCTATAGGGGAAGCCTCACCGAGTACATTCTGATCTGGCGGAGTAAGCTGTATATCCCCGACAACCGTAGACAGTCCCTCACGGATCTCATTTCTGAAGCCCGATGAAACAGATACGGCAAGAATCATCACAAGAAAGCTGACGGCTATGGAAGCCGTCACAATCCTTCTTCTGAAGCGAAGTCTGCGGGATATGAAAAAAGATACGTCCATTCTTTATTTCTCGAGCTGCTGAAGTCTTGCCTTGGCACTAAGCTTATCACTCTGAGTTCCGTGCTCTGCAAGCATCTGGAGATATTTCTTCTCCATCTTCTCATTCTTCTGCTTTCTTGCTATAAGAACACTGTTCTTGATTGCAGTATAGTCACTTGGATGAGACTTGAGAACCTTGTTATAATACTTGCCAGCCGTCTTGTAATCCTCTTTTACAAGAAGATGATATGATCCTATATTGTTGATGAACGACGGGTTCTTCGGATCAATTTCACTCATACGCTCCGATATGGCAAGGAATGTCTCCATTGCAGAAGGCGAAGATATCGAATAGAAGCTGAAACAATACTCCAGCATGGCCTCAGAAAAGAATGCGGCATCTGCAGGCTCATCTCCATATACCCACACCTTACGTGATACAGACTCTTCGATAAGAGACATGAGATAGCTTCTTGCCATGTCAGGACTTTCCTTCTCATAGGCGATATAGGCATTTGCCTTGAGGAAACGGAAGTCAAGTTTTTCCGGATATAGGCCTATGGCCTTGTCAACCACCTTCATAGCCTGGCCGTAGAGCTCATCATCATAGAAGTTCTCCTGATAATAATACATATCCGTATCTGTGCTGTCCTTGAGGGTCAACAGAGGCTCCATGCCAAGATACTTCTTCGATTTTTTTGCAACAATCTGGGTGGTCTCAGCCTTGGTAAACAGATAATTGAAACGCGCCAGGAGCATCTTTGAATTGGTAGAGTCCGCTTTCTCCCAGTTGTTGATCAGCGTCTCCACACCGACACCGGCATATCCGAGCTTGGACACAAGAAGTTCATATCTCTGCTCATATCTATCAGTCTGCGCTGAAACAGCGACAGAAAGCAGCATAAGCGCTGCTACAACAATAATCTTTCTTATCATTTGATATTCATTCTGATTCTTCGGCTTTGAGGGTGCAGGTTATTGCACCTGTTGCCGATATTCTTTACAAAACCAAGGTTCACACCTTCATATCTTATCAGGACATATCCTTTCTCTGCATCCGGAAGCGTAATGGCATCCCTATGAAGGAAGGCCAATGCCGTATCGCGGTCCACATCTGCCACCTGAAATACTCCTTCTGCAAGCATCAGCGACAGGGCCAGATCTGCATCAGGAACCAGATCACGGCCTTTGATGACTCCGACCGCGCAGCCCGAAGCCACAACATGCAGGAAGGCATCCAGAAGAGCAGCATCTTCTTTGAGATATGCCGGAAGCGCGATGACAGTTCCACCTCTGCTTGACAGGCAGACCTCACGATCGAAAAGACGGCCAAGATCCTTAGGGATATCATTATTCTTATCCGCAGAAACTCTCCTCCTCGAAGAAGGTATCGAACTTACAGATGCCGTCGATCCTCCTCGCTTTACGAGTGCACTGCAATACTGTCCTTCTCCTTCTACAAAACCCGGAACAAGACTGTAGCCGAGTTCAGTCTTCAGCACACCTTTCATACCCGCAAGCACATCATCAGACATCAGAGGTTCTGCATTCAGCTCTTCAGCTATCCATCTGACATTGCCATCATTCTCCCTGCGGTTGAATGTACAGGTCGAGTATATGAAAAGTCCATCCTGCGACAAGGCTGGCCATACATCCGCAATGATTCTTCTCTGTCTTGCCTCACATAAGGCGACATTATCTTCGGACCACTGCTTCTGCGCCTCCTCATCCTTACGGAACATTCCTTCTCCTGAGCACGGCACATCTGCCACTATCACATCAAAGAAACCATCCAATGCAGCAAAGGCACGTGGATCATCAGAAGTGACAAGCACATTCGGATCTCCCCATAAAGCCACATTGTCGGCAAGTATGCCTACACGTGCCTTCATCACCTCATTAGACACAAGCAGGAAATCATCTCCATATATTTCACGAAGCGATGCAGCAAGGTCAGTGGTCTTTCCACCTGGAGCCGCACATAGGTCGAGAACCCTTATATGGCGTCCATGAGGTTTTTCAACAGACTTCAGGAGCTCTCTGAAAGCATGTCCTACAAACATGGACGAGGAATCCTGTACATAATATGCACCTGCATGGAAAAGCGGATCCAAAGTAAAGACAGGACGCTGCTCCAGAAGACGACCATGAACATTCCATGGCACAAGACGACCTTCCATCCCTGCTGACGGCTTGAATGGATTCATCCTTATGGAAACGGATGCCGGCTGCTCAAAAGCAGAAAAAGCGACAAGAGCATTTTCATGCCCTATCGCCTCTTCAAGATATTTTCTGAAGTTTCCGTCTATCATTTCGCTCCGAAGCCCTCCGGATACATTGACGGATCGAAGCCTTCCGGCATTCTGCCCTCAGATACCGCTACAAGTGAATCTACCACCTTGTCAAGCGCATCCTTGAGCTTGGATCCAAGCAATGCCTTCATCATAAAGTTCAAATCCGCATCCACGACAATCTGAAAATCCGTCTTATAAGGATCTGTAGACGGATCGAAATGCATGGTAAGCGTAAAATGGAATGGGGCTCCGTCATCGACAAATTCTATTTTCGAATATGGAGTTCTCTCCTTAACCTTTATTCCTATCTCAAAACCCTGCACGGTAGCACGGATGGAATCAAAATCCGCCTGTACCTCTCCCCTTTTATCCTCGGGAAGATACTGGACGAAATTGCGCATGTCCGTAAAGGCCATGTAAAGCTGATAGGGAGGACGTGATACAACCGCTCTTTTACTCTTTACTTCAACTGCCATACCCTACTCCTTCTTGCCCCATGTAGATGGTGAATATCTCCACTCCTTAAGAACAGCGATCTCCGAATCCTTCACATAACCGATCTCGTTAGCAACCTCGATAAGAGTATCGTAGTTAGAAAGTGTTGTCAATTCAACATTTGCATCCTCAAATGCCTTACGCGCATGATTGAAGTTATATGAGAAGATTGCTACCATACCCATCACATCAGCACCCGCATTTGAAAGAGCATTCTTCGCTGCAAGGCTGCTCATTCCTGTTGAAATGAGGTCCTCAACGATAACCACCTTAGAGCCTGGCTCAAGAAGACCCTCGATCTGAGAACCTGTACCATGATCCTTCGGTTTCGGTCTTACATAGCAGAACGGCTTTCCAAGGATATGAGCGACAAGATAACCATGAGCGATGGCACCTGTAGCCACACCTGCGATGACCTCTACATCAGAATACTGCTTCTTGATGATGTCTGCCATCCATCTACATACGTTTTCGCGGATTTCCGGATATGAAAGTATCTTTCTATTATCACAGTAAATTGGTGAATTCCATCCCGATGCCCAAGTAAAAGGCTGGTCCGGTCTCAACATAACGGCCTTGATCTCCATGAGAGACTTGGCTACTGCTTTCTCTACTGATTCCATATTGAAGTGTTTTTATTGTTTTTCGGTTCTTCTGCCTATATTTGCAGACACTTTTATGCGCCAACACGACACATATCGTGCAAATATAATAAAATTATAGGTATAATGCACAAAATATACTTTGAAAAACGAAGCCTGATAATCTGCTCGCCTGATGAGTCATCGCTTAACGATCCGAATGCGATAATCTTCAAACCAGGCATGGATATCGACATACACCAGCTGGTCAGCATGCTCGAAACATCAGCTTCTCTCGACCACATATACATCCCGACAGACGACATCAGCCGTACTTATGCGGATATCTGTGCCGAATTCAAAGAGGTAAATGCCGGTGGCGGTCTTGTATCCAACAGGCGTGGAGATTTCCTGCTCATACGCAGAAGCAATCTGTGGGATCTTCCCAAAGGTCACCAGGACCCGGGAGAAGACATAAGGGTGACAGCATTGAGAGAAGTACAGGAGGAAACAGGCATCAACGACCTTCAGCTACGCGACCTCATCTGCATTACAGATCACTGTTACAGACGCGACGGAATCTGGCATCTCAAGCATACATGGTGGTACGACATGCTGCACACCGATCCGACCGACCTGACACCTCAGACAGAAGAGGATATTTCGAAGGCGGCATGGGTAGCAAAATCCAGTCTTCCGGCCTTCCTGATGAGTACCTATCCCTCTATCATTGAGGTATTTCGAGAAGCGAAAATCTGACAGATACAAAAATTTTCACATATTTTCATAAAAAGTGAAACAAAATCTGCAAAGTTCCGTATAATGTAATGTATTTTGCAATTTAAATTTTGTTACACATATATTTATGAAGCTTTCACAATTCCAGTTCAGCCTTCCGGCAGATAAGATTGCAACAGAACCTCCAAGATGGAGAGACGAGTGCAAGATGATGGTACTGCACAAGAAGACTGGCGAAATCGAGCACAAGCTCTTCAAGGATATCATCGACTACTTCGGCAAAGGAGACACATTTGTCCTTAACGATACCAAGGTATTTCCTGCAAGACTTTACGGTAACAAGGAGAAGACAGGAGCAGACATTGAAGTATTCCTTCTCAGAGAGCTCAACAGAGAGCAGAGGCTGTGGGATGTGATCGTAGATCCGGCAAGAAAGATTCGTATCGGTAACAAGCTGTATTTCGGAGATGACGAGAGCCTTGTTGCCGAGGTGATCGACAACACCACTTCACGAGGCAGAACACTCCGTTTCCTTTACGACGGAAGCTACGAGGATTTCAAGGAGACTCTTTTCGGTCTTGGTCAGACTCCTATTCCTGACTGGGTAAAGAAAGAGGTTACTCCAGAGGACAAGGAGAACTTCCAGACTATCTTCGCCAAGCATGAGGGCGCAGTTTCTGCACCTGCTGCAGGACTCCACTTCAGCCGCGAGCTGTTCAACAGAATGATCCTCAAGGACATCAACAAGACCTTCATCACCCTCCACATGGGTATCGGCCATTTCAGAGAAGTGGACGTAGAGGATCTTTCAAAGCACAAGATGGATTCAGAGCGCCTCATCATCACTGAGGAAGCTGCCGAGCAGATCAACAGGACAAAGAAGTCTGGTCACAAGGTACTCGCGGTAGGTATCACTACAATCCGCGGACTTGAGACATACGTTACCACTAATGACGAGGTGAACGTATATGACGGATGGACTAACAAGTTCATCTTCCCACCACATCGCTTCGCCATTCCTGACGCAATCGTATCCAACTTCCACCGTCCCGGCTCTACAATGCTTATGTCTGTAGCAGCATTCGGTGGTTATGAGAATGTCATGAGAGCATACAAGACAGCTTTGGAGCAGGACTACAAGTTCGGTCCTTACGGAGATGCGCTTCTTATCATCTGATAAGCCATAAAAAAAGCGACACGATTTAAAGAAAAAGAAAAAATCGCTATAAAAAAGAGAAAAACCGTTCTTCCGGCCTTCCGGAGGGACGGTTTTCTATATACATTGCCGCCTAAAAAGGCATGAACATTACCAACGAAAGACTTAGTCTTTGCGCCTTAGGGCACATTTTCGGTTTTGAACCGGCGAAAGCTCTTGCACTTATCACCCGCTGCGGCAGTGCAGAACAGGTATTCAGACTGCAAAAAGATGAACTGGAGGAGCTCACCGGACCTTACTTCCGTCACAAGGATGAAATCAGTGAAGACAAGATCGAGAAGGCATATAGGGAACTGAAGGAACTGGAA
>JAEIGA010007684.1_pt1 | contig 16363 bp, 15 predicted proteins | sample 9270691 | NCBI WGS metagenome assembly JAEIGA01 (sample SAMN17057246, study PRJNA624740) | gut metagenome | biome: biome; isolation source: fecal sample | host: Bos grunniens | place: China: Xizang | collected 2019
CATGAGGGTTAAACTCCCCAGTTTAACGCTGGACCCGGAGGGAGCCCGAAGGGCGGAGGGGTTGGATATAACTCTAAACACTAAACCATAAACCCTAAACAATTTTCGTTTTCGTCTTCGTTATCGTTGTTTAGTGTGTAGTGTTTAGGGTTTAGAGTAGGACGAACGAGGTCCTTGGAGGATTGGTAAATTGTTATATCAGCCTGATATATTATGAAATACGAGACATCTATGTTGCAAAGTCCGATAAAGAAGCAGCTATTGGCCAAGTTAAAGCAAGAGCATTGCTTATGGTCATATGCTGAGGACACTGTCAGCAATATCTCTGATGATATACTGATAGAAAAGACTTTGTTGCACCTTGATCTGGAAGATATAGACCAGTTGTTTAAGATTTACTCTTTTCATAAGGTAAAAAGAGTGTGGCTGGACCATCTCATACCCCAAGAAGAGTATCTATATACACTCAACCGTTTTTTAGCATGGTATTACTTCAAAGTAAAGAATCCCGACAGGTATATCAAATCCATGATTACACGTTACTATAACAACATACCATCATGAAAGGTCTGGCTCCCCACACTCAGCGCATATTTGAATCTGTTGCCGTATTGGAATGTATAAAACCATACATTTTGGTTGGTGGCACTGCTTTGTCCCTACAGATATGTACACGCCAAAGCGAAGATTTGGACTTCATGAAATGGCGTGCCTCGAAAGATGAAAGTCCAGAGGTAGACTGGTACCATATAGAAAAGGAGTTGGAAACTATCGGAGAGATACAATCCCGAAATTTGCTGGATATGGACCATGTTGAGTTCGTGCTTGAAGGGGTAAAGCTATCCTTCTATTCCTCACCAAAATATTCTCCAGTAAAAGAACCTATTCCCTGTTTGTACAATCTAAGAATTGCCGACATTAGATCTATAGGTGCCATGAAGATGGAAGTGATGATGCGCCGTAGCAACTTCCGCGATTATTACGACATATATTCTATTCTGAAGACAGGAATTTCCATTTGGGAAATGGTGTCAATAGCTTTGGATTATTCTGGACATCGTTTAAAGACTAAGAACATATTGGCAATCCTTACTAATGGTGCTCGTTTCAGGCGTGATGAGCGTTTCAGCCAATTGTCACCTATTTATCAAGTGACGACAGAAGATATAGAATGTTATATTAAAGAATGCTTGTCACAATCAAGATAGGATAAATCTGTCTTTAGCTTATTAGCAGCAAATTGTATAGACGGGACTATTAAACATCCTGTTGCTGATAAAACTTATTTCACGCAAAATTGACTTCAGCTCCTTGACTTCAGCCCCTTCGGGCGTCAACCTTTGGTTCGGGCGTCGACCTTCGGTTCATCAGGCAAAAGCAGTCACCTTCACCATGCCCCCGGCATATTAACCGCACCGCAGGTGCATTAACCGTTTTCGTCTTCGTTATCGTCTTTGCCGCAGGTGCATTAACCAGCAATCTCCGATTGCGATTAACCGTGGCAAGGCCACATTAACCAGCGCTAAGCGCTATTAACCGCTGCCCTGCAGCTTTTAACCCAGCCGTGAAACGGCGCTTAACCTGTCGCCCCGCGACAATTAACCTGCGACTCTGTCGCAATTAACCCGCTGCTCCGCAGCATTTCCCCTTTCCGTTCATTACATGTCCAACCATTCTGCCAATAATAAACGCATAGCCAAGAATACCATGGTGTTGTATGTGCGTATGTTTGTGATGATGTTTATAGGCTTCTTCACGGCACGTATCACATTGAATGCACTGGGAGTTGACGACTATGGCATCAACAATGTTGTTGGTGGATTGGTGTCAATGTTCTCCCTGCTCTCCAGTTCGCTTACTTCTGCTTCCAGCCGTTTCATCACCTTTGCCTTGGGTAAGGGCGATTTTGATGAGCAGAAGCGCACCTTCTCTACTACGGTCAATATCCACATCATCTTGGCCGTTGTGGTAGTCTTGGCTATCGAGACTATAGGTGTATGGTTTCTCAATCATAAACTGAATATCCCTGCCGACCGCATGGCGGCTGCCCATTGGGTGCTCCAGTGCTCGGTGGTCTCTTTTGCATTGGGGTTATTGTCTGTGCCCTATAATTCCTCCATTATCGCCCATGAGCGGATGTCAGCTTTTGCCTATCTCACCATCTTTGATGCCGTGTGCAAACTCATCGTCGTGGGTTCTATCTACTACTATGGAGGCGACAAGTTGATACTTTTCTCCGTGCTCTCCTTGCTACCGCTTGTTATTCGTCAGGGTATCTATGTTTGGTATTGCAAGCGCAATTTCAAGGAGTGCGTCTACGAGTTCCGTTGGGATAAGAAGATTTTCCGTGAGATGTTCGCCTTTTCTGGGTGGAACTTCATCGGTTGCACAGCCGGTCTCATGCGCGACCAGGGAGTTAATATCGTGATTAATATGTTCACTTCCCCTGCCGTCAATGCCGCCCGCGGTATCGCCATGCATCTCAACGGTTTGATAGGACAATTCACGGGTAATTTCATGGTGTCGCTCAATCCGCAGATAACCAAGTACTATGCTGTGGGCGACCTCACCCACATGCATAAGTTGATATATTACGGCACCCGTTTCTCTTACTATCTCTTCATGTTCATTTCCATTCCAGTGATTTTTGAGATAGAAATTATCCTCACCGTATGGTTAGGTGAGGTGCCTGCTCACACCGTGTTGTTTACTCGCTTGGTGTTGGTACTATCTTTGATTGATATCTTCTCGCAGACTCTCATTACTGCTCAGAATGCCACGGGCAACATTCGTAACTATCAGTTAGTCGTGGGTGGTCTGTATCTGCTCAACCTGCCTTTCTCCTATCTGTTGCTCAAGATGGGTATGATTCCCGAGATTACCTTGGTTGTGGCTATTGTTATCGCTATAGTTTGCATGATAGCTCGTCTCTGCTTTTTACGATATTCTATCAAACTGCAAGTCTTTGATTACGTGTTAAAGGTTGTTCTAAATGGTCTTCTCGTTACCGCCTTGTCGCTCGTTGCCCCAGGGCTCTGTTATCATCATATTGTCGGCCCCCTATGGCAGTTTTTTTCCGTGTGTAGTGCTTCTGTTGTGTCATCCGCTTTGGCTATATACTACATAGGTTGCAGTTCATCTGAGCGTAATATGCTCAATGACTATGTAGTTAGGTTCTATCATAAGATTACTCATCGGTGATTACGGTTAAAGGTAAGAAAGACTGCTGTGGATGCCATGCCTGTGCCTCGGTATGTGCCAAGCACTGTATCACGATGCAGGAGGATAGCGAGGGTTTCCTTTACCCTGTAGTGGACACAAGTACTTGCACCAACTGTGGCTTGTGCGAGAAGGTGTGTCCTGTTATACATCAGTCAGCACCAGTTGCGCCTCAGGCAACCTATATCGCCATCAATCGCGATGAGAAGATACGTCTGCAGAGCAGTTCGGGTGGTATATTTACTCTGCTTGCCGAACAGGTCATTGCTGAAGGTGGCGTTGTCTTTGGAGCACGTTTCGACGAGGATTGGTCTGTCATCCATGCTTGGACCGACACTGTGGATGGTCTTGCCGCCTTCCGTGGTTCCAAGTATGTGCAGAGTAGGATAGGGGATAACTATAGCGAGGCGCGGACGTTTCTTCAGCAAGGTCGTAAGGTACTGTTCTCTGGCACCCCCTGCCAGATTGCCGGCTTGAAGAAGTTCTTGCGCAAGGAATATAACAACCTCCTCACAGTCGATTTCATCTGTCATGGTGTGCCCAGTCCAGGGGTGTGGCAAAGATATCTGAGAGAACTCCGTGAAGAGCTCCGCGCGGAGCGCGGAGTTGGAAAAAATACGGTTTCCTCCTTCGCTATGCCGCCTCAGAGGCGGCTTCAAATTCGGTTTCCGCCTCCGCTATAAAGGAAGAGAAGGAGTTCCTGCAACCCTTCCCCCAGAACTCCTTTATGCGCGGTTTTTTGGCCGATGTCTACCTGCGTCCATCCTGCTATGCCTGCTCCGCCAAGTCTGGAAAGAGCGGAAGCGATATCACCATTGCCGATGCTTGGGGCATGGATTGTTTTGCGCAGGAGCACGATGACGATAAGGGCGCTTGTTATGTGTTGGAGAGCACCTCGAAGGGAGTAAGTTATATGAACCTGTTCTCTTTTGAGCAACATGATATAGGTATAGATGTCATCAAGCGCTACAACCCGTCCTATGCCTCTTCGGTAAAGCCTCATGCCAAGCGAACGAAGTTCTTCCGTTTCTTTGCTAATAGTAAGTTCACTCTTACAGAGATATTGAATCGTGTTTTTCATGTAACCTATTGGGATAAAATAAAGTGGAGCCTTCGTCGCAGAATTAATATGATAACAAACAAAAGATAATTATGCGTATCGGAGTACTCACCCTTCCACTTCATACCAACTATGGCGGTATCCTTCAGGCCTATGCCCTGCAGCGTGTGTTGCAGGATATGGGACACGATGTGGTATTGTTGGATCGCTATCCTCAATGTCCAACGTTGAGATTCTTCCCTTTGCAGCAGATGTTTTATCTCAAGCGGCTGTTGATGAAGGTTGTTGCGCCACACAAGGCTCTTCCTTTATTCTACGAGAAGGAGGCTATGGTTCGTTATTGGAAGAAGGAACACATTCGGCAGTTCTATCGCCAACATGTACGTCATGTTCCATTCGGAGCGGATGTAACTTTAAATCATAATGATTTTGATGCCATTATTGTTGGTAGCGACCAGGTGTGGCGACCTATGTATAGCCCTAATATCTTCGATGCTTACCTTTCTTTTGCTCAGGAATGGTCGCATGTTAAGCGTATTGCATATGCCGCATCGTTTGGTACCGATGCATGGGAATATACAGAAGAGCAGACCTCCGAGTGTCGTCGCTTGGCACAAATGTTTGATGCAGTTTCTGTTCGTGAGGAATCGGCTGTCACACTCTGTAAAGAACATTTTGGTATTGATGCTTCATGGGTGTTAGACCCTACCTTGTTTGTCGATACCCGACACTTTATGGAGCATATAGCTAAGGCCGATACGGACTATCCTTCATCCATGTGCTTTGGTTATATCCTCGATGCCTCTGAGGAGAAGGAGGCCATCTTCTATAGTATTGCCACCACCCAAGGATTTCAGATGTCTTCTTTTCAAAATGTCGACGATCCCGATAATAGTGCAACTCCGTCCGTAGAGTCGTGGCTCAAGGCCTTCCATGATGCCGAATACGTCTTCACTGACTCATTCCATGGTTGCGTCTTCTCAATTATCTTCAACAAACCGTTTGTCGTTTATGGAAATGTAAATCGCGGCATGGCTCGTTTTCATTCTCTACTATCAATGTTTGGATTAGAAGATCGCTTGGTAACTACTCCCGATGAAGCTGCTCGCGTTGCTTCCTTATCTATCGACTGGATTCGGGTAAATAATCGTTTATCAGAGTTGCGTAAGGTTTCAAAAGAGTTCTTATTTGCATCACTAAATACTACGCACTAAACTATAACATCGTTAATCTATGATAAGTGTTATTGTCCCCGTATATAACGCAGAGAAGTATCTACGTCGTTGTATAGACAGCATCCTTGCCCAGACCTATTCGGATTTTGAACTGCTGTTGATTGATGATGGCAGTAAGGATAGTTCGGGAGAAATATGTGATGAGTATGCCCAGAAGGACACTCGTGTCCGAGTATTCCATAAAGAGAATGGAGGAGTCTCTTCTGCACGTAACCTTGGCTTGGATAATGCTCGAGGGGAGTGGGTAACATTCGTGGATTCGGATGATTACGTACATCACGAATTTCTTAGTTCTTTGTCTGTAAAGCATGGTGTGGATTTAATAGTAGGTTCTTTTCAGATAGTTGGCTCTGATGAGGAATGGGATGGAATATTAGATGAGGCTTTGTATGATAAAGCGAGTCTGAGAGATAATATCGTAAAACTTTCTTTATTGACTAATTTCTTAGTTCCTTGGGGAAAATTATTTAGGCGAGATATAATTGGTAAAAATAACATTACATTTGATGAGAATATTCATTCAGGAGAGGATACTTTATTTGTATATAATTATTTGAAATATATAGGTAGTCTGTATTTATGTGATAAACCATACTATTTTTATGAACGTGGAAATCAAGGATTATCACAAAGTATCCATAATCTTGCACACAACTTCTACGCAATGGATACCTTCTCTAGTGTTTTGAAGAACTTAGAGGATGCTTTTGATTGTTGTCTGTATGATGTATATGTTCCATGTATAAAAACATATTGTGTAAAATCAATTCAGTATATTTATCATAGTAAAGGAAGTTTAAAGACGAAATATGAATTAGTTAAGATGATGTCACTGAATGTACATCTGAAGCATATATTTTTGGATAAAACGGAACTATATAGAAAAAAAATAAAGCTTTTTCATTTCATAATGAGAAATAGATTTTTTTTGATGGCTTATGTATATATCTATCTGCTTAAAGGTAGAATTTATTGGTAACTTAATTTTTTTGAATTTACAAGAAAGTATGATATCCGTTATCGTCCCCGTTTATAAAGCAGAGAAATATCTGCATCGTTGTGTAGATAGCATCCTTGCCCAGACTTTCACAGACTTTGAAGTCCTGCTCATTGATGATGGCAGTCCCGATAATTGTGGGACCATCTGTGATGAGTATGCTCAGAAGGACTCTCGCGTGCGTGTCTTTCATAAAGAAAATGGAGGAGTAAGTTCGGCAAGGAACATAGGTATAGATAAAGCTGATGGAGACTGGATTGTGTTTATTGATTCAGATGATTGGATAGATATTAATCTTCTTCAAAGTCTATGCTTGGTATTGGACTCTAATTTTATTTTCTCTGGGATGAAACTTTGTTCTTCTTCCAGAGTTATTCAATTTGAGGATAAATTATATAAATCTGCTTCATTAGTAGATTTCTTAAATAGTAATAAGGGGTATAGGTTGAATTCTCCTTGTGGTCACTTGTATAAAACGTCTATATTAAAAGAACATGGTTTATGTTTTGATGAACGGATCCGATTTGGTGAAGATGCTATATTTAATTTGAAATATATTTGCTATTCTGATTGTATTCGTGCCGTTTCTAATTGTGGTTATAACTATTGGGATTATGATATATCATCTGGTGCTTCATTAAAATATAAGTTATCGATTGATGAAGTACACTACACTTTATCTCAGATGCAGACTTTGAATAGTGAATTGGGAAGGCTATTAGGGGGTACCATTTCTTCAGATGCAGACTATGCCATGATGTTGGGCATGATACCCGTGGAGAAAAGATGCGAAGAGCAAATGGGAGAAGAGTTTTATGCAATGTGTAAAGATTTGAACATTGTATCCGATAGAGTTGAATTCTATAATCATGAACTTTGTAGTCCCATATTTCAAGGAATAGCAAAGTTGAAGCATTTGTATGAAAAAAAAGAATATGTAAAGGTTAAAGAGTTATATACTTTACTTCATTCTATATCAAGAGAAATTAAAGATATTAAATTTCGTTGTAAGGACTTTTATTTATGGTATGCATTGATAAAACTTGGATTCTTCTCTCTGTTTGATTGTTGTCTGAGATTCTTCTGTTTCTTAAAGAGATTATTGAAGCCAAATAAGTGAAATGTATAGAATGTAAGACCTCAACTATTTAGTATGTCTGAAAAGAGGTTATTACTTGAGTTAGAAGAATTTGTATAATGCCTATCTCTTAAAAACAGTTTGTCAATCCATGGTCTTAAACTATCCCAAATTGTACGTAAGAACCCACAATCTTATTTATGGGAAATAGAAAAAATCATATAGAGATATTACGATGTCTTTCATTGTTGGGTGTAATTCTATTCCACACGATGGGATTCCTTGATGACCGTAATTTGGTAGATGTAAGTCCCACTGTTCTTGCAATACAACAGTTTAGCGTCTATTTCGTGGGAATAGCAGTACCAATGTTTATGTTTATGTCTGGATATCTATATAAACCAGTAGGTAAGCATGAAATTATACCTTTCATCAGGAAGAAGGTTTTAAGGTTGCTGTTGCCTTATTTTGTCTTCTCATCCTTGATAATGTTGACGAGTGGCTTTTTTAGCTTTAAAGAATTATTTCAAGGATTTTGGCATTTGTGGTTTTTGTGGGCATTATTTTGGTGCTTCATATTCAGCGTGTTTATAGATTATTCTAAGAAATATGCACTTATAGTATTATTATGTGCGTTTGGAATGGGTGCTTGGGAAACAGAACTACCTGCTTGGAGTTGCGATTTCGTACAATGGTATTATTTCTTTGCTTTTGGGGCTATAGTAAGATCACATGTGCGAGTTACGGAAATTATAAAACGATATTACCTTTGGATTCCGATGGTATTGAGTTATGTTGTTACGGTATGTATCGTTCCTTTTCAATATAGGTCACCTTCTGCGATTTATGAATTGGCTATTTCTGCAATAGTGGTGGTGCTCTTCTTGGTTGTAGAGTCATTGACGTCAAAAATACAATTAAACGAATTCATTAAGAAGTCCATTCTGTCCGTTGGTAGATGTTCTATGGGTATTTATATATTCCATTTTTGGTTGTTGATATATATGCTATCAACAACATCTATACGTGTGTTCCATATAGAAGCATTTATTCGAAGTATTCCTGTATTGATAATCTTAGGTTTGGTTATTGCTAACTTCTTGCTTTGTTATATTTTGACGGCGCTTATAAGTAGAAACAAAATTGGGAAGTTGTTGCTGGGATAATCGTCAAATGTCTTGGTATAAATTATTCTCCATGAAACTCCTCCAAATAGCCTCTGGTGATTTCTTCTCCACTTATGGTGGGGGGCAGGTTTATGTAAAGAACCTTGTTGATGAACTGATTCGGCAAGGTGCTGACGTCGTTGTCTTCTCTTTTGTGGACAAGGATATCACCATTGCACAACATATCTACAATGGCATCCCCTTGTACGAGATAGGATGTCAGGCACAGAACTCTGATATAGAAAACCTTGTACGCACCATTGCTCCAGACATTATTCATGTCCACAGTCAAAAGGCATTGTTTGCCTCGTTGGGTCGGCGATTAAGTATTCCTGTCATAATTACTGCTCACCATGGTGGAATCCTTTGTCCTGCAGGGACATTGATGAATGCAGAGGATAGCATTTGCCAGACAACACTTTCGCACAGGAACTGCCTGAAGTGTTGCTTGGCAAATATTCGCACTGGGTGTGCGTGGTATCCTTTCATGCGATTGCTTCCAGAAGTGATGTATCGTAGTTTGGGACGCAAACTTGCAAAACTCCCCTTTGTTCCTTTCATAACACCAATAGGAGGTGTGGCGAAATCCATTGAGGATAAAATTGCGGAATGGCAATCCATCTATAGCAATGCCTCTATGGTTATAGCACCATCCCACGCCATTGCAGAGGCGATGTGTCGCAATGGTCTGTCACGTGCAAAAGTCAGAGTTATACCGCATGGAATACCGGGGGAGTTTAACGTAAAAAGTTTAACTTTGAGCGAGAACGAAAACACTAAACACGAGCGCAGCGCCTCACTAAACACTAAACAAGAGCAAAGCGAACAACCTATTCGCTTCTTTTTTTTAGGAAGGATTTGCAGGGTGAAAGGATTGCATGTGTTGCTAGAGGCTTTTGACGATGAGTGCTTTTCTAACAATGCGGAATTGCATATCATTGGCGGAACTGGCAATAAGGGCGAGCAGCGCTATATGCAAAGGTTGCAACGTAAATATAGAAATCCCAATATTGTATGGCATGGAAAGGTGCCTTCGGATAAGGTTTTGGAAACGATATGCGAATTTGATATTATGGTTCATCCCACAATGTACCTGGAGATATTCGGACTTAATATATCAGAATCCCTGTTGATGCACAAGCCTGTCCTTGCCACCCGTTGTGGGGGTGCAGAGATGCAGATTCGGGATGGAGAGAATGGTTGGCTTGTGGAACCAAGCAATGCCATTGCTCTGCGAGAAAAAATGTACCAGATAGTACGGGACGGAATCAATTTGGATATGAATGCCCTGTCATCTGGTGTAATATCTATAGAAGAACATGTAAAGGAACTGATATCGCTATATGAAGAAACCACGTGTATTGATTGATGTTAATTCTGCTGTGCCGTTTTATGTGGCAGGACGGTCAAGCGGAATAGGCAGAACAACTATAGAATTGGTAAAGGCTTTGGCAGAGTTGCCTGAATTGCCTTTTGAAATATGCCTCTATTCTCAAAATATGAAGGGAATAGGCGGTCGTAATATGAACGTGCCTTTCGCCACAAAACATCTTTACTTTCCCAATAGAGAACGCTATAACAGACTGCTGAGCAAAACGCCAATACAAGAATGGTTCACAGGGTATGATTTGAAGCACATACCGCACAACTTTGATTTTACTCATTGTCCGGAAAAGACAGTAATAACCATGCATGATGCAATGTTCTTTTCATATCCGGAATCTTTCCTCGGGCATGATTATGCAAGGCGGAATTATCCCAAACTGGCACGACGTGCCAAGGCGATAATCACATGCAGTCAGAATTCAAAAAATGAGATTGCAGAATATATGGATATCCCGGAAGAGAGGATACATGTATGCCATTGGGGCATAGACCGCAAAGTGTTTTATCCTCATAAACCGCAACCGAACAAGTATACGTCTGGACGTCCGTTCTTTTTCTCGGTTTCTTGCGACATAGGGCGTAAGAATACTATTTCAATATTGAAAGCATACGAAATCTTTTTAAAAAATACTCCAGAACATGACCTCGTGTTGGTGTGGAGGAATCCGCCAGCAGAAATTTTGGACAAGTACACTCAGGGCATATTCCGTGGACGAGTGCATTTTGTGTCTGGTGTCAGCGAGAATGAACTGTCTGACCTGTATGCCGAGGCTACGGCTACGTTCTTCCCCAGCAAGTATGAGGGATTTGGCTTGCCTGTGCTGGAATCCATGGCAAGCGGTACTCCGATTGTTACTTGCAAGAACAGTTCTCTTGGAGAGATTGGCAGCGATGCCGCCTTGTATGTGGAACCGGAAGATGTTGATACTATGGCATGTCTGATGGAGGAGTTTGAAAATAAGACATTGGATATAGATTCTTTGGCACGGAATTGTCTGGCGCATGCAGATAGGTTTACATGGTCTGCCTGTGCATCAAAAACAGTAGAGGTGTATAAGAAATGCTTAGAGCTATGAAAGACCTCATCCGTACCCTGCGTGTGGTGCTGCTACACCTTATATATAATATATGTCCTTCCCTGTCGTTGCCGAAGAGGGTGGTAATCATCGCTCCCCATCCCGATGATGAGGCTATAGGGTGCGGTGGACTGATACAGGCACTGGTGGAGCGGGGCACGCCTCCTCATGTCATCATACTGACAGGGGGCGAGGGTTCGCACCGTGGGTGTTGCGACATTACTGCTGAAGATTTGATTGCCGGGCGCCATCAGTTGACGCTTAGTGCTACTGCTACGTTGGGGCTTCCTGCGTCACATGTCCATTGCCTGCATTATCCCGATGGAGGAGTAACATTTGAGCATCCAGAGACAGAACGCCTTGCTGCATTGCTGAAGGAACTGAAACCCGATGCAGTCTTTGTTCCGCACCATGGTGAGGGATGGAGCGACCATGTGAAAGCAGCGGAAATTGTAAAAGCATTGATAGGAACGTTGAACGTGAACGAGGACGAAGACTCTAAACAAGAGCGCAGCGCCTCACTAAACACTAAACAAGAGCAACGCGACCTCTCTAAACAAAAGCGCAGCGCCTCACTAAACTCTAAACCAGAACTCTACTCATACTGCGTATGGATGTGGTACTACAATGTGTGGGATTTCAGAATGAAGGATGCTTTCCTATTGAGGTTGTCTGAGACACAACACAGAAAAAAGCAGAAGGCGATAGAGCAATATGTTGCCCCCACAGCCCCCTGTGGCAAGCCATGGAGCGGAGTGTTGCCAAAACCTTTCTTGAAGGCAACGAAGTGGAACAAGGAACTATACTTTCTTGTACGATGACGAAAACGAAGACTTCTTTGAATCCCGTTGATTCAATAATGATCGAAAATGTGGAAATTTGATACAATAGCGGATTGGGATAGCATTTGGGAAACTGTGCACTTGAAGAAGTGGGAACGTTTATTGCATGAGTCTCCCACATCTCATGTGTTTTTCCATCCTACTTTAGTGAAGATATGGATTGATACTTATATGTCTTTGCGTGATCTCACTCCGATATTTATGTGGGCAAAAGATGATATGGACAATGTTGCCTTTTTACCTCTTGTACTTTGGAAGAGGAATTGGAAGGGGGCTTTCTTACATTCAATTATCCCAGTAGGGTATTCGGACTATGACTATCACGACCCTTTATTCAAGGATATTCCTTCTATGGAAGGTCTTTCTGCATTTTGGAAAGGAGTTTTGGAGGCGTTAGAGGTGTATTCTTGCGATGAAATCCTTTTGACAGGATTTAGAGACAGATGTATTGCTACAGATGGAAGGTGGGAGAAAGGTGAGATTTGTCCTTACTTGAACCTTGCTGAAATCACAACAGAGGAATCGCTGATGTCTTTCTTTGATACAAAGTTGAGAGGAGATATCAGGAGGCAGATTCGTAGATTGAACGAGTTGGGGGAGTTGAGGTTTGTGGAATATGACTCTGCAAAGGATATTCCAGTTGGACTTTTTGAGCAATTTATAGACGCACACAGCAAGAAATGGCCTAATGCTTATAAGGCTCCGAATTTCCACAGACTCCTTGTTGAATCTTGTGGCGAAGGGATGCCGGTACATTTTTCTGTGATGATGCTTGGTAATACTCCCATAGCTTGGCATTTGGGATTTGAATATCAGGGTATCTATTATTACTATATGCCAGCTGGAAACCCAGAATATCAGAAATTCTCTCCAGTGAAAATACACCTTTATTGTCTTATAACTCGTGCTATAGAGCGTGGGTATAGGCTATATGACCATCTTCGTGGTGACGAGACATATAAGTCAGGGTGGTCCAATGGGTGTCAGCATGTGAATGATATGTTTGTTTCCTCTGCTGCAATCTCCTCACAGATAAAGCATGTCTTGCTTCAGTTTGCCAAAAGTGTCCTTTAATCCATTTCCCTCATAATAGTAACTCTATAGACAATGAAAACCCTCATCTGCATTCCCTGCCTTCTCACAGGTGGCACCGAGATACAAACGCTCAACACCGTGCATGCCCTTGTGCTGGGTGGGCATGAGGTGACAGTGGCGTGCTACTTTGAACATACGCCATACATGGTGCAGCAGTTCGAGGAGGCCGGGGCAAAGGTGGTGCTGTTCTCTCTCGATGGGGTGCGCCTGGGGGGATGGAGGATAGTTCCATTCCTGTACAGACAGCTGCGTGGCGTGCTTAAGTCCGTGCGCCCGGACATAGTGCATGTGCAGTACATGGCTCCGGGGGGCATGGTGATATTGCTGCTGTGGCTCCTTGGGGTGAAGAACATCATCGCAACGGTGCACACTGCTGCGGATATCTACAAGGACTTGCGCCTGATACATTTCATACAGCGCCATTGTGTGCGTGCATGGATCTGCATAACAGAGCGTGCCGAGCGCAGCTTCTTCGGCACTTCACAACTGTATTCAAAGGATATGGTGCTGGGGAAGAGGAATCATTTTACGATATACAATGCGCTGCCGTTTAGGCAGCAGGTTAATTGCGATGACTCGCAGGTTAATGTGGCTTCGCCACGGTTAGATGCTGCAGAGCAACAGGTTAATAGCGATGAATCGCTGGTTAATGTGGCTTCGCCACGGTTAGATGCTGCAGAGCAACAGGTTAATTGCGATGACTCGCAGGTTAATGTGGCTTCGCCACGGTTAAAAGCTGCAGAGCAGCAGGTTAATTGCGATGACTCGCAGGTTAATGCGCCTTGCGCGGTTAATGTGGCTTTGCCACGGTTAAATGCTGCAGAGCAGCGGTTAAAAGCGACAGCGTCGCAGGTTAATGTTGCGGAGCAACGGTTAAAGGATACCCAGTCGCAAAGCGACGATTCACCAGCAACAGCGTTGCGATTCACCAGCAGAAGTGCTGCGATTAACCGCAGCGAAGCTGCATTCACCCTCGGTGTCGTCTCCCGTCTGGAGCATATCAAGGGTATGGATCTGGTGATTCCTGCTTTTGCCGAGGTGAGGAGGAGATTTCCAGATGTTCGGTTGCTGGTGGTGGGGGATGGTTCCCTGCGTGGCAGTATGGAGCAGCAGGCCCAGGAACTGGGGTGTGCAGATGCCGTAACATGGGCTGGGCGCCAGCCTCAGGAGTCGTTGCCGCAGTATTACGGCGAGATGGACATCGTACTTATGCCTTCGCGCAGCGAGGGCTTCGGGCTTACTGCCATAGAGGCGATGGCATGTGGCTGTGTGGTGGTGGCATCGGATGTGGGTGGCTTGCCCGAGGTGGTGAGCGATGGCTTGTGCGGACTGCTGCACCGCACGGAGGATGTCCATGATATGGCGGCAAAGATCTGCTCCCTCATCGCCTCGCCCGAACACTGCCGTACCATGCAGAAGAATGCCCTGCAGCATGTACAGAGATTCTCCTTCCAGCGATACGCAAGTGCGGTCTGCGACCTTTATGAAAGGTTAATCGCAACGTAGTTGCTGGTTAATGTGGCTTTGCCACGGTTAATCGCAATCGGAGATTGCTGGTTAATGCTGCGGAGCAGCGGTGAATTTGCCGGCGGCATGGTTAAAGTGGCTTCGCCACGGTTAATTGTCGCGGGGCGACAGGTTAATAGCGACAGGGTCGCTGGTTAATGTGCTAAAGCACGGTTAATTGCAGCAGAGCTGCGGGTTAATATGCCTGCGGCATGGTTAATCGCCGTTTCACGGCTGGGTTAATAGCGACAGGGTCGCTGGTGAATGTGCTTCGCACGGTTAATGGCAGCGGGTTTTAGGTTTTAGGGTTTAGTGTTTAGGGTGTAAAAACAATATTAATCGTTTGTTTTTGTACAGTTCGTGGTTAGTTTTTCAAGAAAAAACTTATCTTTGTATTGCAAATATAGCGGTCCGATTATTATGAGAAGATTGATAGTAGAAAATATAGGTCCCATAAAATATGTTGACTTGGAACTGGCAAGGGTAAATGTTTTTGTCGGACCACAAGGTGCAGGTAAGAGCACTTTGGCGAAGATTGTTAGTTTCTGCAGCTGGTTGGAAAAGCATAGGGCAGATGACTCTGTGTTTTTGGATGCTGCTGCCAAACTGAAATCATATCATAGATTGGCAACTTATTTTAATCCGGATTCCAAAATATACTACCAAGGTGATGATATAGTATATTGCTATGGATGTGACACAGATGCCATACCTGTGCCAGAGAGATTCAAAGTAACAAATGCGTTTTCTCCTAATGAGAAGGAGAAGATATTGTTTGCTATAGGTAAAAATATAAATCCCAAGGTTATATATATACCAGCAGAGAGGAATTTCGTTGCTTCTGTTCCCAATTTGCAAAACTATAATGAAGATGCGGATAGTTTACAGGGATTTGTCGTAGATTGGTATAATGCCAAGCGTCACTATACATCGTCCACTCCTCTGCCAGTCTTGAACCTGGATGTCAGATTCTATTCATCAGAGAATACACCAGACTGCATAATGCTGAAGAATGGTTTGTCAGTGCCTCTTGCTGCATCTGCCAGTGGGTACCAGTCGCTAATTCCCATTCTGACAGTGGTGGATTGGCTGTCAAATGGTATATACAAGATAGACAAACCTTTTTCCCCTAGTGAGCATGAAAAGATTATGTCAACATTGGAGGATATACGCTCTCAACAGTCCAAGGAAGAGCTGGAGCAGTTGAAACGACGTCTTGTCGGATTCTTTGAAGGCAAGATTTATACACACACACAGTTTGTTATAGAGGAACCGGAACAGAATCTTTTCCCACAGACACAGAAGGATTTGATGTATTACCTTGTTTCTGCCTTGGATCATGGTAAGAATCACCATCTGCTCCTTACTACCCATAGTCCCTACATACTTTCTGCACTTAACAATCTGCTCTATGCTTACAGAGTTGGTGCTAAGGGACATAAGGAACTTGTTGACAGAATTATCCCAGAAACCTCATGGCTTGACTTTGAACAGACAAGGGCATATTTTGTTAGCGAAGGTGTCGTGAATAGTATTATTGATGAGGAAGTCGGTATGATTGCAGCAGAAACTATAGATGCCATATCTGACACTCTTAATAAAGAATTCGAGCAGTTGCTGGATATAGAATACAAATCATGACTTTTGTTGACGAGTATACCGACCCCCGCTATATTGTATCAGACGATAGAAGAAAACAAATC
>JAEIGA010007685.1_pt1 | contig 16362 bp, 10 predicted proteins | sample 9270691 | NCBI WGS metagenome assembly JAEIGA01 (sample SAMN17057246, study PRJNA624740) | gut metagenome | biome: biome; isolation source: fecal sample | host: Bos grunniens | place: China: Xizang | collected 2019
AGGTTCTTATATCATCTATGTAAAGAATTCAGAAGCTGGAGCCGGTAGATATATTCACGGTAAAAATGACACAACCGACAGCGGTAAAGACAAGCCAATAAACGGAGTATATCAAGGTTACACCTGGTGGTTAGAGGAGGTTACCGAACTTCCTGTAAACATTACAACAGCCGGCTATGCATCATTCTATGCTCCTGTAGCGGTTACTGTTTCAAGCGGAATTGAGGCACACTATCTTACAAAGATCATTGGCGAGTTCGCTTCAATGACAAAGATTGAAAGTGGCAAAATTCCAGCCAACACAGGTGTTATGCTGACCGGAGCAAATGGTGAGCCAGCTACAGAAGGAACTTATGACTTTGAAATCACAAACGATGTATCTCCAATCGAAGGAAATATGTTTGAAGGAACAGTTGCTACTGAATATATTACAAGCGAGGCTTATGTGCTTGCAAACCCAACAGATGAGAATGGAAATCCTAAAGGCATCGGTCTTTACTTGGCATATATGAATCAGCAGAGCAATACAACATTCCTCAACAACAGCCACAAGGCATACTTGCCAAAGAGTGTAGTTCCTACCGTAGCACAAATGAGCGCAGGTTTCCGCTTCAGTTTTGGCGGTACAACAGATATTGAAGAGGTAGAAACTGAAAGCGAGAATGTGAAAGCTATCTACGACCTCACAGGCCGTAAGCTCGAGAGCATCGCTGGCCCAGGCATTTATATCATAGACGGTAAAAAGGTTATCGTAAAGTAACTTTTTGTTATCGACTGTAGGGGCGGGGTCGGCCCGCCCAATTAACAGACACGATGAAATAGATGAAATAGATGAAATAAATAAAATAATAAAAAGATATGAAGAAAATTTATGTATCACCTCTTACAACAGAGGTAAAGGTAGAAGCAGAGCAGATGCTCGCCGCTTCGTTTCAGATAACTGAAGACAAGGTTGACACATCGCAGGGTGGTCAGCTCACCTCCGGCCACCGCGGCGAGTGGGGTAATCTCTGGAAATAAAAAATTGGCGAGAAATTATTTCTCGCCAATTTTTTATTCGACAATACGAGCAGCAGTTAGTCGCAGGAAGCACGGTGCCTGTCGTGCCCTGCGGGATGCGAACAGCGAGTGTTGTCAAATAAGGTTCGACAACATGAGCAGCGATAGGTCGCAGGCAGCACAGCGTCAGTTGTGCCCTGCGGGTCGCGATAAGCGAGTGTTGTCAAATAAGGTTCGACAACATGAGCAGCGATAAGTCGCAGGCACCACAGCGTCAGTTGTGCCCTGCGGGTCGCGAAAAGCGAGTGTTGTCAATGGGAGACACGAGCAAAGAACAGGAGCGACTTGCTCAACTTGTGCCGGAGGTTTTTGCTACTTTTTGACTACAAAAAGTTGAGAGAGAAAGACTTGAAAAAGACTACAAATCCAAAGTGTTAAGGGTAAGAACTGCGGTGGAATACAAGGGCAGGCCAACCCTGCCCCTACACTCCCTGCTATCTATGCTCTTTCATCTTTCATTTTTTACCACCCCCAGCCCATACGACAACCCCCTCCGCGACATCGTTGCTCTCGTCGCTCGTCCCCCTAAAACATGGGGACAATAACAAGGGCGGGCCGACCCCGCCCCTACGGTACGTGAACAAAGAAATGAATCTCGCGTATAAAGGTAATTTTAAATAAAACCGGCATGGTGTTGAGCAACAGCGAGTGTCAGTTCCAATAGAGGAAAAAGAACAAAAGTGTTTGAGCGTGTGCGCCATGCGATGTTGGTAGTGCGTGAAGCGAGTTCTTTTGTTCCCGAAATTGGAACGTTAAGACACGAGCGATAAGTAAAAGGCGGATGAGTGATGTTACATAGTAACTCACGAGCAAGAGCCTTGAACGACTTGCTCAACTCGTGCCGGGCCTTTTTGTAACTTTTTGTGCGACAAAAAGTTAAGAGAGAAAGACTTGCAAAAGAACACAAATCCAAAGTTTTAAGGTTAAAAACTGCGGTGGAATACAAGGGCAGGCCAACCCTGCCCGTTTAACGATGAACGTTTAACGAGAATCGAATTTCCTTAATCGTTAATCGAACTTCGTTAATCGTTTAACGCCCCCGCACCTACGGTTAATCCTCTTTCTTATGTATATGCAACGTGTCAAGAATCTTCTTGAAACCGCGACGTTTGTTGATGTCTATCTTAGCTATGCCACCTGTCGAAGTCTCCTTATATAGGCTTGGCAAGTCGTGACCGGTTTCCTTCATCACCTCGACAATGCGGTCGTAGTCAATCTTATGCTTGCCGTCAGACAACGCAGAATAGGTACATGCGTCAAGAGCGCGCGACGCCGCAATGGCGTTACGTTCTATACATGGTACCTGCACCAATCCGCACAAAGGGTCACAGGTCAATCCCAAGTGGTGCTCCAAACCCATCTCGGCTGCATATTCAATCTGATTTATTGTACCGCCAAAGAGCTGACAAGCCGCTGCCGCCGCCATGGCGCAAGCAACACCTATCTCGCCTTGACAACCTACGTCGGCACCAGAGATTGATGCGTGTTCCTTGGCAACATTACCGAATAGTCCTGCTGTGGCAAGGGCGCGCAATATGCGTGCGTCGGAGCAGTTGTGCGAGGTATGCAGGTGATAGAGGACAGCCGGCAACACACCGCTTGAGCCACAGGTGGGCGATGTTACAATGGTGCTTCCGCTGGCGTTCTCCTCTGATGTGGCAAGAGCGTAGGCGTAAACCTTAGCCTTGCTGCTCACCGCAGAACTGTACGACATGGATTTGTTCATGTATGTGTTTGCCTTGCGTTGTATGCCAAGCCCACCGGGCAGCACGCCCTCGTTCTCAAGTCCGCGCTGTATGGTCTCTTTCATTGTGTTCCAGACGGTAGCAAGAAAATCCCATATTTCCTTACCTTCGTACTTCTCGACATACTCCCAGAAGCTGCATCCTGTATTGTCGCACCAGTCCATAATATCGTGTATTGTGGTGAGAGGATAGATATCCTCTTCGTTCTTTGTAGTGTGCTCATTGGCAAGTTCACCGCCACCGACACTGTATATGGTCCATTTGTCTATCACTTTGCCATCTTTTATACCCTCGAACAGCATACCGTTGGGGTGGAAAGGGAGGAATGTCTCAGGCTCCCATACAAGCTCTGTCTTTGCGATAGGCTCAAGAACTGTCATTATGGCAACGTCGGTCATGTGTCCCTCACCTGTTGCTGCAAGGCTGCCGTAAAGGGTAACTCTGTAACTGTCAACGTCGGGGCAACGCTCTGCGAATAGCTTTGCCGCGCGGTTAGGTCCCATTGTGTGGCTGCTCGATGGTCCAAGACCAATTCTGAATAGTGAACGCAGTGATTTCATATTATGGTGTATAGTTATAGTTTTGTACCTTTGTTATATTCTATAATGCGAAAATAGTATTTTTTTCGCATTATAGAAATTTTGCGAGGAACAGTTTCTGTTCCTCGCAAAATTATTATCATTTATCGGGCGGGCCGTTACCCGCACCTACGGTTATTCCTCAACACGTGCAAGTTTTACAGTGAAGTGGCGCATGAGTTCTGTTTCCCAAACAATCTTTACACCATGCTTGATGCTGTCGCGACGGTCGTACACATTCTTCAACGCTGCAGCAATCACATCCATGTGGTTATTGGTATATACGCGGCGCGCGATACATAGACGCAACAGGTCGAGACCGCCAAAACGGTTTTCACGGGTAACAGGGTCGCGGTCGGCAAGAATATAGCCAATTTCACATCCACGGATACCAGCCTCAAGATATAGCTCTATAGCCAAAGTCTGTGCAGGAAACTCCTCTTTTGGTACGTTAGAAAGCACACGGTCGGCATCGATGAAGAGAGCATGTCCACCCACAGGACGCTGGTATGGGATACCATATTCATCCAGGCGCGCTGCCAAATACTGTACCTGACGGATACGGGTCTCGATGTTATCCAATTCGGTATTCTCGTCCAATCCCACAGCAAGAGCAGCCATATCACGACCGTTCATACCGCCATAGGTCAAATAACCCTCAAAAGGAATACAGTACTTCTTTGCTCCCTCGTACCAATCTTCGTGACGTGTGGCAATGAAACCACCCATATTCACAAGACCGTCCTTTTTAGAGGACATTGTCATACCGTCGGCCAACGAGAAAATCTCTTTTACAATCTCCTTGATGCTCTTGTGAGCATATCCCTCTTCGCGTGTCTTGATGAAATAGGCATTCTCCACAAAACGTGCAGAATCGTAGATGACACGCTTGCCGTATTTGTCGGCCAAAGCACGCACCTCGCGCAGGTTCTGCATTGATACAGGCTGTCCTCCGGCCGTGTTGTTGGTGATGGTGATGATGATGAAAGGTATCTTGTCGCCATACTGTTGCAATGCAGCCTCGAGCTTCTTGGGATCGACATTTCCTTTGAAAGGAAGCTCTAACTGAGTATTCTTCGCTTCGTCGATGGTGCAGTCCAAAGCAACGGCCTTACGGCTCTCTATGTGTCCTTTTGTGGTATCAAAATGCGAGTTACCTGGAACAACGGCACCTGCTGTGACAAGATGGCTGAAAAGCACATTCTCGGCAGCACGTCCCTGGTGGGTAGGAATGACATAATTGAAACCGGTGAGTCTTTCAATGGTATCTTTCAGCTGAAAGAACGATGATGAGCCTGCGTAGCTCTCGTCACCCATCATCATGGCTGCCCACTGACGGTCGCTCATTGCGCCTGTACCGGAATCGGTAAGGCAATCGATATATACTTGTTCCGACTTCAATTGAAAAAGATTGTAATCGGCCTCTTTCATCCACTGCTCACGCTCCTCGCGTGTGCTCTTGCGGATTGGCTCAACCATCTTTATTTTCCAAGATTCTGCAAATGGTAATTCCATAGTGATAAAATATTATAGGTTAGTAATTGTTTAGTCTGTGCAAAAACTTTTTATTGCAAAACTTTAAATGCAATGTTAACGGGAGTGAAAGTAGTTATTAAAGATATAAAAAACAAAAATTGTCTCTTAATTTTTAATAATAATAAAAAATGTGCTTCAAAAGTTTAAACTTCTAAAGCACATTTTATTATTGCAGGTATTATCCTTATCTGGTCTTATAGAACATCTTAACAGGCTGGTAGCATACATTATCGTACTTTTCAAGCACCTCTCCGCTATCGGTATCAAAGACCCACACGCTACCATTTAGACCACTCTTTGCGGGTTCATAGAAAGCAACGTATGTCTTTTTGTGGTCGGCACTGATTTCAAAACCGGTAATTTTAGCCATAGGACTACCGACTGATAACAGTACGGGAGCATTGATGAGATCATCAAAGCCTGTTGTGTTGGAAGCATAATACCAACGATGAACCTTGTTTCCTTTGGCAAACAGCAATGAATAGTATGTTTCATTGGCAATGCATGGAGTTGTAGCAGTCAATGGACTATTATTCATCATTTGACCGACTTTTGTATGCGATGTATAGAATGTCGGCTGATTATTGACATAGTCATAACCCCAGAAATCGGTATACAGCACTTCGCTGCGTACACCCACTCCCGGAGTACCTGCAAGTTTGGTAATTGCAAGGAACTTGTTATGCCCGCCAACCGCACTCTTTTGTTCGTTTGTCATATTCACTTTTGCCATTGCAATAAGTTCACGGTTTGCAAAATGGTTCTTTGTAGTGAAGTTTGGATTGTCAAGCATCAAATGAATGGTATCACTACAGTAATAAGGACCATAGCCGTTATATATAAGGCTCATACCTTTGTTATCCTTATCGAAAAGAATAATATCGTAATAACCGTCGTTCACATTGGTCAAACAACTTTGAGCGTAGGTGTATTTCAACTTTCGTGGTTTGGAAACAACACCCTCTACCACTGCAAATTCATAAACCTTGCCATTCTCACACAATATTGGGAAAAGGGATGCCACTGGGCTTACAGTAGGAACACCAAGAATCGTTGGCTTGAAATCGTCATATTCGGAGACGCTGAACATATTCTCGATTTCCATTGTCTTTTCATTAAGGTAATATATTGTAGGAGCATCGTTTCTGCTACCACCACCCTGGCATGCGATAATAAGACGGCCACCACTCTGCACTATATCTACCGCACCTGCCGCAAAATTCTCTTCAGGATTATTGCGGGAAAAGCAATCATAATCCGTAAATTGCGGAACGGCAGTGGGTGTCATTGGTTCCTGCATGAACGACAACATAGAATTACCGGCTTTATCCTTACTCAACACAGTGATTCCATACTCATAGTCGGAGTTTACATACACCACAAAGGGAAAGAAGGACCTGCCATCTTCGTTCTCAACAATAAGACGGCAGTTGAACTTGCCCAACTCGTTGCCGTCGTACTCAAAAACAGGACCACGCGAATGCTCCTTAAGGTTTACTTCCCATATATATGTAAGTTCCTTGCTCGCGATAGATTGAGATACGACAGGTTCTATCACTAGTTTATCGAACTTGTAAATATTATAGACCGACTCTATACCCTTCTCTATTGTGATATTCGACAGAGGCTTGTCGGCAAAAGTTGTCTTATCCTCAAAACATGCGACAAGCAGAGGCAGAGAAATCAATAGTAAAAGCCATTTATTTTGTTTCATATATACTTATCTGTTGTGGTAATTTACTGTTTTATTTCACACTATACGGGTCAGGCATATCATTGTACCCTTCAACAAAGAAGTCATCAAAATCTTTAATTATCTCGCTTTCGTTCGCCGGATTACTAAAATACTCATACATTGGCGAATAGATGTATTTGATGAAGATTGTACGATACTCAAAAGGGTCACCGTTATCAATGTGTTCAAGATTCTCGCCATAGAGAGCGACCATTTTCTTGTATGTCTCGGGTTGTTTTATTTCAATGGCATGGAAATATTCAACCATCTTTATGAACTTCAAAGGATGCCACTTGCCAAGGTATTTTTCCTGCCATACCTTCTCGCCATGAGCGTTATACCAATCGGGTTGGGATACAGAATTGTCGAAACTGAACATACGCACCTGATGCAAAGAGTCGAGGGTTGGCATAAAGTAATCGTTTTTAACAAGTCTGAGACATAGTTTGTATTTTTTGTAACCTGTTTTGTATGTTCCCTCAAGCTTGTCGCGATACACTGTTACAGGGATAACTCCCTCTATTGAGCCAGGTTCTATATAGGCTTCGCCAATAGAGTAATGCACACCCTCTTCTGCTTCGGTCAATTCAGGGTCAATATAATAGCCTATGTGGCGTTTTTCTTTACTGAGCCCACCCAAAATTTGAACAGGTATATTATATGTATATTCCTTTACATCAAGAGGAGTTACGCTGAATGAGTAGTTTAACGTATCTTTTGTAAAGTATATTCCGGAATTGCTAAGGTCGAACTTAATATAACTCTCGTTGTCGCAAGAGACAAGAAGAGCTGCAGCCGGCAACAGCATAGCCCAAACGATTTGCTTTATAATATTCTTTTGTTTCATAAATCTTGCCTTATTAGTTACGGTTATCCTTTTCAATGTCAGGAACAGGTATCACATATATTCCATCGACCGGCTTAAAGGAGGTATTATTGCCATCATGAGCGTCGATTGGGAGGTTCTGACGCTTGAGATTGAAGTATATCTGTCCCTCGCCAACCATCTCCTTGCAACGCTCGTCGTTTATCATTTCTATAGTCAGAGCCTTGTCGGCAACAGCCTCAAGACCGCGACTTTCACGCACTGCATTATAATAATCCAACGCCATTTTAGGTTCCTTGTCGAGCAAGACCTCAGCCAAAATATAATACATTTCAGGAATACGTATCATGTTTATTCCGAGTATCAAATCGGCCGGACGGCTTGCTACATTGTTATTCAACTCATAAACATCGGTAAACTTACACAAACGCGTCTTTGAACTGCTGCCCGTACCCGATTCTGAGAAATAGGCCATTGTACGGAAATCGGAGCCGGAGGCATCTTTCTCATATAGTTTCAAAAATTCTTTTGGAAGGTCCAAAGAATAGAATGATGTCATCTGTTGCAGTTTTGCACTTACCTGAGTATAGAAACCGGCATAGTATATTCCAAAAAGACACTCTTTCTTTGAAAGCACTCCGGCAAGGTCATTTACCACTTCGGTTTTCTTTTTCAACATATACTTGCCATCGGTTATAACCTTCTTTGCATACTCTGCTGCCTTCTCCTTGTTGCCCATTGTGAGATATACACGTGCAAGTGTACCCCAAACGGCATACTTGTTGAAGTGTATCTGACGGTCGAGCATATAATTGCTTACACCCTCGTATTCATTCTCGCCGTCAAGCAGTTTTTCCGCCTCGAGCAAATCTTTAAGGATGTGTTCATAGTTCTTTGCAAGAGTCTCGAAATCGGGAGTTTTCAAAGAGAACTCTGTAGCGTACGGGATACCTTCGGCCTCGGGATTAACGGTATATTGCTCGGCAAACAGGCGCACAAGGTCGAAATGCATGAATGCACGCAAACCAAGAGCCTCGCCACGATAAATTGTATATGGAAACTCTTTTGCTTCGGCTACAAGAGGAGCTGCAAGTACACTGTTTACATTTGAGATGTTCTTATACATTGCAGTCCAAATTCCTTCGAACAACGATTTTACGTCGGTATTGTCAAACTCAAAGTTTGCAAGCGGCTCAAGAACGGTATTATCCTTGCACTCAAGGTTGTGTGCCAGAATCTCAAGTGTGTGGAAATAGAGTTCCTGACCATAGAGCGTTGTTGAACGCATCTGTGAATATGCACCATACATAGCATCTTCAATACCCTGCGGAGTTGACAAAAGTTCATCGCGCTTTGCCTGACCGTCGGGGGTGATGTTAAGAAAATCCTCGCAAGATGTTGTTGCAAACAGTGCAACAAACAGATATATTATGTATTTCATCTTTTTCATAACTCAACAATCTATTAAAGTGTTACATTCAGATAGAACTCAAATCCCTGACTGTAGAGATAGTCTGTACCACGCTCTATCTTAACGGTAGAGAGACGCAAGATGTCGGTAAAGTTGATACCGGTACGCAAATTGCGGACTTTTATCTTCTTGCATACATTATCGCTGAACTCATAGCTGAGATTGAGCGAACCAAGAGACAAGGTGTTCTCCTTTTCTGCAAAACGTGTTGTCTGCTCAGGACGTGAGCTGTCGGCAATATCCTTATAGATGGCATGGTCACCGGGCTCTTTCCAACGGTCATCGAATACTCGCTTATCGGCATTGCTTCTTGGGTCGGAACCCTCAACCTTGCTCACGCGAGTGGTATTATACACCCATGCACCCATACGGAAATTGAACATTGCATAAACGCTGAAACCTTTCCAGAAGACATTGGTGCTGAATGTTCCTGTATATGCAGGTTCGGTATCACCGATAAGTACCTTGTCGGCAGGGTCATATTTGAATGTGTATTCGCCATTGCGCTTGATGTAAATCTCCTTACCTGTTGCAGGGTCGATACCGGCAGAGCGTACTAACTTCAAGGCTGTAACACTCTCGCCCTCGGCATACTGAGGAAGCGGAGCAAGACTCGTATATGCATTCTCCTGATTGTTCTTGTTGATTTCCTCAAGAGCCTTGTCAATCTTTGTTATCTTGTTGCGGTTCATATAACCGGTCGTTGCCAAACGCCAATAGAAATCGTTTGTACGGAACACATAACCATCGAGCTGGAATTCTATACCTCTGTTCTCCATCTCACCGAGATTTGACTTTGCGGTTGTAACACCTGTTGACGGTGCCATAGCCTTGTCGAGCAACAAATCTGTTGTCTTACGGATATAGGCATCAACGGTAAAGTTCAAACGACGGTCGAACATACTGAGGTCCAATCCTACGTTATATGTGAATGTGCGCTCCCATGTCAAATCGATATTACCGATGGTGATTGGAATAGCTCCAATACCGTTCTTATACTCATACTCATTGGAGTATTGGTACATTGTCAAGGCCTGGAAAGGGCTGAAACTGACTTTTCCTGTATAACCGGCACTACCACGCACCTTGAACACATCAAAGTTCTTTTTAACGCGTTTCATAAAGCCCTCGTTCATGATATTCCAACCAAGACCGCCTGACCAGAAGTGACCGTAGCGGTTATTCTCACCAAACTGTGATGAACCTGTCGTACGCCATGTAGCATCGACGAAATAACGGTTACGCCATGAGAAGTTACCTGTTGTAAAGAAGCCGACATCTGCTGTCTCGGCCTGCGAGCCATAAGGCTTGCCGCTTGCAGGATAACCTACAGCATTACCGATATACGAAAGATGGTCATTGAAGAAGCCTACAGCCTGTGTAGTTTCACCACTGCTCTTGGCGTAGTTTATTTCCCATCCTGCCGAAAGACTTACAAGAGACTCGTCTTTAAAGAATTTATTGAAAGTACCAACCAAATTACCATTATAGCTTATTCCGTTTGATGTACCTTTGGTGTACTGTCCTTTTTTGGTAAGGTCGGTAACATCCTTATAGGCCAAAGAATTTGGTGAGGTAAAGACATCACTTGAACCGGCATCGCTTGACACATTGAAATGACCTGTCAAGAGGAACATCTTGCTTATATCCCAACGAAAATCGGTGCTATTAGAGAGGACACGCTCACCACTTCTTGAGAAACTGCCGAGAGTGGCTTCGTACAAGGGGTTATTGAGATCCCAAGCAAGATTTGTGTTAAGTGTTCCATCTTCGTTATAAATTCTGTCATATGGATTCATACCCACATACTGCGAGAAAGAGCCGTATGGAGAGTTCTGTACTTTTATCTCCTGATATGTTGTACGGTTCGACAAAGTGAATGTTCCGATATAGTAATCGAGTTTGAAGCCAATATTGTAACGTTTACGATAGTCGTCCTTCATTACGCCTCGTGTATCGCCAAAGCGACCTGTAAGTTCGTAGCGAAGATTTGAAGCACCACCATACACACGCAATGAATGGTCGTGTGAGAATGCAGTACGTGCCGGCTGCGAAAGCCAATCGCTGTTCTGACCTGCAGCAATCTGCTTGTAACGCTTATTATAAAGTTCGTCATATTCGTACTGTAACGGTAAGCCTGTTTCTGAATTAATCTCGCCTTTAGCATCGTAAAGACCGGCAAGATACTCATATTCCAACTTTTCTGAGGCTGAAAGTACATTATAATCGCCAAGAACAGGGAACTGTAGATTTCCTGTGAAGTTATACTGTACACGAACCGTGCTTTCGAGAATTGGCTTACGCGAGATTACAATAACTCCGTTTGCAGCCTTTGAACCATAGAGAGCTGTTGCCGAAGCATCTTTCAACACCGTGATTTTCTCTACCTCGTTGATGTCGAGGTCGTACAAATCCTGCATTGTGATTTCAGTTCCATCGAGTATGATTGTTGGCTGATTAACCTGTTGACCGCTATTTGAGAAAGAACTCATACCACGCAAAACAAGCTCGGGAGTGTGGTTTGGGTTGGAGCCCTGGCTTGTATTCTGCACCATTGCCATACCCGGTGTAAGAGCCGACAATGCACCGATAAGGTTTGTACCCGATACCTGACGCAACTCCATACCGGTGATTTCTGTTGCCGAACCGGTAAAGGTCTCTTTGTTCTTTGATACGAAACCGGTAATGACAACATCACTCAAAGTATTGGACTCTTCTTCGAGTTCAATTCGCATAGCCTCGAACTTGCGCGACTTTGAGGCAATTATCAACTCTTTGTATCCTATGTATGAAATACGCAACTCAAATTCCTCCATCTCTGACACAAGACGGAAAGCACCTTCGATATCGGTTGAAACACCGGTAACCATCTTGTCGCCTTTCCATACCGCAACCGATGCACCAATCAAAGGTTCGGCTGTTTTTTTGTCAACGACAACACCATAAATAGTTACACCTCTCTTGACAATCTCATCACCCATTGTCGTATCCATGGATGACTCCAATGCAAGAACAGGCATAGCAAACATCAGCAACAGCAAAATGCTGAACATTTTGCCAAAAAAAGTTGTTGTTTGTTTCACTTTGTCCATTTATTATTTGCTCTTTTACATTATTTTCAACAATGATATAGCTGTTGACCCGATGGCTTTGTCATATCGAACGAACCAGCGGTCGACGCCCGAAGGGGCTAAAGTCAATGTGAGATATCTGTTGAATATAATCATGAGATTTCTCCCTTTGGGTCGAAATGACACAACTACGCATTGTGGGTCAATATCTATATTATCACCTTATCTTTTCACCTATTGTTCCATTTTACGAACAGAGCGCAAAAGTACGAAAAAAAGTGCTTTCCACAAAAGGTGTAAAGCACTTTAATACAATTATATAAATATTATATATTTATTCTACAGTTTTTAAGCAAAAAAGATGAAGATTGCGCGCAATCTTCATCTTTTTTGTATAACAAAGGTTTTATTTACTTAACCAGAACCTTAACGCCATCGATGATGTAAAGACCCGGAGCTGTAACCTTCTCAATCTTGCGACCCTGCATATCAAAGATACCCTTGACAGTGTTGTTCTCAACAGCGATATTTTCAACAGCAGTATCATCGACCTTAGTCAAAACAGCATTCTTATAGATAGCGCCCTTATTTTCATTAATATAAATAGAGAAGTCACCAAGACTCAAAGTTCCATCAGCGTTTACAATCATACTGACAGGAGTTGTTGATCCATCGGCACTGTATATCTTATAATAAGACTCACCTGGCACAAGAGCCTTAATGTTTCCGCCAACCAACAATTCAAATTTTGAACCTTCCTCAACAACATTAATATCAATAGAATACCAACCAGAATTGTCACCAAAGAACGAACTGATGTAATAGCAACTCTCCATTTGATAAGGAGTTCCATCAAAATATTCAATCTTAACATCAAATTCTTTAAGGTACTCAACCCCATCAGTTGTATAAGATTCCTCAACAGTCTCTACGCTAAATTTATAATTACCCAACAAATCGAATGCAGGAGCTTCAGGCTCTGCTGCCTCTTTTGTAACAAGAAGGTTTGAATAGAATGCATTGAGCGTCGGTGTCTCTACACCTGCGACAGTTGTCACAACGCTCAAACCGGCAACTGTCATTGTACCGTCCTCATTGACAACCATCTCAATGACATCTGTAGACATATTCATATCACGGAGTGCAAGATAAACAGCATTCTGCTGTACAGTATAGAGATAACCGGTAGAAATCTCCACCTTCTTGCCATCCTCGGATGGTGTAAATTCAAGACCACCATAATTCAGAGCCACAACATCCAAACCAAATACTTTTGTCACGAGATACATTTCCCAGCCTTCGTTGTATTCAACTTCAATCTGGAATTCTGTGGGCCAATCAAAGCCTGCCGCTTCAGCTACATAAAGACCGTTTTCATCTGTTGTCTTTACAGTGTAGACACCTGCCCAATCCATTTCAGGAGCCTCTGTTGGCAACTTCAAGGAGCCGTCCATATAGTACTGACGAGTAACAACCCAAGTAGAGTCTGCGTCACCAGCCATATTTTTACCAAGAGAATCTGACGCAAGACAAATACCACCAGAAAGAGAGAACACATCCTCATTAGCCTTAAACTCTATAGAACCTTCTTTTTCTTCAGGAGCATAATAATCAGCAAAACGGATACTGTTCTTAGCCTCTGCGTAATCTGTTTTAATATAGGTGTTATTGAAAGCCAAAGACAAGACTGAGCCATCAAATGTCGCAGGAAGAGTTACATTGTCGTAACCTTCAATAGCGATAGTTGCATCATAAGCCTTGTTGTCCTCTGATTTGCTTACAATGTTAACCGAGAACTCTGTTGGAATTTCAGAACCTTCCAAAGTACTCCACTGACCTGTGCCTGCCTTGAAGATATAGTCACCGCTAATATCAGAAACAGCAACAGGAGTTGCAGGTTCAACAAATGTCATTTTGGCATTTCTGAGTGTAGCGACAACTACAGGGTTCTTATCTTCATGTGATGTCAATGTCACAATTGTGAAATCGTTCTGAACCTTCATTTCTGTCTTATCTTCATTCAAGATATAATAGAATGTACCCAGACTTTTAACAACCCATTCACCACCTTCAAAAATACCATAAGGGTTGTCACCATTGGCATTTGCTAAAAGCATATCGTTGAACAGCGCACCCTGAGTTGGATTGGGGTTAGCAACCTTAGCTGCATAAGTGCCACTTGATGGGCTCTGGAACATATCCGCAAACTGTGGGTTTTTAGAACCTGCAAAACCTACGATTTTAGCCTCATACCAACCGGTAACGTCGTCGGCAGCAATAATCACATCACATTCATTTGAAATCTGAGCTTTCTGCGCCTCAGTAGCAGTTGCACCCCATTCAATATCTGCAGTAAATTTCCATTTACCATAAAGGTCAACCATTGTAACCTGTGCACTTGCAGGCATTGCCATAAACAGCATCAGGCTTGCAAATAATGCATAAAAGTAGTTTTTCTTCATAAGATTCAGTTTTAAAGTTTATAATAATTAAATTTTATTCAATATTTATACACAACACTTTTGATAGGCGACAAATGTAAAATAAATTTGGAAAAACAGAAAACATTTTTCCAAAAAATTTTCCTTTTTACAATTATTTTGTCACAAGCAGAACAAATATTATGACTATCTATAAATTTCGTTCTATAACAACATAAGCAAGAACGGTTTACCGCCCTTGCTTATGTTGTTATAGAAAATAGACTTTTTTACTTCAATCCTTCGAGAATGTCTTTTAAAACCTCACCACTGCTGGGGCGTTTAGCATTGTAAGTATGCAAGTTGCCTTGTTTGTCATATATAAGGAAGAAGGGTATAGCTTTAACATTCAAAGCATCGCCAAGACTATTATCTTTGTCGAGCAATTGAATACCATGCATATTCAATTCTGACATTTTATTTCTCCATGCCTGTTCGTCAGAATCACAAGAGACAGAGAGAAACACAACGTCCTTGTTTTTCAACTCTTTTTCGAGTTTCTGGAGGTGTGGTATCTCCTTGCAACATGGTGCACACCACGATGCCCACATATCAACATACACATATTTACCTTTCAATTCAGAGAGTTCGAATGGTTTACCGTTTGCATCAACCAATGTAACATCTGTCGGGAACGGTGAGCCTGGAATTGTCGCTTTGCGTTTCAAAAACTCCTTGACAAACTCATCGGACAAGGAATACTCCTCAGTTGCTTTTTTGATAATCGCAAGACCTCCTTCAAAATCCTGTGTATATTTATAGTGAGAGATAAAATTACTAACAATAACCGAAGCCACCTTCTTGCGTACAGCCTCATTCTTGTAATTTTCGTACAAAGAATACAACTTATCAAACAATACCGGAGATGTGGTAAGGTTATCGCTTATTATCTGTATGGCCGTATGAAACATCGGTGAATATTCATTATCAAATGCCACATTTGCCGATGGCAACAATTCACTTCGACTGAAAGGAATTGTTGTTGCCGCTAATTTTTGTGTACGTGGAATGTTGGAATAGGCATTATAGGCGTGAGAATAGGCATAAACGCTCATAAAATCAGCCACCTTGCCCGTTATGTTTTCTGCGCCAATAATAGAATCAAGCGAAACCTGATATGAATTCACAAGGTGTCTCAACTGTTCTGTAGTGAGATTATCATTGAGCCATAAACGACGGTCAAGATCATTTATTGAATGCGCCAAAGCAGAAAGAGCACGATTCTCGGGTGTATTTTTTAACGCAAAATCCTTGGTCTGTGCTTCAATTTCAAGAGTCACCTCCTTTTCATTATTTATATATATAGGAAGAATAACTTGCGAATGATTTTTCAAAGCTATTATATTATAGAAACCGGATTCGGATAATGGAACATTACCAACGTATAAGTCTCCCTTGGCACGCATAGTTACCGTATTTGAGTCATCGCAAGGTTGTACATAAACTTTTTGTACATCAGATGCTTCATTTGTAAATTTTATATTGAAACGCACTTTCTGAGCCGAAACAGCCGACAGCATGAAAAAGCACATGATTATTGCTAAGATGTTTTTCATTTGTAATCCTCCTCTCTTTTTTACTTATTATGCACCCCCAAAAGATGCGTTCAACTTCTTTTTTGACGGACGCAAATCTAATAAAACATATCGTTTCTGAAAACAAAAATACAGAAAAAAAAAGAAAAACAGAAAAAAAATGCAAAATAACAGAAGAACGAGGCTCTTAATAGAACCTCGTTCTTCTGTTGGGCTACCCGGATTCGAACCAGGAAAGGCAGGACCAGAATCTGCAGTGTTACCATTACACCATAGCCCAATGCTCAAATGCGATGCAAAGGTACATCTTTTTTTTGTAAAACAAA
>JAEIGA010007686.1_pt1 | contig 16362 bp, 10 predicted proteins | sample 9270691 | NCBI WGS metagenome assembly JAEIGA01 (sample SAMN17057246, study PRJNA624740) | gut metagenome | biome: biome; isolation source: fecal sample | host: Bos grunniens | place: China: Xizang | collected 2019
ATCCTTCTCCACCAAGTCCCACTTATTAACTACTATTACACAACCCTTGCGGTTACGCACTATGAGGTTGTGGATATTCAAATCCTGCGACTCGATACCCTGCTCGGCATCGAGCATAAGCACGCAGACATCGGAGTTCTCGATAGCGCGGATAGAGCGCATCACAGAGTAAAACTCCAGATCCTCGGTAACCTTACCCTTCTTTCGCATACCTGCAGTGTCGATAAGGTAGAAGTCCATGCCATACATGTTATATCGTGTGTGGATAGAGTCGCGTGTGGTACCTGCCACGTTGGTCACGATGTTACGCTCCTGGCCCAGCAACGCATTGGTCATAGATGACTTACCCACATTTGGGCGACCTACGATGGCGATACGTGGCAACGAGGCATCATACTCCGCTGTGGTATCCTCGGGGAGGTTAGCAAGGATAGCATCCATCATATCTCCCGTGCCACTACCCGACATGGAGCTGATGCAGAATGGCTCTCCGAGGCCCAAGGCGTGGAACTCGTGAGAGAAGTAGATGAGGTCGTAGGTATCTACCTTGTTGCACACAAGCATCACCTTCTTACCCGAGCGGCGAAGGATATCTGCCATCATCATATCGAGGTCGGTGATACCGGTCTTAACCTCTACAAGGAAGAGAATGAGGTCTGCCTCATCAATGGCCAACATCACCTGACGGCGAATCTCATCCTCGAAGATATCTTCAGAATTTACGGTGTAACCACCAGTGTCGATTACCGAAAACTCCTTGCCATTCCAGTCTGTCTTACCATAGTGACGATCGCGTGTGGTACCTGCAGTCTCATCTACGATAGCCTGACGCTGACCTACAAGACGATTGAATAGTGTCGATTTACCCACATTTGGGCGACCTACGATTGCTACTAAACTCATAACTTATATCGTGTTAATATTTATATACGCATAATACGTGGCAAAGATACGAAAAAGTAATTAATTATCAACTACCAACCGCAGATTAATAGATGGCAAGGGGTCTATTCTCCACTTTGTGAGGTGATATTTTGGAAACTTCATAAAATATTTACCCTAAATTTTGGTTTATTTATTTAAAACAAGTATCTTTGAAGGTTATTCGTAGTGTAGTAGCTACGGGGATTGTAAATGAAACGATTATGACAAAAGGGATAAAGGCATTTGTGGTGTTGGGCGCTATGGCTGTTATGATGCTCTTGGTGGGCGTGGAGGCTAAAGCACAGTGTGCGTGTGGTAGCCATCATGGTCTTGAGGAGGGATACACCATCGAGCCACAGAAAAAAAGGATTCACACCGAGTTTGGCCTCGGCATCGGGGCGGTATACACCGGTATTTCATCCATAAGCTCCTCAAACGTATTTGTGAAGCCACGCTTTGGCTTTCAGGGACATCTAGATATCGCGGTATGCTTTGGCAAAAACTTCGCTATAGAGACACAGGTGGCATACGAGGGTGGCTCGATAGATGTCATAAGGGATAACCTTGAGCGCCGCGTAAAGACCCGTGGTGTGGATATTCCTGTGATGGCATCGTTGCGCCTTCTGAACAACCGCATACACATCTCCACAGGCCCACTTATTGCGGTGATGTCCAATGCCGAGTATACGCAAGATGGCGAGGTGTACTACCTAGGTGCCGTATCGCCAACATGGAACTGGGCAGCAGCCATAGGCGTTCGTCTGGGCAAGCACTGGATGATTAATGCACGCTATGTTCACGCGCTGCAAAACACAACAAACCAGTTTGGTGGCACAAAGGCCACAGAGACAGAGCCTGCAAAGGCGGGTGAGGATTTTGAGATGCGCAGCTACAAAATCTCGGCAGGCATAACACTATTTTTCTAACTAACAACGACTTATGAGCGAAGAGATAACAAAAGAGATATTGGTGGAGGGTGTCGATGCCCGCGAGCTTTATGGCGCGCAGGATGCCTACCTTGAGCAGATGCGCGACCTCTGTCCGAAGGTTAAGATAATGGCTCGCGGAGATAAGATTAAGGCCCTCGGCGCAAAGAGCGATGTACAGGCCTTTGAGCGTAGGATGAACGCCCTTGTGGAGTACTACATCAAGTATGGCCACATCTCCTCGGAGGTGGTGTCACAAGCCTTCTCATCGAGCCTCGAGGAGCTATCTGCCGAGCCACCAGCCGTAGATAAGGATGTTATCGTGTATGGCAACAACGGCAATATCATCCGCGCACGCACCGTAAACCAGCAACGCCTTGTGAAGCTCTCGGAGAAGAATGACCTTCTCTTTGCCATAGGTCCTGCAGGTTCGGGAAAGACATATACAGCTATTGCGCTGGCGGTTAGAGCATTGAAGGAGAAGGAGATACGCCGCATAATCCTCACACGCCCTGCGGTGGAGGCTGGCGAGAAGCTAGGCTTCCTCCCTGGCGACATGAAGGAGAAGCTAGACCCATATTTGCAGCCACTGTATGACGCCCTCAACGACATGATTCCCCCAGCAAAGCTTCAGAAGTATATCGAGGAGGGTACGGTGCAGATAGCACCTCTGGCCTACATGCGTGGCCGCACCCTGGATAACGCCTTTGTGATACTTGACGAGGCGCAGAATACTACCCTATCGCAGATAAAGATGTTCCTAACGCGAATGGGCCGCAACGCCAAGTTTATCGTTACGGGCGATGTTACGCAGATAGACCTCCCAAGACGCTCCGACAGCGGACTCACCAAGGCTATGGAGACCCTGAAGAGCGTGGAGGGCATAGGTATCGTGGAGTTTGACAAGAGGGATATCGTACGTCACCGCCTAGTGAAGTATATTGTCGAGGCGTTTGAGCGCCGCGAGGAGCTGGAGAATGGATTAAAGAAACAGAACGTAGATAACAATAACTAATTAATAACTAATAGATTATGGACAAGAACTTGAAAGGCTTAAAGCCAGCTTTGGTATGGAAGCATTTTGCAGAGATTTGTAACATTCCACACCCTTCACACGAGGAGGATGCTATTCGTGCATACATCGTAAAGTGGGCAGAGGAGTTGGGTCTCGAGCATAAGGTTGATGAGGCGCAGAACGTATATGTTTACAAGCCTGCAACACCAGGCATGGAGGATCGCAAGGGCATCATCCTTCAGGCTCATACCGACATGGTACCACAGAAGAACAACGACACAGAGTTTAACTTCTCGACAGACCCTATCGAGGCTTATATCGATGGTGAGTGGGTAACAGCAAACGGCACTACACTTGGCGCAGACAATGGCATCGGCCTTGCAGCAGCCATGGCAGCTATGGAGGATGCAGACCTCGTACATGGTCCGTTGGAGTGTTTGTTCACAGCTACCGAGGAGACAGGTATGGATGGTGCTTTCGGCCTTAAGGGTGGCATGCTCAAGGGTGAGATTCTCCTAAACCTCGACTCGGAGACCGAGGGTGAGTTGTATGTTGGTTGTGCAGGTGGTATGGATGTTAATGTAACATTCAAGTACCGCGAGCAGCCTCTCGAGGGTAAGTTTGCAGCATACAAGGTCACTGTAAAGGGCTTGAAGGGTGGTCACTCTGGTATTCAGATTGGCACACAGCGTGCTAACGCTAACAAAGTATTGTTCCGTCTGTTGCGTCAGGAGACAGAGTCTTACGGCTTGGAGCTTGCATCTGTAGAGGGTGGTAACATGCGTAACGCCATCCCACGTGAGGCATGGGCAGTGGTTGTAGTTCGCGAGGCCGAGGCAGCAATCTTCGAGGCTAACGTGAAGTCATACGAGAAGGTTATCATCAAGGAGTTTGAGGGTATCGAGGACTCTATCGAGATCTTCGCGGAGCGCGTGGAGACTCCACAGTGCATCATCCCACACCTTGAGTCACACGCCTTGATTCGCGCGGTATGTGGTTGCCCTAACGGCGTGCAGCGCATGTCTATCGCCATGGAGAACCTCGTGCAGACATCATCAAACCTCGCTATCGTAGTATCTAACGGCAACACTATCGAGGTGAAGTGCTTGTTGCGCTCATCGGTAGATACCGAGAAGGCAGAGCTTGCTGGCGCAATCTCTTCAGTATTCGAGTTGGCAGGTGCTGACGTTGAGCTATCAGGCTCATACAGCGGCTGGAACCCTAACATGAAGTCTCCAATCTTGCACACCATGCTCGAGTCATACGAGAAGCTATATGGCGTAAAGCCTTCTGTAACAGCTATCCACGCTGGTTTGGAGTGCGGTATCATCGGAGCCAAGTATCCAGGTATGGATATGATATCATTCGGCCCTACCATCTGCTACCCACACTCTCCAGATGAGAAGGTAAACATCGCCTCTGTTGAGAAGTTCTACGACTTCTTGCTCAACACATTGCGTAACGCCCCAAAGAGAGCATAACTCCCCAAAGCCCCCAAATGGAAGAGAAACCTATTTCTGGGAGCAGCATAAAGTGGTTTGTCATTGTCAATCCCACCTCGGGTTCGGGAAGGGGATTGACAGACTTCCCACAGATATCGAAGCTCCTTCGCGACAACAACATACACCACGAGGCGGTATTTACCGAACATAAGCATCATGCTACAGCACTCACCGTGCAGAGCATAGATGCAGGATATCGTAACATCATTGTCGTAGGTGGCGATGGCACCCTTCACGAGGTGGTGAATGGCCTATTCATACAGAAGAGCGTAAAGCCATCGGATGTTACTATAGCCGTGATATCCGCAGGTACGGGAAACGACTGGATACGCATGTATGGAATTCCTACGCGCTACTCGGAGACTATACGTGCCATTAAGGAGGGTTACACCTTCCTGCAGGATGTCGCCGAGGTAGATTATGTGGAGTCAAAATATCGTCAAACACGCCACATGGCAAATGTCGCAGGTCTAGGTTTCGATGCAAAAGTGATACAACGCACTCTGACAAGTAAGGCGAAAGGATATCTAGGTCGCGGAGGATACCTCTGGTGTCTGGTGCGCTCCTTCTTCTCACACAAGGCTACGGGTGTAAAGATTTGGATTGACGACAAGTTGGTATACAACAACCTCCTATTTAGCATCGCCATTGGCGTAGGTAAGTATAATGGTGGTGGTATTCAGCAGCTTCCAGCGGCTGTGGCAGACGATGAGCTTCTTGATGTGACACTCATACGCCCTGTACACTGGTGGCATGTGATATTCCGTCTGCGCCGTCTTTTCAACGGTACGATATACTCTATTGGCCACGTCACACATGCTCAAGGTAAGAAGATTCGCATAGAGTCTACGCCCGAGACCCCACTGGAGATTGACGGAGAGCTTTATGGCGGCACACCTGTAGAGTTTCGTGTACGTCACCGCGAGGTGAGGGTCATCGTAAATAAATCATTCCTCGACAAGATAGCAAAAGGCCGATAGCGAGGGCTTCAACGATAACAACAAACTGCTCAACCTAACTTGGGCAGTTTTTTTTATGCCTACAGCGCTAAAATTTTGTAGTTATAAACTATTTGATTATATTTGTAGCGTAATATGTATTATTGTATACATAGACGAAATAATTAAAAACAGAGAATATATTTTATAACCTTAAACATTATCTAAACAATGAGAAAATCACTATTCTTATGGACACTCCTTTTGAGTGTTGCTTGTGCAGTAGGATGTACCAAGAGTCCTGACAGCACAGATAATACAAAGACCCCTCCACCAACGCCAACGCCTGATGCAAAGCCAGAGATTACCCTTACCCCAGGTGAGGTTACATCATCATCATTTACATTTAGCATCACCACCACTGTAGCTGGTGAGCTAGGTTTTGGTGTTGCTGCCGAAGGTTATGCCAACCCTACTATCGATGAGCTTTTCGCTCGTAATAGCGCAGAGGTTACTGACAACGCCACACTAACCGTAGAGAACCTTACAGATGATACAAACTACACCCTCTTTGCTGTGCTTCGTGCAAAAGATAGTGGTGTGTTGAGCGAGCCAAAGAAGCTTACATTCACAACAGCAAAGGACAATAGCAACAACCCTATCCGTATTGAGAATGTGGGCTACGACAACGCTACATTTACCATCAGCATCCCTGGCAACATCCTCTTCCAGTGTATCGATAAGTCGTATCTCGACTACAAGAATATGACTATCGATGATTACTTCCGCGCCGAGGGTATCGCAATTCGTGAGAATGGTCCTGTAACTGTGGAGTGGGTGAATGGCAACATGTATGGCTCTACCGAGATGCGTATGCGCGAGGATAGCGAGTACTACGTTATTGCCGCAGCGAGCGATGGCGCAGCACCTTATCCTAACATCATCGGCGAGGTCTACTACAAGCAGTTTAGAACTCTACGCAAGCCTACAACAAGCGCTGGCGTAACAACAGAGCTTAAGGATATCACATCTACTTCGGTAACTATCAGCACCGTGCCAGATGAGACTGTAGCAGAGTACTACGTATACGTTCATCAGAAGTCATGGTCAGACATGGTTGTAGAGAACTTTGGCGAGGCAACGCTTATCTCTACAATTAAGAAGGCCGGCACAGCATGGCGACTTACTGGCAGCAATGAGGCTGTGTGGACAACACATACATACTACCCTAGCGGTGAGATTGCAAATAACCTCCTCGCCGACACAGACTACACATGCCACATCGTAGTTATAGATAGTAAGGGCGCAGAGGCTCTAACACGCATGGAGTTCAAGACATCGTCAAAGACCCTTGATGCTCCTGTGGTAGAGCTATCTATCACCGAGCCAACGGAGAACCCTCACTGCAACCTCAACCTAAATATCTATTCGGAGGGTGCTGCGTATGCTAAAGTCGTGTTCCGCCCTACTGCCGACATCGCCTACCGCCGCAACGAAGGCTTCACCGATGAGCAGCTGGTTGAGAACTATGGCTTTAAGCTCTCTGAAGAGAATGTGAAGGCTATCGCTACTACAGGTCTATCGTTCAAGGTAGAGGAGTTGTGGCCAGAGGTAGAGTATACAGCTATCGTAAGCATCAAGAACGCAGAGCAGACAGAGACCCTAAAGACCTCTACACACACCACACCAAAGCAGGCTGCGGCACCACGTGTAGAGTCAGAGCTATTCACATCGCTTCTTGGCGAGTGGGAGCTTACATATACCCTTATCCAGGAGAATCAGGTGGAGGCTACAGTAACAGAGATCGTAACCATCGCACAGGGTGTGGATGAGAAGACTAACGCCGACTACCGCGATCAGAACAGACTTGTAATCCTTGGCTTCCCATTTGAGGTATCGGCACAGGGCGAGTATATGGAGATGCCTGTATACCTTCCATCAGATCTCTATGAAGAGCTTGAGGATTACTACAAGAAGGGCTACAACCTCATCTACCGCGACTATGGTCCAAAGATCTTCTTGGAGATTGGCCAGGGTGACACAATCACAGTGCCTACATCAAAGGGCTGCTACCTATACAACTGGTCATCTGATGGCTTCTTAAGCTTCTATGGCGCCGACTACGACAACCTCATGTCTGCACCAGCACCATTCCCTGTAACATTAAGAGATAATGGTGATACCCTTGTTATTGGTGCTTACCAGTCGGGCGAGGAGTTTGGATATGGCATCTACCGTCCTGCAGTATTCCTCAACGACCAGAAGATGGAGTCTTGCGCTACTACCGACATCATCTTAAAGCGCGTGAAGTAACCGAATAATGACTAAATGGTGAGGAGCCTCGCGCCCCTCACCACTATTTATATGAAGATAATGAAGAAGATTCTTTTTACCCTTGTGGCACTTCTAGGCATCGTAGCATGTGAGAAGGAGCCTGCTACAGTGAGCGTAGAGAAGCTACAGCTATCGGCAGATAAGAGCGAGATTACAGCAGATGGCAAGGATGCTGTGACGTTCACCGTAAAGAATGATAAGGATAAGGTGGTAGATGTCACTATCTACTTTGCAGATACCAACGAGGCGTTGGAGGGCAACACCTTCAAGACAAAGTATGCTGGCGAGTATAAGTTCTACGCAAAGCGTGGCGAGGCAAAGTCTAATGAGATTAGCCTGAAGGCTAACGAGGCTGGCACTACTCCCGAGCCAGAGCCAGAGCCAGAGCCAGAGCCAGAGCCAGAGCCAGGAGTGCTTCACCTCACCGTGGACAACGCCACTATTGTTGCTGACGGCACCACTACCGCAACATTCACAGCAACCCTTGATGGCGATGTTGTGGAGGCTGTAATCTACAATGCTGCGGATGACTCGGCATTGGCAGGCAACACCTTCTCAACAGAGACACCTAACGTCTACACCTTCTACGCCAAGTATGAGGATTTGACATCTAACGAGGTGAAGGTTACAGCAAAGATGAACATCGTAGAGGAGGAGAAGCCTATCGTCATCGAGGCTAGCGTAGATACTATCAAGGCTAATGGCATCGAGAGCGCCATAATCATCGTAACACAGGATGGTGGTAATGTAACAAGCAAGTGCGACATCTATGCCAACGGCAGCAAGATGAATGGCAACAAGTTTGCAACCACAACCCCTGGAACATACACCCTCTACGCCACAAAGGGCGAACTTAAGTCTAACGAGATTACCATCACCGCTACAGAGGTGGAGAGTGGCTACAGCATCGTCTTTGCCGAGGGCGTGACACTCACATCGGGCTGGTACGATGTAAACAAGAAGGGTATGGGTGACAATGGCGATATCAACATGTGCTGGGCAGCGTCATCAGCAAATATGATTCAGTGGTTCCAGGATCGCTACGTTGCTGCAGGCAACACACTCCCTGCAACAGCCGTTACAGGCCCAGGTACCAAGACATACACTAGCTTTGGCCCATACGAGTTGGCACTTATGGAGGTATACCACTCGGAGTGGAACAACAACAAGGGTGGTCACCCCGAGGAGGCTATTCCTTGGTATTTCGAGGGCAGCCTTTGTGGTGGCGAGTACGCATCTGCAGGCTCACAGGCATATCCTTTGAGCGAGGGTGGCTACTGGAAGAGCGTGTGGAGCAGCGTGAAGTCACACCTCTACTGCGGCTACAAGCACGAAATCTTCCCAACCGAGTATCCAGAGATGTACACCTACTGCTACAACAACTACTACCTCTGGGGTAATGGCTCATCGTTGGAGGGTAAGGAGCGTCTTGCATACTTCTCAAACCTCGTTGTAGAGACATTCGAGCGCGGTATGGCAAGCATGACCATCTCCCTCAGCGACAACATCGCCTCGCTACACCACTCGGTAACCCTCTGGGGATATGAGATTGACAAGGCTACAGGCCTTCTCACCCGTATTTGGATTACTGACTCTGACGACCAGACCAGCGAGCCTAAACAGCAGCTTCTCAACGAGTATAATGTGAGCATCGGCGAGGGCAAATCTCACATCAAGCTCTCGGGTAGCACACGCTATGGCAACGCTTGGATAGTATCTATTCACCCATTCTCGGGCTACAAGAAGTAGTAACAGAGTAGATAAGCAATATCGTGGGGGTATCGGCCATAAGGTGCGATACCTCCTCTTTTTTCTAGGCAGGAGTTTTGTAGGTCATTTATTTTGATTACTTTTGTGGTATGGAGTTTAATGTTGTAGCAACATACACACCTACGGGAGATCAACCCGAGGCGATAGAGAAGATTGTAGAGTCGGTTTTAGAGGATAAAAACGAGGGTACAACGCTTCTTGGTGTCACAGGCTCTGGTAAGACATTTACCATAGCCAATGCTATAGCGAAGATAGATAGACCCACGCTGGTCATAAGCCACAATAAGACGCTCGCAGCACAGCTATATGGCGAGTTTAAGAGCTTCTTTCCGGATAACGCCGTGGAGTTCTTCGTATCATACTACGACTACTATCAGCCCGAGGCATACCTTCCCACCACGGATACATATATCGAAAAGGACCTATCTATAAATAGCCAAATAGAGCAGCTACGCCTAAAGACTGTTACAACACTACTCTCGGGACGTAGGGATGTGGTGGTGGTCTCTAGTGTGTCGTGCATCTATGGCTGCGGCAACCCCGAGGACTTCAGGGCTACGGCCATAAGGCTTAAGGTGGGTGAGAGGCATCAGCGTAATGAGCTGCTACGCAGGCTTGTGGATGCGCTATACACACGTACCGAGATGGAGCTTAAGCCCTCCACGTTTCGTGTGCGTGGCGACAGCATCGAGATTATGGCCTCGTTTGGCGAATTCGGAGATATAGGCTTCAAGATTCTATTCTTCGACAACGAGATTGAGAGCATATACAGCTTCGATGCCAAGACAGGAATGAAGCAAAATACGCTGGACGAGGTAACCATATACCCCTGCAACCTCTTTGTATCTACACGCGACAAGATAAACAGGGCAATAAGCCAAATTCAGGAGGACCTAATAAAACAGGTAGAGTACTTCGAGAAGATGGAGCGACCTGTGGAGGCTCAACGCATAAAGCAGCGCGTGGAGTATGACCTAGAGATGATTAGCGAGCTGGGCTACTGCTCGGGCATAGAGAACTACTCGCGATATCTCGATGGCAGAGCCCCTGGCTCACGCCCCTTCTGCCTCCTAGACTTCTTCCCCGAAGATAGGCTTGTGGTGATAGACGAGAGCCATGTCACAGTGCCACAGGTGCGTGGCATGTTTGGCGGTGATAGGTCGCGCAAGGAGAACCTCGTAGATTATGGTTTTAGGCTCCCCGCAGCGCTAGATAACAGACCTCTGAAGTTTGATGAGTTTGAGAAGCTCACGCCATTCAAAGTATTCGTGAGCGCAACACCTGCAGAGTATGAGATAGAGTGTAGTAATGGTGTTATCGTAGAGCAGCTTATACGCCCTACGCACATCATAGACCCTGCAATCATCATACGCCCAACGGAAAACCAGATAGACGACATCGTAGATAGGATTAACGGCGTCGTAAAACGTGGCGAGAGGGCTATAATAACCACCATATCGAAGAGCTCGGCAGAGGAGGTATCGCGATATCTCGATAGAATAGGCATCAAAAATAGCTACATCCACTGCGACGTAGAGACCATCGATAGAATAAAGATTCTTGAGGATTTGCGCGAGGGACGCATAGATGTCATCGTGGGTGTAAACCTCCTCCGCGAGGGCATCGACCTCCCAGAGGTGAGCCTAGTGATGATTCTTGACGCAGACAAGGATGGATTCTTGAGAAATGTGCGTTCCCTGACACAGATTATCGGACGTGCCGCGCGTCATAAGGCCGGTGAGGCGGTGCTTTATACCGATATTATGAATAAGACTATTGCCGAGGTGATACGCCAGAGCATGCACCGTAGAGCAAAACAGATAGAGTATAACTACGAGCATAACCACATGCCTAGAAGCGCAAAGAAGAGCAGTGGTGAGCAAAATAGCATCCTCGCAGATATAGATGCTATAAGCGAGGAGAAGGGCCTAAATAGCCCTAAAAACCACCTTTGCTACACACCCGAGGGAGGAGTAAATAGCCTAATGTGTGAGAGCCATGGCGCGGAGAACACCATGCTTGCGGCAGAGGAGATGGCGACATACTCCGCAACGAATAGCAGAGATGAGAGCTGGGAGCTGAAGAATATACTCACACAAAATATAGATAAGCTAATAGCGGAGATGCGTGCAAAGATGGATGCTGCAGCAAAGAGCCTAGACTTTCAGAGTGCCGCAAAGTTCCGCGATGAGATGTACGAGCTACAAAAAATTCGCGACAAAGCGAAGTAATCATCGCACCTGTAGCTCATAAAATGTGGTAACAATGTGCCACAAAAGCACAAATAAGATAGCACAATAAGATAGCGGGAGTATCCTTTCGGGGTGCTCCCATACTATTTTTTTCATTATCACTTTATGGTGGATGCTAGATTGCATCATTTTTTTCGCAAATATATGGTAATATTTATGCACATTTAGTGCATATTTATCAATAATAGCAAAAGAGGAAGAAGCAGGGAGAATAGCAGAAAATATGGTGAATAGGGAGCAAATAACTACATCACCAGCTCAATAGAGAGCAGAGTAACACCCAACACTAGAGATAGGAAACAGGATGACACAACGCCTTTTTCCATATAGCGCAACACCCATTACCACACAGTGCGACAAAATGGTTGCACAATATCAAAGACTAGGTCGTTAATCAGAATAAGAGGAATATGGTCTTTTACCTCTTGGCAGGGAGGTAGCTATCGAAGGAGTTATCACTATATAGAACTATGATTCGCTGCACAGTTTTATCGCTAGAGGAGCAACGAGAGAGTGCAGGGATATCTACATTACGCACCTCACTTTGAGGCTCCGAGAGTGGCGTATTATCAACAGTATCGAAGAGCGTGACACCAGGAGAGGGAGCAACATCACTAACAGGCTTGCTCTCCTTACTAGAGTCAATAGGGGCCACCATACCATCGCGCTCATAAGGGCCACGATCTAGAAGAAGCCAATCGGGGTTAATATGGGGGAAAGCAGCCAGAATTTTGACGACAAAATCGAAGCTTGGTTTGTTGCGTCCAGAGCGAATGTGGGAGATAGCAGAGGCCTCCACGCCGAGTTTTTTCGCAAGCTCCGAAGCATTCATATTCTCATTTGCTCGTATAATCTCTAGTTTTTCCTTCATATTCTATATTTTTTACAAATATACAAATATTATTTTTGTAAAACAAATTTTCATGACAAAAGTAAAGTGTTAATAGTTGTTAATAACTATGACATCTGTAACAATGTCAATTATGGTTAAATTTCAAAAACCAAAGTATCTATAATTTAATTCACCTTAAACAACTATAATTGCTATATTTCAACGATTTATACTATATCAAAGCACAATATATTACAAAAGTACTAATAAGTGGACTTTCGTCATCTTATAGCTATAATAAAAGTAATATAAATAACGTAACTATACTGATATATAGCACTTTAAAAATTAATATCAAAATGTTTAACCTTGAGAAATTAGGCGATTTTAGGGCGTGTGAAATGAGTGCTGTAAAAATTACATTTGTAATGTTTTAAGGTTATTAACATCTACAATTATAATTACATTTGTAATTTTACAAATAACTAATTGATAAAGGTGGTTTTACATTTGTAATTACATTTGTAAAGTCACCTTAATTTTACAGCCGTAATGTGAATAATTTGTGCGAAAATCTGCGAAAAGAGATAGAGGGGAATATTATGTTAAAAAATTAGGGTAATGTTATTGTTGATAACAATACACTACCCTAATTACTAACTACTTACGTAGTTATCAACAGTGTTAATTACTGCAATGATTTAGCGATTTCTGCAAACTCTTCTGGAGTGAGAGAGAGCTTCTCACGCTTAAAATCTACATCATTTTCGGTGTTCATAGGTACCAAATGGATGTGTGCGTGGGGTACTTCGAGGCCTAAAACCACGGTTGCGACCTTTTTACATTGTGTAGTTGCCTGAATTTTTTTCGCAATACTCTTTGCGAAAACAACCATCTCCTGAAGCTCGGCATCCTCAAGATCGTAAAAGTAATCTACCTCGCGCTTTGGGATTACCAAGGTGTGACCCTTGGCCAATGGAGCGATGTCGAGAAATGCAAAGAACTTGTCGTTCTCTGCAACTTTGTAACATGGTATCTCACCTGCTACAATTCGTGAAAAAATTGTTGCCATAATTAAGTATATAAATTTGTCAAATAGTATCCCTCTTATTAATCGCTGTGAGGCTCCCCTATCAACTACCTACCAGAGATAGCCATCACAAATTGAGAATCTCACATGATGCTCCAGCATATATTTTTATCGCTAAAATGCAACATGCTGATTTTATCGTTTTTCTTCAAATAGCACCACACACGTTAGGCATAATCCGAGGCGCGCAGCACTACGAGTTCATCAGACGCTTCACTCGCTCGATACCCTTAATCTTACGAATCTTGTCCAGAAGCATATTTAGGCTATCGATATCTTGCACATAAAGACTTATGCTACCTTCGAAGATTCCATCGTGCGACTGCACAGAGATAGCTCGCATATTTATACTAAAGTCTGCTGTGATAATCTTCGTCAAATCTAGAATGATGCTAGGACGATCAACACCATAAATCTCTACAGTGGCAAGGTAGGAGACAGCCTTCTGCTGCGACCACTTTATATCCTCCTCCTTGATGATGTTTTCGCCATGCTGCGCTGCAAGCTTTATAAGCGCATCGCAGGTAGACTTATGCACGATGATATCTCCACTCTCGGGATTACGATATCCGACTACCCTATCTCCAGGTATTGGGCTACAACACTCGGCCATGACAAACTTTGGCTCATCATCCTCCGAGATATCACTATTAAGCGTATCGTCAAGAGTTGTAGCCTCATCATCATAATCGAGGTCGTTATCTTCGGCCTGCGAGCTTCCAGGGATGAGGAGCTTCCAAAACTTGAGAATCTTACGCGAGGAGTTCTCCTTGAGAAGCTTCTCGAGGTTGTCGAGCTTTATGATGCCAGCGCCAATCTTGCTATATAGCTCATCCTTGTTGCGGCACTCATACGCCGCCATGAGCTTGCGCAACACACGGCCATTGAGCGTCACATTATACTCGGCCAGAGACTCCTCGAGGTGCTGCATACCATACTCTATATTATCTATGCGCTCACGCTTCAGGTAATCCTGTATGGTCTGACGCGCCTTGCTCGTGGTGACAATATCGAGCCACTCGCTCTTGGGGTGTGCAGTCTCGGCGGTGATAATCTCCACCTGATCGCCAGAGTTTAGGGTCGCCGTGATGGGCATGATGCGGTGATTGACCTTGGCACCTATGGCGTGGTCACCAATCTTGGTGTGTATCTCATAGGCAAAATCTAAAACCGTGGCGCCATAAGGCATGGTATGAGCCTCACCCTTGGGCGTGAAGACCACAATATCGCTCTTATACAACGACAGCTTGAAGTTATCGAGAAACTCATGGGCGCTCTCCGTAGGACTATTTAGGGCATCGCGCACCTTGCGAAGCCACCTATCGAGGCCATCCTCCTCCTGCGCTATAGACTGATGCTTATACTTCCAGTGTGCGGCAAAGCCTCGCTCCGCGATGTCGTCCATACGCTCGGTGCGCACCTGAACCTCTACCCAGATGCCATCGGGGCCCATAACCGTAGAGTGCAGCGCCTCATAGCCATTAGACTTGGGCATGCTTATCCAGTCGCGAAGACGGTCGGGATGGGGCTTGTAGATATCCGTAACGCAGGAGTATATCTGCCAGCACTGCGTCTTCTCCGAGGGGAAGGGCAGCGTCTTGAAGACTATGCGTATGGCAAAGAGGTCGTAGACCTCCTCGAAGGGTATCTGCTTGCGGCGCATCTTATTCCAGATGGAATAGATACTCTTAACACGTGCAGACATCTCATACTGAAACTTATTTCTGTCCAGCACCTCGCGTATGGGGGCCATAAACTTTTCGATGTAGGCCTGACGCTCGGTCTCCGTATCGTCAATCTTACCTCTTATCTCCTCATACTCCTCGGGGAAGCGATACTTCATACACAAATCCTCAAGCTCACTCTTTATGGCGTGAAGGCCAAGGCGATGTGCCAGAGGGACAAAGAGATATATGGTCTCGCTGGTAATCTTTATCTGCTTGTTGTGAGGCATAGCACCCAGCGTACGCATATTATGCAGGCGGTCAGCAATCTTGATGATTATAACACGCACATCATCCGACAGCGTGAGAAGCACCTTACGAAAATACTCCGCTTGCTCCGAGCTATCGGCGTTAAAGACTCCCGACATCTTCGTAAGGCCATCGACCATGGAGGCTATCTTGGGCGTGAAGATACGCGATATATCCTCTACCGTATACTCCGTATCCTCCACAACATCGTGGAGCAGCGCCGCAACAACACTCTTCTTGCCAAGGCCTATCTCCCTTACGGCGATGAGTGCCACCTCTATAGGATGTATGACATAAGGCTCTCCAGAGCGGCGGCGCACCCCCTTATGTGCCTCCTTGGCAAGGAAGAATGCTCGTTTCACAAATTGCCAATCATCCTCCCTGCGGCACACCTTTGCCGTGCGACAAGCCTCAACAAGCTCCTGCCACTTCTCCTCTATCAACATCTCATCTGCGGGTGAATACTCTACCATAACCTTATATCATTCTTATATATAAATACGCCAAACCACGGCCACCAATTAGATAGCCGTGTTTGGGTCACAATTCGTAGTTAGCCTCAAGGGGTTAGTAGCCAGACAGCCAGCATGACGCCGCTGAAGCTACACACCACCCCCACTCATTTATCGCTCCGACTCGGACATTGCAGCACGCACACGAAGCTCTATCTCCTCCATCAACGCTGGGTCGTTCTTAAGGGCCTCCTTAACAGCATCACGGCCCTGACCAATCTTCTTATCGCCATAGGAGAACCATGAGCCAGACTTCTTGATAATCTCAAAGTCCACGCCAAGGTCGATAATCTC
>JAEIGA010007687.1_pt1 | contig 16362 bp, 27 predicted proteins | sample 9270691 | NCBI WGS metagenome assembly JAEIGA01 (sample SAMN17057246, study PRJNA624740) | gut metagenome | biome: biome; isolation source: fecal sample | host: Bos grunniens | place: China: Xizang | collected 2019
AAGTAGTTACTAAAATTTGGACTGGTTTTGAAACTATATCATACACAAACTCAAAGCATCCAGATTGGCAAAAAGATGGAACCATTCAATTGGTCACATCTGTTACTTTCGTTGACGTTATTACTCCCACGAGTCTGGCAGGTTGGTTTAGAAATGGCTATCTAATTACATCTTTTGACTTAGCCAAATTAGATACTTCCAATGTCACTCAAATGGGATATACTTTTAGAGATTGCACCTCTCTTGAACATTTAGATGTTAGTAATTTTAATACTGCCAAAGTAACTTCTATGCGTTCAATGTTTTACAATTGCTATAATTTATTAGAATTGGACGTGTCTAATTTTGATGTGGCAAAAGTTACTGATATGTGTTTTACATTCTATAATCTTTTGCTGGCAAATATTGTTGGACTTGACAAGTGGAGACCTGTAGCGGTTACCCAGCTACAATCCACTTTCTATAAATGCACTTCAACTCCACACTTCGACCTAACCAATTGGGACACATCAAACGTTACTAATGTAACTTATATGTTCTACGGAGCTGCAGGCACATTAGATTTTACAGGCTGGAATACCTCTAAGATATCCGATTTTTCAGCTATGTTTGCCAATAGTTTCTTTATGTGCTTAGATTTAAGTTCTTTTGATGTTAGAGCGGCAACAAATTGCTCATATATGTTTTATGGTGCGTTTGCTCTAAAAACAATTATCACTTCATATAACTGGAATGAATCATTTTTAGAAAATGCTGATACATCCCAGATGTTTGTAAACTGTTCTGCCTTGATGGGTGATGTGTCATATAAACAATGTGCAAAAGAAGCAGTGGAAGGCGATAATTATTATATGAGTGCTGATAAGGCAACTAGTGTAAATGGATATTTTACACTAAAATCTTCTGGAGATGGCGATGAAAGTGATGAAGACATCGTTCAAGATAAATCGTATCTGGTGCGTGGACAAACACTTTATCAAATTGCCAATAGCATTAGAAGACTTTTAGGAACTCCCCAAAAGATCTCTCTAAAAAATTTCAGTAAAATTTTAGATAACCAAATCAATTCGACATCGAGCGCATCTTTGTCTTGGAAAGATAGGTTGTTTGCGGATGATGACGTAGAAACTTCCGCTGTATTAACATATATGAATATAGACACGACTCTTCAAACTCTTAATCTAAATAGATATTATACTGTTCCAACAATTATTAAAGGTAGCATTATTGTGCTTACAAATGTGGTAAGCCTAACTGAAGATGCAGATGTCGTTTTAGATGGAGATATTGAAAGAATTGGTGATGGAATGGTGTTCATACTTAATGGTAATGCTTCAATTACCTTAAAGAAAAAAACTTATGAGGAGGTATAATAAATTATGAGTGACTTAATAATTGTCGAAAAATCTGATTTAGTAGACATTGCTGACGCACTTCGAGAACAGACTAATGAGACAGAATTAATGAGCATTAAAGCAATGCCTCCTAAAATTAGAACTTTATCTCAGGGTGGTCCAGTAGTACAAGCAGACTGGTCACAAAACGACGAAACTGCCCCTGACTATGTAAAAAATCGTACACATTACAAAGCAGAAAATCGTATTACTCTTATAGATAATTATGGATCTGGTGATTCCAATCTTATTTCTCTGTATGACGTTGATTTGTTTTCAAAATTGAGTCCAAATGCTCAATGCATAGTAATCCTTAACGGTGTTTCCTATGAAACTGTCGCCCGCCATTCTTCCTTTAACGCCTATGATTGGTATATCCTGGGCAATGGCGATCTAATTGGTGAAGATGATGGGATTGACACTACACTACCGTTTGGATTATATATCGATGAATATAACGAAAACTGGGGAGAGGCAACTGAAACTGTTAACTCTTTAACAATTGAAGCAGTAACAGAAACAGTTGTTAAAATTCCAGAAATTTATCTTCCTCCCTCGATTGGTAAAGTAGGTAGTGAAGAATTTTCTGAAATCTTCAATGACTTAACTAACAATACTGCTACTCAGCCTTATGCTCATGCTCAAAATTTCAAAACTACTGCATCAGGATACGCCTCACATGCAGAAGGAATACAAACTACCGCTTCTGGTTATGGTTCTCATGCCCAAGGTGTTGGCACCACTGCAGAAGGAACCTACTCCCACGCAGAGGGATACGGCACGCTCGCGAAGGGTCCGATGTCTCACGCAGAAGGTGAAGGCACCATTGCCGCAGGAGAAAATCAACATGTATCTGGAACCTATAATATTGAAGATGATTCAAGTTTAGTAATTGTTGGTAACGGTACCGTAGAGTCGAGCAGAAGTAATGCTTATAGACTTGCTAAAAACGGAGATGGCTACTATGCTGGTGATGTTTTTGTTGGTGCAGAAAGCAAAAAGCTTGCTACTGAAGACTCCGTTCTTCTAAAAACTGCACAAACATTAACAGATACTGAAATAGAGCAAGTTCATACCAACCTCAAGTCTGTTGGTAGAAGCCTTGGTGGTAAAAAAGTAACCATTGATGGAACTCAATATACAGCATCTGCAACTGCAGAAATCTTTGGTGATTATACAAGCAATATTGCAGTAGGAGACTGGTCTATTGCCGAGGGAAGCGGCACCATAGCTAAAGGTCGTGCTTCTCATACAGAAGGTGCTTACGGAAAAGCTCTTCAAGATGGATGCCACGTTGAAGGTTATGGTTGTACTGCAAGTGGTTACTGGTCTCACGCCGAAGGCGAAATGACTGTTGTATCTTCTTATGCATCTCACGCAGAGGGTTCTTACTGCACCTTACCTAATGGTACAAAACGCTATGGCACTGCTGCAGGTTATGCCTCTCATATCGAAGGAGGCGGCTGTCTTGCAACAGGTTCTTGCTCTCACGCGGAAGGTTTAGCTACTACTGTTTCTGGGGCACAGTCTCACGCAGAAGGTCGTTACACTATTGCTTCTGGCGGTGCTCAACACGTAGAAGGTATCGCTAACATAGAAGATGCTGAAGGTAAGTATATACACATTGCCGGCAATGGTAGTTTCGATACTCCAAGCAATGCTTATACTCTCGACTGGAGCGGCAATGGCTGGTATGCTGGTTCCGTAGAAGCAACTGCAATTATTTTAACCTCTCCTAATGGAACGAGATTTAAAATCACTGTTACTGATACAGGAGAACTCACCACTTCCGCAATATAAAGAAGGAGAATGACTAATGAATAATTTTTTAGATAAAGCTGGCTTGGCGCGTCTGTGGCAACATATTGTCGCTAAACTTGGTGGTAAAGTTGATAAGGTTGAAGGCAAGGGCTTGTCCACAAATGACTTTACTAACGAAGATAAAACCAAACTTAATTCCAGTGCTAGCATTCAGCTTGTGTCCTGGGAAGATAGTGATTTTTAATTATTAAATAAATAATAATTTATTGTATAATATATTATTAAGTAAATTAATTACTTTAAAAGGAGATGTATTATTTTGAAAGCGGAAAATTTATCGACTTTAACAATACATAAATTTAAAACCCAAACGCAGTATGAGACCGCTAAAACTCAGGGCTCGGTTGCAGACACAGATATTTGTTTAGTGCAAGATACCAGTGAAACTGTGGCTACTCATAATGTTAGTACATCGGCTCACCAGGATATCCGTAATGCTATTCCAACTAAGACAAGTGAGCTAACTAACGACAGTGGATTTCTTACTGAACATCAGGATATAAGTGGTAAGGCGGATAAATCTCATGGTATTCACTATATCGAAGGTACTGGAAGCACAGCAGGTACTTGGTTAGGGACACATGAAGACATTACTGAATACTTTGCGGGTTTAACGCTAGCATATAAGATTGGTGTTGCAGGTGCTTCCACTACTAAACTTAACATTAATAATTTAGGAGCAGTAACGGTTGTTAAAAATGCTACTACTGCAATTTCTACTAACTTTGTTGTCGGATCTATTTTATTTTTAGTATATACTGTTGATAGTGATGGTACTGCTTATTGGAAAGCTCATGACTATGATAGTAATACTAAGACTACTACTGGTACTTCTAATAAAGTATCAACCAAATTATTTTTAACTGGTGCTACCTCTCAGACTAGCAGTGGCACTACTACGTATTCTAACAAAAATGTATACATCGGTACTGACAACTGCCTGTATAGTAACGGTGCTAAGGTAGCTACCGTCACTTATGGTACAGAGGATAAGGTTGCTGGAGTTTCTGAACTTGCCACTGGTGCTATCTATCTTGTATATGAATAAGGAGGTGCCTTATGGCTAAAGGTGTATATGTTGGAGTATACCAAGAAGGCGGCGTAACTCCGCAACAAATTACAACAGATAATGCGTTTCTTAATTACTTTTCAAAAACTTATTCAGGAATTGCTTTTACTTGGAATTCCACTGATGTAGGTTATACGTCCGCTAATAAATCAGATAATTCTACAGCAACAACAACATTTACAGCGCTTAAAGCAGTAGATATTTCTTTTGACTACTTTGTCTCTTCTGAATCAGGCTATGATAAATTTACTTTAACAGTCGGTGGTACGACGGTTGCTAACGCAATATCAGGTGAAAAATCTGGGTCGTGGAGTGGCAGTCTTGCTGCAAATGCTACGATCGTTTTAAAATACGTAAAAGATGGATCTGCCAGTAATGGATCAGACAACTGTGGCATAAAAAATATTATAATAACTGCAGAGCTTCCGGAAGGAACTTTTGCAAGGCGAGTAACTTCTATGTATGTTGGAATAGATAATATTGCTCGTAAAGTTAAGAAAGCTTATGTCGGTATTGGAGGCTTAGCAATGCCTTTTTGGAGCTTTGCCGGTAAATTAACTAAATTGACTAGTGTATCCTATCAGGGCTCTGACGCTAGATACCAACTCGCTGGCACTACTGTAGGTAATTGCGCAATGTTTGGTGGTGGCTATTCATGGAATTCACCTATGTATACTGACTATGTTGCTTGTTTTTCTCCCACTTTAACTAGAACGACCACAAGTTTGTCAGTCGGGCGTTATGGTTTAGGGGCTACAACTGTAGGTAACTATGCCGTATTTGCTGGCGGCTACACTGGTTATGGTAATAGGAATAATAAAGCTGTTGATGCTTTTGATGCCTCCGGTACAAGAAGTGCTGTTGCGGATTTAACTCAAACTGATACAAGTTGGCAGGGTACGACTATAGGTAACTATGCTACATTTATTAGATTATTACCAGGTGGATCTTCTTGTACATTAGAAGCTTATGACGCTTCTTTAGTTAAAACGACTGGACTTTCTGCACTACCTTGGAATATTTATGGTGGTATATCGGGAACTAATATTAATAAGAATTTAGCTATTTTCGGTGCAGTTAGAGATTATTACTACCATAATGAGATGCACTATTTTACTTATGATTCATCACTTACCTTTTTAGAAGTCTCGGGACCAGGTCTTGGCTATTTTGATTGCGGTACTGCTTCAATAGGAGGTCATGCGGTATTTTTGGGAGGAAAATACAGAGATTATACTGATAACGGCTATTGGGACGAAGAAACGGGTGAGTACGTCGAGGGGGATGAAGAGATTGATTATGACTCTGAGACCGATGAGGTTATTGCTGTCGATAGCTCAATTACTTTTAAGTCGTTAACATCGGCCACTCAAGCCCGCTACGGTGCAAAAGGTATTACCATCGATGGGCAATATGCTTTATTTGGTGGTGGTGGATACTGCTCTTGGAGTGACTATGATGGATATTATTCGGACGTGTCCCAGGACACTTTAGATGTGTATAATAGCCAGTTAACAAAGGTTGTAGACGACAGTCTTCCTCGTTTTTTATATGCAAGGCAGGATCACGCTGTAACGACAGTCGGTGACTACACAATATTTTCAGGCGGAGCAGAGTATGGTATAGACGATGACTACAGTGGCTCCTATACAGGTTGGGCTGGCGATGGATGCCCAGAAATTTATAAATTAATATAAGGAGAATATATTATGAAACGTTATGCAATTTGGAACAAAAAAGATCCTATTATTACACCCGTTGGTGAAAAGCTAACAGCTGAGCAGTGGATGGCTCGTTATCCTATAGCAGCACTTGAGTCTGTTACAGTACTTTGTGCTCCTGGCGAAATTAACGGTGCTTTCTTTGGCACTCTTGGTGCAGTTGTTCAGCAGTATGAAAATGAAGGCTGCGACTTTTCAGCTTGCACTACTGCAGAAGAGAAGCTTCAGGTTATCGAAGACTTTGAAGATGTAAAGAGAGCTGAAGCTATTCAGAAGGCTGAGGAAGCTCGTTTAGAGAAAGAAATGAGAAATATTTCACTTGCAAGTATTGCAGCAAGTATGGAATATCAGAATATGCTCACTCTTGAAGATACGGAGGGTTAATACAATGACTTTTGAAAGAATTAAGTATTTTTACAATGCAGGCCTTTGGAATGCGGCTATGGTTAAAGTAGCAGTTAAGAAGGGTATTATTACTGCAGCTCAGTACACTGAGCTTACCGGACTTGAGTATGGATCCACTGGATCTAATGCATCTATTATTGAAGAAAAAGCAGCAGCTTATGATATTCTCACAGGAGGACTCGTATAATGACTATTCTTGAAAAGGCAGCTATTCAGCGAGCAAATATTATTAAGGCTATGATGAGCCTGGATGATCAGGATGCGAGTAAGACACCTGAACTTTTTGAGAAGCTTTCTGAAAATGGAGAGCTTGTTAAAGCTGGTACCCGAGTCAACTGGAACGGCCAGCTTAAGAGAGCAGCAGTTGATCTTTGGGACAGAGCAGATAACAATCCTGATAATGCTCCTGATCTTTGGGAAAATATCAACTATAGAGATGGTATCCGTATTATTCCTGCCCCTATTACTGTCGGTCTTGCTTTTGCTAAGGATGAGCTTGGTTGGTGGGGCGATGTTGTTTACAAGTCTCTTGTAGATAACAACGTTTATACTCCTGAAGAGTATGCAGCTAACTGGGAAATCACTGAATAATTTAATCCTAATATTAATAACCCGTATTAATTTACGGGTTATTTTTTTATTTAACTCTAAAACTTACCAAAATCTTATCGTATTATATAATAATGATATTAAAAGGTGAGGAAATAAAGATGTTTAATACTGAACTTGGACGTTTTTGTGCAACGCATGATAATTGGGAAGAGCTTCTTACTGCGGAGCCTTATTGCATGAAAATTAAGGAAGATAGCCCTTATGTAATTTTTAATTATGATCAGATCCGTTCTGATTTTAATAATCCTCTTGTAAGAGAAGCCAGAGGTATTATCTTTAGAAAGGGTAAGTGGGATTATCCTGTTTGTTGGGCATTTAATAAGTTCGGAAATTATGGTGAATCTTACGCTCCTGATATTGACTGGAATACTGCTTTTGTATCCGAGAAGGTTGATGGCTCTTTGATTAAGGTATGGTGGGATGGTGTTTGGAATATTTCTACTAATGGAACCATTGATGCTTTTAAAGCTAATCTAGCTGATGTTAAAATGCCTAACTTTGGTGAGTACTTTGTTCATACTTTGACTACTTACTATTATAAGTCTTGCTCGGACTTTACTTGTCATCTTGATACAGATTATACTTATATGTTTGAGCTCGTCGGCCCTTATAATAGAGTAGTGGTTCCCTACGAAGAGCCTGCTATTTATTTTATTGGCGCAAGAGATAAGACTACCGGAGAAGAGTTTTACTGCTCTAAGGTTGTCGCAGGCGCTCTTGGTATGGGCAGATTTAAGCTTCCTATGCAGTTTAAGCTTGATTCACTTGAGAGCTGTATCGAAGCAGTTGAAGCTTTTGGCTGGGATGAAGAAGGCTTTGTTGTATGCGATGCTCAGTTTAATCGAGTAAAGATTAAGTCGCCTGCTTATGTTATGGCACATTATGCCCGTAATAATAATGTTATTAATAGAAAGCATCTCATTAAGGTTATTCTTGCAGGTGAAGCAGAGGAATTTCTTTGCTATGCAGCTGATTATAAGGAAGAGCTCGAGAAGGTACAAAATCTTATGAAAGCTTTCTGTAAGGTTGGTGATGAAATTGCTAAATCTTGTCAGCGACTTTATGATATTCCTAAGAGAACTTATGCAGCTTGGGTACAAACTCTTCCTAAGATTTATCAGGACCTGGCGTTTAGAAATTATAATGATATTAAGTCCACTAAGGATTATACCGCCGATTGGAATGAAAATAAGTGGGATACTTATCTCGAAGAATTCGAAAAGCTTAAGGAGAGTTTTAGCTAATGACGAGGCTTGAAAGAGTATTAGACCTTATAGATAATTATGACATTTTTGCAGAAGCTTGTATACGAAGTTTCGGTATTCCAACTGGAGCAAAGTTTCTTGCCGAGCTGAGAGAAGAAAAAGAAAAGCTTACTAAAGAACTTATTGAGCACGGCTGTAGGAGGAAGAACTAAGATGAATGTTTGTTGTATGACATATAAAGATTTAGGTACTTGGGTAAAAACTAAAGCCAAACCGGGAGATGTCGCTTACTGGCATGACCAGCGTCATGATCAACACTACTATTACTTTTACACAGAGCCAGATCCTAAGCCATTTTGGAGATTATGGTTTAAGGATGACGTTGTAGATAAATATTTAGAAGAAATAAATAAACTAAAGATTAAGGAACCTAAAATGGAAAAGAGATGTGATAATTGTAAGTACTTCGGTAGTTATACATATAAAGACGGGATCGGTGGCAGTTGGTGTGATCATAAAGAGCATAAGGGTATGCTTGTTTCCAACTTTACTTCTTGTCCCGAGCATGAATTTAAATCTAAAAAGAATGTTAGACCGACACCTTTTGATGGTATGAAGTTTTATCTTAAGGATCAAGCTACGGGTGAACTTAGTATTGGATATATCTGTGAAGACTGTGGCAAAGAGATGGACGGTGCTCCTGATCATTGGTGGTTGGTATTGCCTGTTGGTAAGGGAGACAGTAAAAGAAGACCTGGTTATCATTTCCGCTGTCTTGACTGCGAACAGAAAGCTGGAGGTAAGAGATGACTGAAAATGAGCAGACTTTGAAGTTGGCGGAGTTAATTCATTCATCTAGTGCTTTGACACTTCTTGGATCCGTAGCCCTTGCGGAAATACTGACAGAAGCCGGCTATTGTAAACAGGTGCAGGGTAAGTGGTTGAAACAGGAAGGGAAATCTGAAGCCATTTGCTCAAACTGTGGTCGTGAGGCTGTTTATCAAATTATTGACAACAGATGGCGCTTTGAAAATTTCTGCCCGCACTGTGGAGTCAAGATGAAGGAGTAAGATATGATTGAAGATATAAAAATGTTTGATATTTATAAGCAGGTTAAAGATCAAGCTGAACGACTTATTAATACTATTTTATATAGTGCTGATTTCTTTGAGCATCAGATGGGCCTTACGCCGACAATATTTATGACTAGAGATATTTTTGATATTCTTGCTCGAGGAGCCAGAGAGCACCTACAGGTAAAAGTTCATAAAGAGTCAAATCATGATGCTTGTAGTTATGACTATACAATTTGCGGTTATGATATTCATCCTATTCCTTATGGTGCACATATGTTGTACGCCGGTTATCGAATAAGTGAACCATTTTAAGGGAAGGTGTCTATGAATAAAACTTGTAAAGATTGCAATAATTTTCTAGGTGGCGGAGACTGGAATCTCTGCTGTAAAAATCCACCTAAAGATAAAGTAAGTTGGTGTGGCTTCTTATGTTATGAATATACTCCTGCTTGTGAAAATTTTAAAGAGAAGGAACATAAAGATGAGCAAAGCATTTCAGTGTGATAATTGTTTAGAGTGTTTTCCGGGAGCGCCAGCTCATGAGCTTAGAGACAGAGAAATTTGTAGTTCATGTTTAAGAGGGCTTAAGGCTCTTGGTGTGATCGATCCTTTTGCAACAAAGATAAAGCCTCGTACAGACTCCTCACAAGATTGGTCACGAAAAGATTTTCCCCTGCACACAGGCGAACATAGCCAGTGAAAGGAATCGTAAATAATGAAGTTTTTTAGTGATTGCCGTGGTAAATGCTGCGTGTGTGCTTGTGGTGATTTCTGTCTTGCCGGCTATGGTGATGATGATTATCGTTTAGCTTCTAAGCAACAGATTATTGATAGACTAAATAAAGGTGATTATAAGAATTATACTGACTATATGATAAATACTTTAAAGTTTACTTATGCTTTTGAGTATACAAAGCCAGGACCAGAGAACGTAGCTAATAAAGAAAATTTAATAAACTAACAAATTTTATTCCACTGATATCGTATAATATATCAGTGGAATTTTTATACCCTTTAGGTGTTATTTTAAGATCATTTAATATAAATATTGGTAAAAACAGTACCTAAAGGGTATAGTTTAGATGAGGTTATTATGGACTGTAATAAATGTAAATATCTCAGCTGCACTGAAATAGAGCAGAGGCATTTTAAACGAGTATTTAATGAGGAAATTCCTCATATTTGTATTAAATATAATAAACAGGTTTTTCATATGGCAGGAGCTACCAGAAGTTTAAGTCATAGTGCCGTTTTACATCCTTGTGATCAATGTATAGAAAAGCCTGAATATGTGGAGGTAAATACCTGATGAAGAGGAGGATTAAATATGTATCAGATTATTGACATTGAAAATAATCATTTACCTGTAAAGTCAAGATTTCTTACTCCTGCCCAGGCTTATCGATGGGCTAAGAAAAATTTGCCTAAGGGCTCGTGTAGTGAGTGGAGTAAAATGAACTATTATAGAGACAAATATTACATTAAGAGTTATTAATCATGAAAAAAGTACTTAAAAATACTAGAAAAACACAGAAATATTTAGATTCCTGTAAAAAGATTTACGCAGTGTTTCTTTGGGCCAAGTTCGGTATTAGAGAAGTAGCTTGGTCTGGAAAATTTGAAGATGGAGAGCCGCTTGTATATGAATATTACGATGCTAATGGTGAACGAGATGAGTACCATTTGATGCCTATTAGTAAGATTTCTAGTGGTGGCTTTGTTGGCTGGTATTTAACTAAAGAAGTTGCCGAGTGGCTTTGTAATAAATTAAATGGAGGTTCAAATGACTAATTTAGAACATAAACAATCAATGTCCCTGGAGGACTTTGCTGAATGGCTAGACGAACATGGCCAGTTTGATGACTCTCCCTGGCTAAACTGGTTTACTGAAAAGTATTGTACTGGGTGTGAATCAATTAAGTGTAAATATAAAGATGTTGAACAGCTTTTTGGATTTGACCCTGACTCAGGTAATCGAGAAATGGAGTGCTCTTACTGTGAAGTGTATGGCAAATGTAAATTTTTTGAGAAAATTAACGACATTCCAAATAATCTTGAAATAATTAAGATGTGGCTTAAGGAAGAGGTGGATGAATGAATATTATTTATGATGCAGAATTAACTGAATTTAAGGATGTCGCACCTTATTCTATTTTTAGATTTTCAGGTAGCCTTTATATGAAGATTCCGGTTTTACCTTGTGAGGTAGCAGTATCTTCTAATTTTACAGAGCTAACCGCTGAGCCGTTTAAGAAAAATTATAATGCCATAAAATTACATGCTGAGCGCAGTACAGAGGCTTACACTGACTTTGCACCCTCGGCAGCAGTAAAAGTTTTAGCGTGTGATTTAGTAATCAGGGAGTAAGCTATGAAAACTTGCTTAGATTGTATTCACCATGATCGATGTGATGCTATTTTTGATGGCCTGCTTTCTAATAGAGATAATAAACCTTGCGATTGGTTTGATGACAAAGTTTATTATGCAAAGCTGCCTGCTTATATTGGTATGAAGGTTTGGGTCCCGCATGTTTGGTACTTTACAGAAGTTATGACAGACCTAAAAGAGGGGCATGTTTCCGGTCTACAACAAAAAGCTAATGGCTCATGGAAAATTAGAATTACTAGAAATGGTACTGTTTCTGACTATACCGTAGAAGATTTTAATAAGTATTGTTTTCTTAATAAAGAGGACGCCGAAAAGTATATTGAAGAGCAAGTCGCTTCTTATGAAAAAACTAAAATATAAAAATAAATTACATAGGAGAAAAAAAACAAATGAAAATTTTTGGATTGAACATTACCACAACAGCTAAGTATGAACAGACTATTGCAGGGCTCGAGGCTAAGATCGAAGCTCTTGAGGATAAGATCCTTGAAAATGAAGCCGTAATTGGAGCTACCATCGAGGCATTTCCACTCGTTCTTGGTCAGACTGTATATGATGTAGCACTTAAAAATGCTAAGGGTCGTTATACTAGAGTTAATCCTGTTCTTGAGTACTGTACTATTACAGAAGTCGTTGTCGACACCAGGAATTATTTTGGTTTAGTTGACCGCCTCAGACGTAATGATGTTTTTTATACTCAAGAAGAGGCTGAGGAACACCTTAAGTCTGTTTGTAAGTAAGTGAGGTAAGCGTGAAACTTAACAATATAACTTGTGCTTGCGACTTAGAGCGTAAGACGTTTACTTGTGAATGTGTAAATACTGTTTATAAGGGTGATAAGACAAAGCTTCCTCATTGCCCTCATTGTGGCGAAAGCTACTATATGGAAAATTATAGTACTCGAACTGCTGTTTATTACCCGCCTATTTACAAGGACGGTGTAAATATTAATCCGGACAGAAATACTACCTCGGTGAATTGTACCTGCATGAATTGCAATAAGGAGTTTTGTTTTACTAGATAAGGAGTACTATTTATGTATAAACTGATAGATAATATTATGCTCGTTTGCAGAGATAAGGACTACCATGAGGATAGCGACGTATTGCAGGCATACCTCGTAGATCCATCTAATAAGAAGCAGCTTGAGTCTGCTAGAAATTGGGCCACTTGGACTGAGTACGGACCCTCGGTTAAAACGGAGTCCGGCAGATGGGCACGAGAGTGGGAAAAGAGGCATGAGCCTGTTGAATTTACTTTTGATAATAAGGGCTTTCGGCTTGAGCTTCTGGATTGTGCTGACGGCTCTTCACAGGGTGGTAAGCTTTCTTTTTGGAATTGCCTTGTGTACAGAGATGATAAGCAGTTTAAGATTGGAATTAACTCTGACATGCTACTCGAGCTTTTGAAAAATGCAACTTTCATAAATGGCGCTTGTCAAAATGAGTTGCTGTTCGTGACTGATAATGGAAGAGTTGGTATGTGTGCAGAAGGCTCCCAGATTCATAAAGACGCTATTAAAGATATGGAGCTCAAAGCGCTCGTTAAAAATAACTCTGTGTCGAAGTTTGAATTTGGAGATATTCTTAAAACTACTATGCTTAAAGAAGTTTATCTCGGAACTATGACTCGTTATTACACTTTTAATCCAGGCAGGAATCCTTACAGAAGTACTAACTACTATGATTTTCGAGATTGTGCGCTCATAAAGTTAGCAAAGCCTATTAAGTGTCACGTCTTTGACTCTATTAGTACTCAAACAAAGATTTCTAATTTTACAGATTATTATGGTGCTTCACGGTACGCTTATCCTGATTTTAAGAAATCTTGTCCTAAGAGAGCAATTGACGGTAAACTAGAGCTAGATATTACTCAGGAAGAGTTTTGTAAGCGGGTCATTAATAAAATTTATGATTTTGATGCTTACTTGAGTTATTATAAAACTAATTATAATAGTCGATCTATAAATGAGGATACTGCACTTTATTATTTCCTAGGTTCCTCCGTGTTTGGCTATGGCACTGAGCCGTTTGAAATTCCTGAAGCTATTATGGAAAAACTTAAGGCTGCAGGCATGCAGTATATAGATGAAACAAAATAAAATATATTGAAAAAAAATTAAGGTATAACAGAAATTGTTATACCTTTTTTGCTAAATTAGTATCTTTTATATTGTATATTATTTCAGAAGGTGAGGTAAGAAAAATGATTAAACGAAATATTAATTTGATAGTTAAGCTGTCTGCTTTTATTCTGTTTGTCGGTATACTTGCAATTATTTATTGTTGTGCAAAAGATCCTTCTTCTAATACTACAGAAGATATTACTTACGAGGCGACTGAAAAAATTCCTGAGACTGTTTGTACTGGCTTGCCAGAAACTTCGGATATTGAGGCTACTTTAGACACTACCGAAATAACCTTTACAGATACAACTAACTGTGAATCAACAACGTCAGTAAGTTTAAAAGACTCTCCTGTACTTTTCACAGAGATTCAGTACGCATGTTATTATGATATCAAGCTTACGGAAGAGCTCTCGTTTAAGATCCAGGTAGCAATAGAAAGACTGGAAAAGCTTAACATGGATGAGTATACTCATGAAGCAGCAACTGCTGTAGAAGTAGAATTGAATCGACTTATTGAGCTCGAGCAAAAAGTATCTTCTGACTTGAAGCACTTCGTGAAGTGGGAAAAAGAACATTATTATGCGACAAAAGTCTGGGAGTATTTCAGACAGCGCGGTTTTAATAACGAAATAACCTGTGCAATTATCGGTAATATGATGATTGAAACTGCAGGTGGAACCTTGGATCTTAATCCTACTATTTATAGTCCTAGTGGAAACTACTATGGTTTGTGCCAGTGGTCGCAGTATTACTATCCTGAAACTAAAGATCTTTCTTTTGAAGGTCAGCTCGAGTACTTGCTTGGAAGTATGCCTTGGGAATTTAATACTTTTGGAAAGCTTTATAAAAAAGGCTTTAATTACGTTGAGTTTTTAAAAATGACTGATACTTCTAAAGCTGCTAAAGCCTTTGCGGTTTTATATGAGCGTTGTGGTGAGGGTAGTTATAAACTTCGTCAGGAAGCTGCGCTTAGAGCTTATGCTTATTTTGATTTGAATAATTAACATATTTAAAAGGCGTCTATTTTTATAGATGTCTTTTATTTTTTATTATCGTATTATATTATAATAATAAATTTGGAGGCATTTAATGCAAAAAAGAAAATCATTATCTCCCAAAGTACGCGAAGCTGTTTATTATAAATACGAAGGCCATTGTGCTTATTGTGGAAAAGAGCTTACACCCAAGGAGTTTCAAGTAGATCATTTAATTCCAGTACAACGTGAACGCTTCGGCCGGTATACTGAGGAACAGATTGAATGTTTTGAAAATTACGTTCCAAGTTGCCGAGTTTGTAATCATTATAAGAGAGCACATTCCTTAGAAACTTTTAGGCGTTATATTGAAGAAATTCCACAAAAGCTCGATAGAGATAGCTATATTTATCGAATTGGTAAAAAGTATGGACTTATTACAGAGCATCCGCGAAAAATTGAGTTTTATTTCGAGAAGTGCGAGCACGAAAAAGCAGAATATCAAAACTTATTTTAAAAACATGTGCTAAATTATTTGATAAAAATTTATATAAAATTGATTAAGGAGATTTTATAACATGTATAATTTTATTAGTACTTTTGAAGAGCTTAATAAGCTTTACGAAGAAGCTCCCAGAGTAGTGAGTAAAAAGGTTGATGAACTCTACTCAGTTTTGTTTGATGACACACAAAAGTTTACAGGTACTAAGGAAGAGTGTGAAAATTGGCTTAAGGACAAAAAGGGTCCTCTTGCTTCTAGATTTAAGATTGTTCCGGGAGCAGAGATTTCAGTACTAGAGGCTTGCGCTAAGGAAGAGCTTACCGAAGCTGCTGACGACGAAGAAATCGAAATCGTTGACGACGAAGTTCCTGTTGAGGAAATCGCCGAAGAAGAGCCTGCAGCTGATGAGCCTCGTCAGGTTATTATGGAGTGCTCCAAGTGTGGTGCTCTTGTAATCAAAGACGAAGCTGACGTCGTAGCAGATGAAGAGTCTGACCTTGTTAATATTGAGGATGAGTGTCAGTACTGCGAAGAGGCTGAGGGTTATAAGATCATCGGCACGATGATTCCTTATGAGGTCGCTGAGGTCGCCGAGGAGGCTCCTGTAGAAGAAGTTCCTGAAGAGCCTGTTGAAGAGTCTCTGAACAACTCTGAGCTTCTTAAGGAAATTGAGAAGACTAATGAGCTTAAAACTGAACATGAGTCCGAGAACCTTACTCTTAATGAGCAAAGAGACTAAGAAACACGTCATTTTGAAATTTTTGATAATAAAGGCTGGTATAAAAGCTAGCCTTTATTTTTTTATTTTAATAAAACTTTACTACTCCATATTGTATATTATAGTATATAATTTTAAAATCAAGGAGCTTATTATGGACCGTAGTTATTGTGATAAACAGTGCCCTCTTGGTAAGGTAAAAAGTGAAGAGTTTTTGAATAGTCATAATTCGGCTTATGACGCAGCATTAGATTTTATTTGGTTTACAGAAGAGTGTTTTAAAACTTGTCCGTACAAGGACAAGCATATAAAGAAGTCTGATTAAGGAGCTACATATGGCAGAGCTTAT
>JAEIGA010007688.1_pt1 | contig 16361 bp, 24 predicted proteins | sample 9270691 | NCBI WGS metagenome assembly JAEIGA01 (sample SAMN17057246, study PRJNA624740) | gut metagenome | biome: biome; isolation source: fecal sample | host: Bos grunniens | place: China: Xizang | collected 2019
TTAAAATTTCTTCTTTATCTTCTTTTTTAACTTCAATATGAGTTAATTCAGTTTTTCTATCGTTTTTATATTTATTGGTGAAATTAACTAAGCGAAAAATGAAAATTTCAATACGTTTTTCTTTAAAAGAAATAATTTCGGTATAATTTTTAATATCAGAAATCAACTGTTCAAGCTCTTTATTAAGTTCCACCTTTTCTAAATGAGCAAGTTTACTTAATCTCATATCCAAAATAGCTTTAGCCTGATTTTCAGTAAATTCATATTTACTAATTAAAGCCATTTTAGCTTTTTCCGCATTCTCACTTTTCTTAATTAACTCAATAATATTATCAATATCTTCTAAAGCTTTAACTAAACCTAATAAAATCTCTTCTCTTGCTTTTGCTTTATTTAAATCGTGAGTATATTCTTTTTCAATACATTCCAAATTATGATTGATATAAAGATCAAAATATTCTTTAAGATTTAATAATTTTGGGGTTTTACTTACAAGAGCATACTGATTAGCACTATAAGTTTTCTGTAAACTGGTTGCATTAAATAATTTAGCTAAAACAACAGAAGGATTACCGTCACATTCAATTTCAATTAATAAACGCTTTTTATCACATTTATTATAAATTTCTTTAATACCAGTAATTTCCTCGGATAAAATCAATTCTTTAATTTCTTCCAATACCGGCTCAACATAAGTCTGATAAGGTAGTTCAGTAATTAAAATATTGTTTTTTTCAATGGTGGCTTTTGCGCGTATAATTACACTACCTTTACCAGTTTTATAAATATTGCTTAAACTATTTTTATTAATAATAATACCGCCAGAAGGGAAATCTGGATAGATATTATTATAATCAATTTCATTAGTTTTAATATAATTAATGATAATATCAGTAATTTCTTTTAAATTGTGTGGCAACCAAACATTAGCTACACAATAACCAATACCCTGACAACCATTAACCATTAATCTTGGGAAAATTGCTGGTAATACTTCCGGCCACTCTTCATCCTCAGAAAAGTTTAATATCATTGGAACATTGTTTTTCTTTAATCCATACATTAAACCTTCTTCTGTGCTTTTCGATAATCTTGCTTCGGTATATCTATCGGCAGCAGGAGCAGAACCAATAATCTGATTACCATTTGCGCCATGCCAATCCACTTCTGGTAAATTATTAATCCAAGACTGGGACATACGAGCAAAGGTTTCGTAGATTGCAGTTGTTCCGTGCGGCCACCACGAGGCAGCTACGCCACCATCAATCTTAGCACTCTTGACATGAGGTTTGTTAGATAAATAGCCCTTAACATACATTTCCCATAAACAAGCTCTTTGACCTGGTTTTAAGCCATCTCTCGCATCTGCAAAAGCACGCTGACTATTAGCTTCATAAGCGAAATCAACCGCATTCTGATGTAATTCTGCGCAAATATCAATTTTACTCATTATACTACTGCATCCTCCGCATTATTTAAAATATATTCTTTACGAGGGGCTACACTACTACCCATTAAAATATCTAACATTTTATATGCTTCTTTTTCATTTGCTACGGTGATTTGAGCGACATTTCTAGTATCTGGATTAAGCAAACATTCTTCTAACTCATCCGGATCTTGTTCGCCTAAACCTTTGTTTCGGTTAATTTGGAACTTCTCACCCTTATGAGTTAATTTATATTCTTCCAAAGCAGCGGCATCGCGCAAATAAATATATTCATTCTTCTTTGTGGTAATTCGGAATAACGGAGGAATTGCCGCATAAACATGGCCATTTAACAATAATTCTGGACATAACCACCAAAAACAAGTCAATAAAAGATTCTTGATAGCTTCTCCATCCGCATCCGCATCACAGCACATTAAGATTTTACCATAACGTAATTTATTTTTATCATAAATCGGTTTATTAGTTTTTGGATCAATTTCAAGTCCTAAAGCCTTAATAATATTTACAATTTCCTGATTAGCAAAAATCTTAGAAGTTTCAGCTTTAAAACAATTTAAGATTTTACCTCTAATCGGGAATACTGCCTGGAAAGAACTATCTCTAGCTCCAATTAAACCAGATGCAGCAGAATCACCCTCAGAAATAAGTAATTCACAATCTAATCTATTTTTACTCCAACAGTCAACCAATTTAGTTGGTAAATTAACCAATCTTGCTTTTTTATCTTTTGGTTCTCTAATGGAATCTCTTGCCTTTTTAGCAGCTTCTCTTGCTTTTCGCGCTTTCAAAGCTTTATCGGCTAAAAGTTTCATTTCTTTTTCATTTTTTTCAAACCACAAATGCAATTCTTCAGCAATTACCGTATTGAAAGGTTTCATGTCCAATTTAACAATTCTAGATTTAGTCTGAGCATCATAACTAACGCCAGGAGCAGTAATATTAAATACTAAATATAAACCTTCTTGACAGTCATCACCGCTTAAATTTTCTTCTTTTTCTTTAAGCCAATTTTTTTCTCTGAAAAATTTATTTAATTCTCTGGTTAAAATTGTTTTTAATTGAGAAATATGTGGACCGGAATCTGTTAAACCAGTATTTACATAAGGAACAATGGTGGAAGAATAGGAATCAGTATAGGTTAATACTAAATCGATCTTATTTTTACCACTACTATAACTCATGTTTAATCTGTTTCTTAAAATTTCCCTATCTTTAACAGCTTCATCAACTAAATCAGATAAACCGTTTTTAGAAAAATATTCTTCTCCATTGAGAATAATTTTAAGACCAGGGCATAAACAAGAAATAACTTTAAATAATTTTTTAATTACAGTTAAATCAACTTCAACATTATTAAAAAATTCTGCGCTCGGTTTCCAAGTTACAACAGTGCCAGAAGGGTGATTGGCATCATTCCATTTGCCAATATCGCGTCTTTTAAAAATACCCTCTTCAAACCAAATATGTTCATACTGATTGTCCCTCCAAGATAGGACTTCTGCATGATTCGACAAATAAACCGCAAGCTTACTACCAATACCATTTAAACCTAAAGCAGTGCCTTCATATACACCATCTTCTGTATATTTACCAGAAGTATTTAATACACTAAAAGAAGCTTCGAGAATAGTTTTACCATCTTCTCGCATAGCATTGGGAATAAAACCCTGACCATTATCTTCTACAGTAATAACATTATCTTTAAGAATATCAACTGTAATGGTGTCACCATGACCAGCTTTAAATTCATCTACTGCATTTGATACAATCTCAATTAATAACTGAGTAGAATATTCAGTAGAACCTACATAAACACCTGGTCTAAGTCTGGTGAATTCAAGGGGAGATAAGCTTTTGATACTTTCTTCATTATAAAGATTTTTCTTAACACTCATACCTATTTCTTTTTTTCCTTTCTTGCTATTCTATTTTTTACTATATATATATTATACCATATTTTTTCTATAAAATAAAATAAAGGAGGAAATTGTAATACAATTTCCTCCTAATAATATAGATATAACTTTCCTTTTTGTTTTTTCCTTTTTTTATATTATACTAAAATTTTTTATGACTGTCAACAAAAGTTGTCGTTATATAAGATTGCGCGCAAGCTTATCTGCTAATTCGTTACCATAGATTCCTTTATGTCCTTTAACCTTTTGTAAATCTATTCGATATCCTTTTTGATACCAATCATAATAAGCTTGAATTATTTCTAAATTTTCTGGTATTTTATTATCTGCTTTTTTCCAATTATTATTTGCCCAATTATGCATCCAAGACGTAAAAATATTAATACAATAAGCCGAATCGCTATAAACAATAGGTATATCAAGAAAAAAATCTTCTTCCTTGGGTTTAACACCATAGATTAACATGGCATATAAAATTGCTTTTAATTCTTGAATGTTGTTTGTAGTATTTTCCTCTTGATGCTTATAAGTATTAATAATATTATCGTTATCATCCATTACCACCACCCCAAAACCACCAGGGCCAGGATTAGGATGGGCGGAACCATCTGTATATATCTTCACTTTTTATTCTCCTTTTGTCATTATTTTAAAATCTTGACGAGAATTAACATAAAAAATACCTATATCCTGTTTTTTGGTTTTGTTGTAAACAGTAGCATGATTAGGTAAAAAGATATTTAAGCTTTCTGAGTGTTTTTTTAATTGTTTAAAATTATCATAATTGCGATATTTAAAAGCGTCTTTGAGCATTCGACCAACTAATTTATTGGACGATTCAGTATACCAATAATTGATTTTAATTTCGTCATTTAAATCATAGTTTTTACTTTTTAAAGTAAAACTAGGATTAGTTAAAATATCTTTAATTGTCATTTTCTTTCCTCTTTCTTTTCTCTTTATACATATATATTATAACATATAAAAACAATAAAAACAAAAAAGAGAATTGATTTTTGGTCAATTCTCTTTTAAATTTAATTAAAATAATCCAATAATTTCGTTATTTTCATCTAATCTAATATTATTTGCGGCAGGCACTTTTGGAAGTCCAGGCATGGTCATGATTTTACCGCAAATAACTACAATAAATCCTGCGCCAGCAGATAATCTTATTTCATTTACATTCATAATAAAATTCTCTGGTGTGCCCAATAATTTAGCGTCATCACTAAAACTATATTGAGTTTTGGCAATACAAATAGGTAATTTTCCAAATCCCATTGCTTCAATTTTATCAATCATTTTATCTGCTGCTTCTGAATAGAAAATATCCTGCGCACCATAAATATTGTGAGCTAAATCAAAAATTTTCTTTTTAATGTCATGATTAACATCGTATGGACGAGTTAAAGTTACATTATCTTCTAAAGTTTCAAGAACTTTTTGAGCTAAAGATTTAGCACCTTCACCACCAAGCGCAAATGATTCACATACAGCACAAGGACAATTAACTTTATTAATAATGGTATTTAATTCAATACCAGTATCATTATTAAATTTATTAATACATACAACAACCGGTAAACCATAAGATTTAAGATTTTTAATATGTTTATTTAAATTAGCTAAACCTACACATAAAGCATCAATATTTGGTTTATTTACTTCATCTTTTGAAACTCCACCATTATATTTTAATGCTTTTGTAGTAGCTACAATTACGACTGCATTAGGAGTTAAATCACCTACGCGACATTTAATATCAAGGAATTTTTCTGCGCCCAAATCAGCACCGAATCCAGCTTCAGTTACTACATAGTCCGCAAGGCTTAAACCTAATTTAGTAGCAACCAAACTATTACATCCATGCGCAATATTAGCAAAAGGACCACCATGAATCAAAGCAGGAGTATGTTCAAGAGTTTGAACTAAATTCGGGTTAAAAGCATCCTTTAATAAAACAGTCATTGCGCCATTGGCTTTTAAGTCTTTAGCATAGACAGGTTCTTCTTTACTATTATAACCAATAATAATATTACCTAATCTATTGTTTAGATCTTCTAAATCTTTAGCTAAACAGAAGATAGCCATTACTTCACTTGCTACTGTAATATCAAATCCATCTTCTCTAGGAACTCCATTAAATTTACCACCAAGTCCATCTTCAATCTTTCTTAGCTGTCGATCATTCATATCCATACATCTGCGCCAAGTAATTTTCTGAATATCCAGTTCATTACCTTGAAAAATATGATTATCAATTAAAGCAGCTAATAAATTATTGGCATTTTCAATAGCGTGTAAATCTCCAGTAAAATGTAAGTTAATATCCTCCATAGGAATTACTTGAGAATATCCACCACCAGCGGCGCCACCTTTAATACCAAATACTGGGCCTAAAGAGGGTTCGCGCAAACATAAAATAGAATCTTTACCAATCTTTCTTAGTCCATCTGCTAAACCAATACTCATTGTGGTTTTACCTTCTCCAAGTGGGGTTGGATTAATAGCAGTAACTAAAATTAACTTACCATTTTTGTTTCCATAAGCATTATAAGCAACTTTAGCTTTTGTTTTACCATAAGTTTCATATTGATTTTCTTTAATGTCCAAACTTTTTGCAATATCTGCAATGGGTAATGGAGAAGCTTTTTTAGCAATCTCAATATCAGTCATTTAGCATTTTTCTCCTTTATCTCTTTGGATTTTTATAATAATATTATACCATATCTTTTATAAAAAATCAATATAAATAGAAAATAGGCTTCCTGAACTATTTAAGTCAGAAAGCCTATTCTTATTCTCCTAGACAGTCGTTTCGTAATTCGGACATAGCAGTTTCGTATTTAATGCCACCTTGAGTATTTTCTTTTTCAGATTTTTTATAATAACAAGCTTGGCTAACGCCATAAGCAGCCCAAGGAAAACCAACCATAGCAGTAATCCAAGGTAGTTCGCCCAGATAACCATTAAGTATACAATTAAAAGCTAAAATTATACATGACAAGGTAATAATCCAAATTAAAAAAGATTCTTGAATTAATAAAACTTTGGAAAATTCTTGTTTTTTAGACATATTATTTTACCTCTTTGGTGTTTTTTAAATAAATCCAACCAGCGCCAGATTTCAATTTACCCCAACCATTTTTTTCTTCAATAATGGTATATTTGCTTTTATTTGTAATAGTGCCAGTTATTTTGGCAGAAGAGTTTGGATTTTCTCTAATATAAATAGATTTTACACTATCGCTTAATTGAATTAGATAAGGAACTTTAGTTGCGGTTTTTGTTACCATAATAGTTACATATTTATTATTTAAATTAATCCAACCTGCACCAGATTTCAAATGACCCCAATTACCACTAACTTTATCAATAGTAAAGACACCTTTACCAGTTTTACCCAAAGAAGCAGAAGAAGCTTTTGCCAATTTTTTATATTCTACATTAACAGAAGATATGGATACTGTAAAAGGAGCGCTCGGATATTCTTTTTCTTTTTCTTCTGCTTTGTTAGAACTACCTTGTACTTTAGCTAAAAAATTATACCAATTTTTTAAAGCGGCTTCATTAGTTGCCCAAGGTTGAGGGCATACTTTACCAGTTACATGATGATGCATAATAACATGGTCAATATCAACATTGTATTCTTGCATTAAATATTTAACCAGTTCTACTGCATTATTAACTACTCCATCACTAAAATACCAATCTGTATCAGTAATTTTTAATGATTTTTTATTAGTTTTGCTACTGCACATTTCTATATTGATGCAATTTTTATGGACGCATTTACCATAAAATTTGCCACCAAGAGATGTAGACATGGAGTTATATTTACTTCCGCCTACTGCCCAGCAATATCTATTTTTAATATCTGGGTTATATTGAACAATAGTAGCGTCATCAATAATAAAATCTGCGGAAACCTTATCAGCCGTAGTAGAAAAGTATTTTGCATTATTTACAGCCATACCTGTTTTAGAGGAAGTGCCCGCAGTATAATGAAGCACAATATATTCAATTTTTCTATTTGGGGATAATGATGTGTTATGAGTAGAAGTTTGCTTAACTATATTAATCATATCCTTTTCCTCCTTATAAAATTTATTGTAAAAATTTTGAGAGAGCTTCTATCTTTTCTATTGCACGGCTAAGCTAGAATCAGCTGGTTTCTCAAATTTTAATAAAACTTGAGTAGAAGCCTATTCAATAGAATTTGTTTTACACAAAAGCTCAAAAAGCGATTTATAACTACTTTTTAGCTCATCAATTAAATAGCTTAATTGCATTTCTAAATCGCCAATTGATTTTTTTCTTTTTTGAGCGTGATTATATAATTTTTCTTTCCTAGACCAAAAAGTCCATTGAGCCAATCCATATCCCGCTTTATCTTTTATAAAATTTTTATAAGTTTTATTATCTACTTTTTTAGTATATTCTGAATCCGTTAATCCCAAACTTTTATTGTAAGTATTCTATAAATTAGTGGGATTTAATCCAGATTCAGCATATAGGTTTCCCATTAGGCCAGCAGCGCCTTCTTTGGTTAAACCAGCTTTAAGTAAATAATCCCAAATTTGTTTTTCCATTTTTTCACCTTTTTATTATTTCATTGATTAAGTAATCTAATTATCTTAATTTGACCAAATAAAAAAAGGGAAGATTAATCTTCCCCTTTGTTTTTTCTATATTTCTGATAATATTCTTCTCTCTGATTTAAATATTCGCCCAAATAAAGAGTTAAAGATTTTACCATATCATCATAAATTTCAATTTCTTCTTTTAAAATTTCTAATTCTTTATTAAAACGATGTTCACAATAACTATCAACATCATATTTTTTTGTTCCTAATAGAGATTTATGAAAATCAGAAAGTGTTTTAAATTTTATTTTGCTTTCTTTTCGCTTGGCTTTAAAACAAGCAATCTGTGCCCTAGTTTGAGCAATCATAAGTCCAGTTTGCTGACTGGCAAATTCTTTATCTTCCGGATGGCAATATGCTTCACCTTTATAAACATTCTGGTGGTCATGAATTAAATATTCTGCTTTATTTGCTTCGGAATCATATTTATAAAATCTTTTCATAAATTATTTTTATACTCCCTATAAATATATTCTAAAGATATTGGCGTAAAATTATTTGTATCTACGCCCACATGATAAGTATTTTTATATAATCCAGTTGGTGCATTTGAATGAACATGACCGTATAAAGATATGGTTTTAGGATTATTTATAAGCATCATATTAAAAAATTCTTGATTATCATAAGGAAAATGACACAAAAAGAATAAAACTTCTTTGTAATAAAAGAAATCTAAATCTTTTACTTCCATACCAAGTTCTTTATACATATTTATTTTAGCTTGAGAATCATGATTACCACGAATTAAAATTTTTCGCCCATTTAAAGAATTAACAATAGATAAAGCTTCTTCTGGATTCCCCAAAATAAAATCTCCAAGAATATAAACAGTATCATTGTTTGTAATAACCGAGTTCCAATTGTTAATTAAAGCAAGATTCATATCTTTAATTGAATTAAAAGGGCGGCTTTCTTTTTCATAAGAAAGAATATTATCATGGTTAAAATGACAATCAGAGGTAACATAGATCATATTAAGCTATTCTCCAATTCCATCTGCCCATTTTCATCAACTTTACAAATTCCTAAAAATCCTTCATCTAAAGTAGGAACCACAAAATTATTATACATATCGATAATTACATCTTCTGGAACATGGCTACGTCCTGTTCTTTTGCTATTTCTTTCTAAACAAATATCAAGAGGAACATCAAAATAAATTGCATATAATTCATTTCCTCTTTTAAGTTTTAATTTAGATAAAATCTTTTTTCTGCTGACTGGGGTTAAATGTGTAGCATCTACAAAAATTCGTCCTTTATGATTGATATTGATAATGGTCTGAATAGAATTTATAAATTCCTCAAATACTTCTTTTTCTTTATCAAAATATCCATCATCTTCGTTGAGCATTTTAAAACGAATTTCATCACGAGAAATAATTAAACCATTGCCATGATTTTTTAACCAAGTAGATTTACCAGCGCCAGGAATACCACAGACCATGTAAATTTTTAACGACATAACTTCATCGACTCCTTTGCTTCATTAACAAACATACCTTTATCAAATTTCTTTTTGAATAATTCATATTCTTCATCGTTTTTAATTTCCATAAAATTTAAATCTGTTTTACAATGAATGCAATACATTTTTTTTCTATGAAAACTTTTATGTTGATGACCTGCATTACGAAAAACATTTAATCCTTCTTTGCCGCAATTTAAACAATAGAATCTGTTGTTGGAATACTTCATTTTATACCACCTTCAGTAATTTTAATAACCAGTAAAAAGAATAATATTTGCCCATATTACTCCTCCTCGACCCACCAATCATTACAATGCTGGCTTAGTTCCAACTGATTATTTACAGCCTCATAAACCCAATCAATTACTTCATCTATATTATCAGTAGTATCTACAACCATAGTAATAATATATCTGTGTTCCATATTTATTTTTCCTCTTTCTTTTTTATTATATATATATTATATAATATTTTTGATAAAAAATCAATATTTCATAATAGAATCTAAATCATATAAACCGCTATTAATTTGAATTTTATGGTTATTACAAGTATGATTAATAGACATAATCATTTGCTGGTCATCTGCGCAAATATTATAAAAATTATTTAAACGCTCATCCCAATCATCTAATTCAAGATTGTATAATAATTCTACATCATCGTTTTCTGGAAGAATAACAGGAGTTAAATGGTGATTACTAATAATGATATGATTAAAATGATTATCAATATGCCAATAATATTCGCTGGAATGAAACCATTTAATAAATAAATGTTGTTTATTTGGGTCCTCATCCTTTAAAACCGTTTTAATAAATTTGGTATCTCCATCTATTGTCTGATATTTATAATCATTTTCATGAGCAAGAACAAATGTTCTTTTGTCTAATAATATATCTTTTAAAAGATACCAGCTTTCTTTTGAATCTTTAATTACTTCGCCCATAAAGATAACTATATCATCTTTATTTAGTTTATTTTTTAATTCATTCCAAGCTTTAGCATTGCCCATTAAGTTATTATAAATATATACAGACATCTTTTTTCTCCTTTTCTTTTATCTTTATATATATTATAACATATTATAATATAAAAAACAATAAAAAAATAAAGGAGCTAGTTAATTTTTTAACTAGCTCCTAAGTATTTTTATTTTTTATTATTGGCTTTTTTAGATATTTCAGCAGTAATATCTACTTTTTTCCATTTGCCATTTACATATACCTTATTCCAGGCATGATAACTGCCTTTAACATAGCCTTTTTCTATGGTGCATGGAATGCCTTGACTTCGGCACATGGCCGCATAAAGCGCAGATAAATCATAGCAAATTCCTTTTTTATTTTTTAATGTTTTTTTGGTGTTAGGTATATAATTGGTGATTTTGCCATTTTTAACTTTTTTTGCTAACGCATAGTCATACTTAAAATTATTAGTCATATATTTTTTTATGGCATTGGCTTTACTTGTGTCTGTTTTTAATTTAGAACAAAGTTTTTTAGCCTATTTGCCCACGGTATCTTGTTTAGAAAAAGTAATTTCATCTGTGCTGATTAGATAAGGCGCAAATTTATTTTTCATTTTTACTTTAACAGTAGTGCTTGTTATTTCCTTGTATTTATTGCCAGAAACATTACAATATAAAGTAATTGTGTAAATTCCATTGCCTTTTGTTAAAGAATAATTGGATAAATGTCCAGAAGTATAATCGTAATAGGTATAAGTTCCATTTTCACGCGCTATTTTAACTTTCATTTTAGTATCAACAGCTTCATAATTAATTGTGCAATAACCTTTAGAGACTTTACTTACATCAATTATGTTATCATTCTAAATATCATAGTGTTTTTCTAGAGCAAAACTGGGGATTTTAACTATTCCCAAAGTAATAATACAAAATAGAGCCAAAATAAGACTCATTATCCTTTTCTACATCTTTATCCTCTTTTCTTGTAAAACAAAAAGAGTGAATTAAAATTCACTCTTACATAAAAAGTCCACATTTATTAACATATTCTAGGTCTGCTTTACCCTTTAAAAACTTCATAGCTTTGCCACGATTAGCTTTATTGGGTTCAATACCATTTTCAATTAATAAGTTATAAATCTCCTCTTTATTGTTTAACAGTTTTGGAGCATAATTAGAAATAACACTATGATTATACTCATAAATTGCTCGAAGTTCTACTCTGTCTTTTGGACAGTTTTCCTTCATTTCATTAGCAATTTTTAATTCTTTTAAAATTACCTCGTTTACTAATTCTTCTGGGATGCTATTACGACATTTTTTATTAATTGCTTCATTTTTGATTGCGCCAATTAAACTTGATAAAACTTCTTTTTTATTTTTATCTTTTTCTTTCATTGCTGCAATCATATCCTGCTGTAATTTTTCCAAAGTCATAACATTTAACTCCAATTTAAATTATTATATGGTACCAATTTAACCTCGCCCTGTTCATCAAAAGCTAAAGTTAAATTAGTAGCGTCTATTTTACCTTTTTCACACCATATTTTAAAATCTGCTATATAAATATCTTCAAAATCTTCTTCATCAAGATTGTAAAAAGCCATTAAATCATAAATAAATCTTCTAGCAGAAGATAAAGTTGAAAACTCTAATATTTTATTGTCTGCATTACCACTGTATAATGGCTCTTCGCCATTAATAATATAATATTTCACATTAAATCCTCAGCTTCTTCCATATCTGGGGCTTCTGCTTCAGCTTTAATAATTCCCTCAATAACCTTAAAGTTATAACTTTTCTCTTTTGCTACTACAAAATGAGGTTTATTAAGTGCGCGTACAACTACACCCTCAATAATATGAGTAGAATCAAGAGTAGAAGGAATATCTAACCATCGAGAAATTCTCTGGATAAAATCTTCCTCAGTAGTATAAATAAAACGATCTAGCTCTGGAACAACATCAAATCCCATTTGTTCAGCTCTTAATTTAACCTGATCCCAAGAATACTCAATACAATATCCTTCTGGAGAAGTATAGGTCATGCGATAAATAAAGAATTTATTCTCATTCTCTTTACATCCATAAGAGAAAGTGGTAGTTTCACCAAATTTTTTAATAAAAGCTTTATCATTGGTTTTTTTATTGTTACCGATCGCCATAATTGGAGTTCCATCTTCTAAAAAACCAGCAATCTCACCAAATACTTCCTCACCTGGATATAATTTATCTTTAAATGCTTCTGCCCATTTTAATCTAAACGCATTGGTTCCATAGAAGCCACCATCTTTAGAATCAACAATAGTTCTACGAGTGCCAGTTACATACTCATATTTATTTTTATTGATTTTAAATAAACGAGTAAACCAATTATTGTTTTTATTTACTAAAGTTAAGCTATGGCGCGCACTAGTTCCATGCACTTTTTCAGTTAAACAAATAGTATCACCAGGCTTAAATGCTTCCATACAAAAACGTAACTGCGGAGTATCAATATGCTCACAAAAATGCGGATATAATTTGGTTTTATCGATTTTCTTTTTACCTGCTTCTTTTGCTTTCATGGAATGATATCTATAATCATGCGGAATATATTTCTTACAAATTTCATGTCCATTAAAAGTGTCAATGGTATCTCCAACATTTAAGGTAGAAATATCACCAAATTCTTTTAAACAAGTTAAAGGTAAATAAATACCATCGGATTTTTCGCCACGAAGTTTAATTGCGCGCACGTGTCTATTTGCTTCCAAATATCCAACATCATCTTTACCGTCTGGAGTTTTTCTTAATAAATGATTTTTTACACAAAAATTTAAACCAAGCTGTAAATCAGAAGGAAAATAAATGCCAATATCACCAACTTTGGCGTCTAAGCTTACGCAAGTATCACTATTAAAAAAGGTGGCAATTTGGAGTTTATCAGCATTATTATGAGGACGTAATTGTTTAATTTCAACCACATAGCCACAATGATTATTCATTGTTTTTTCTCCTTTACTCTATAAGTATCTAAAGAATATTTTTCAATAAATTCAAACTTATTCATTAAATCTCTAATGTTGGTATGTTCATCTAATTGAATAGTATAAACTTCAAAGCGTTCGCTAGAACGTGGAAAAAGAAATGGCCAACATAAAATTAATAAAATGTCACTAACAAATATAATATGGGCATAAATTTCTTTCATGCAAATAGCAAAAATTAATAATGGAATAAATAAAATAATTAAAGCTACTAAAATAGGAGAAATTTTTTCTTCGGTATGATGTTCTAAAACCGTATAACCTTTATTCATTTATTCTACTCCATTAATATAATAATCTACATATTTACCATCTCTAATAGCTTTAATATTTTTAATGCCAATATTTTCTTCTAAAGAAACCATTTCATCAGTTTCAATAAAATATGTAATTGTATTATCATACATAACAACAGGATTATTATTATAATAAACATGACCTTTTTCAGATCTATTTGTAATATATTTTAGAAATTCGGAAAAAGTTAAATCTCCAAAAATTTCTAACTTATAATGGATTTCTCTCTCCATCCAAATATTGCCAAGCGCAATCCAATTAATTTTCATTGATATAAATCTCCGCATTTTTTACAATTAAATTATTTAAACAATCGGTTAAATATTGGTCATCATGTTCTGGATAAATATTACCAATAGTAGGCACATCTCCAATTCCCCAGTGTTTTTGTTCCTGTAAGACATTGCCTCTCCATTGTGGATTGCGCCAATTAATATCTGGATGATAACCTCGACGTTCCATTTCATCCATAACTAAATTGTGATAAGCCACCAAATAACTTGGGTTATAAATGAAAACATAATCTACAACAGAATGTTTTTTGCCCCAGCCCATGCCGCGCAATGCACAACACTCACGATGCTGGCCCAATAAATGCTGTCTAGATAAATATGGAATTAAACTCTGATGCCATAATCTCATATTATTTTCCTCTTTCTTTTGTTAATATATATATTATATCATATTTTTATATAAAAAACAAAAGTTAAACGGATTCTTTAGGTTTAATAATATCATTTAATTTACAGATTTTTTTAAATAACATATAATGTTTATTGTCTAAATAGTCTCTATCATCATGATAATGACCCCAGAACCAATAATTATAGTTATTAAAATTTTTAATACTTTCCATCCATATTTCCATGGAATTATCTACAGTAGACTGATCTATGTTAGATAAAAATAAATCGGTAGGCTGTAAGGATAAAGGGCAAGTATGGCTTAAAATTAAATCATATTTAGTATCTTTACATTTGTTCCAAATATGAAATTTTTCAGTATCAGATAATTGTTCATCTTCAAACCATTTATCTCCAACGGCTAATCTGTAATATTTATCAATGGAATAAGCTCCTCCAATAACCAAAGTTTTTAATCCATTGATTTCATATTCTTCACCATCTTTTAAATATTTAATGTTTGGGGCGACAGGGTCTTGATATACTTTACCCTTAATTTCTTTATCATATTTTAATTTATATTTTAAAGTTTTAGGATGGGCTTCATGATTACCGCGCACACAATAAATGGTGCAAGTTGGAAACCATTTATGAATTAACTGTTTCTTTTGTTTTTCATAATCAGAAAAAGAATAATTAAAACCTGCATCGCCCAAAATGATTAAAGCCCAATTTTTTAATCCATCTAATTCATCAAAGCGCAATAGGCTTCCATGAGTATCTCCCGTTATTAAGAATTGTTTATTTAATCCCATAATACCTCCGAAAACAATTTAATTTATATATTTCTTTTCCTCTTTTCTTTTTATATATATATTATACTTTATTTTTTATATAAAAACAAAAAAGAGAAAACCCCCTTAAATGAATAAGGAGGTTTTCTTGAAAAGAAAGAGGTACTTATAGTAGTCTTTGGTGGGCAGAGGTGGATTCGAACCACCGAAGCATAAAGCAGCGGATTTTGGAGCCAAGCCTTAGAATTGCACTAAGTATTTATAAGTGTTAAAATCTTTATTTTTATTGGTTTTAATCTATATAAATAACTTCTTGTGCTTGACACAGTCCGCCCCAGTTGGCCACTTTGGTATCTGCCCAGATAGGGCTCTAATATTCCCAATAAATAAAGGGTGCGTTTTTAATAAAAAATAGAAAATAACAAAAGTTATTAGTTTGACCCTATATTGAAAATATTAGAGCTGTGGAGCTGATGGTCGGATTTGAACCGACAGCCTGCGCATTACAAGTGCGCTGCGCTACCGTTGCGCCACACCAGCGTGGGTAGGGGGAATTAAAAAATTCCCCTGAAGAAGATAGAAAAATTAAAGAAAATGGAGAGCTGTCTTTTCTTTAATTGATTGGACTTTATGTCCTGGCGGGGGTGGTCGGTTCCGCCCCGACTCCCCAGGTTTTAGAGACCCGCATACTAGCTATTATACTACACCCCAATAATCTAGGATTAAAGTTAATTTCTTAACTTTAATCCTATTATAACATTTTATTTTTTAAAAGTCAAATTTTTCCAAATGTTTTTTTGCTTCTTTTAATTTCTTTTTGGAATTATGTTTATACTCTTTATAATTTTCATATAAAGCAATAATTTCATCTAAAAGAAATTTAGTTTCTTCCAAAACATTACAAGCATTCTTATAGCGTAATTCCGCAATTTTTAGGTTACATCTAGCCGCTGCCAACTCTTTACCTTTTGCTTCGTTGTAATCATCATTAGGATTACATTTAGCAACACCTTTAACAGTTTTACCGCCATAAGTAGACATAGCAATTACAACTTTTACTCCATCTTTTTGAGTATAACATACATATCGATATTTTTCTAAAGGGAACATTTTTAAAACTCCTCTTTCTTAAATTTTCTATATATATTATATCAAAAA
>JAEIGA010007689.1_pt1 | contig 16361 bp, 19 predicted proteins | sample 9270691 | NCBI WGS metagenome assembly JAEIGA01 (sample SAMN17057246, study PRJNA624740) | gut metagenome | biome: biome; isolation source: fecal sample | host: Bos grunniens | place: China: Xizang | collected 2019
TTCGGGTAGTATTTTGACAAAAAAATGACCGACTGGCTACCCCGTCGGTCATTGTAAATTGTTGAAATTAAAGCGTTTGCCCTTTGTTAGATGCTTAATATTCCTCCTCGTCGAAAAAGAAGTCTTCTTTGCTGGGATAGTCGGGCCATATGTCTTCGATGCTTTCGTAAACATCGCCTTCGTCCTCAATCTCCTGCAAGTTCTCTATAACCTCCAATGGTGCGCCCGAACGTACTGCATAGTCGATTAGTTCGTCTTTTGTTGCAGGCCATGGTGCATCTTCCAATTTTGATGCTAATTCAAGTGTCCAATACATATCTGATACTGTTTTATTAAGTTTTTGTTAAGTGCGTGCAAAAATATAGTAAATTTGTTTATTTACAAGGTTTTTCCCATTTTTTTTCATTGCCGTTTAAAAGTCGCCTTTGCAACAGGAACAGATAGTCAGAAAGGCGGTTCATATATACCAATATGTTTTGCGGTATGGGACATTTTCTTTGCAGGCTGATGATTTCTCTTTCTGCTCTGCGGCATACTGTGCGGCAGAGGTTTGCGCGTGCAGCGGCTTCTGTTCCACCGGGGATTATGAACTCGCGCATGGCGGGCAATGATTCCTGGAGCGTGTCTATGGCTTTTTGCAACTCGTCTATGCTCTGGTCGCCAAGTGTGTATATGCTATCTTTTTCGCAGGCAAGTGAACAGCCTATGGTGAACATGTTGTGCTCTATCTGTTCTATGAACTTTCTTGTGGGTTCATCGTCTATTGCAACAACCAACAGTCCAAGGTGTGCATTGAGCTCGTCTATTGTGCCGTATGCCTGTACACGCTGATTGTCTTTGGGAACTCTGGTGCCTCCTATGAGTGAGGTTGTGCCATTGTCGCCTGTACCTGTGCTTATGGATGCTTTTTTGTTCATAGACTCATCTTTTAAGAGTGTAGTTCTGTTTGTATCTCTCTTTGTTGAAGTATAGCAGTCCGTAACTGTACAGGTCGTAGGTTATTATTGTCTTTGGGTTGTCGATAACTGTCTGCCACCATGCGGCTGTTGCCTTGTCGCGGTGTATTCCCTCTATAACAATGATGCTTTCGGAATTTGTATAACGCAATGCGGTTTCCAATAGTTCGGCACGTTGGGGAATATCTGCGATGTATAGCATGCCTATCTGTTTTACATCGTTGAGTGCTTTTGTGAAATTCTCTTTGATGTTGTCTCCTTGCAGTATGCCGCAGTTGTGGTCTGCAAGTGTTTTTTCTGCCTTTTCACCGGTTTTTGTCGCTGTTATGCAGTACGACTTTACCGTAGGCTTTGCCATTGTCATGGCGCAGGTCGCTGTTGCTGAACCTATGGCTATGATGTTTGCCGGGTTATGGTGGTTTGTTATACGGAAGAGTTCTTGAGTGTGTCTGGCAGAACGGTGTTCTTCTTTGGCGATGGTATTGAGTGTGGGGTAGGCGTAATATGGCAGACGTTCCTTCAATACTTGTGTAACGAAGAAAAAGGCAGAGGGGGACTGCACTCCGTACCCCCTGTTATGCCTTTGTCTGTTTATCCAGTTGCCGAATCTTCCCATCTGTATCAAATGGCAAAAGCCTCTTTAACCTTTTCTACGTAGTCGAGTTTCTCCCATGTGAACAACTCTACCTCAATCTCCTTTGCATCGAGATAACGCGATGTGAAACGCTTGGTAACCACCTGTGGTGTGCGTCCCATGTGTCCGTATGATGCAGTTTCGCTATAGATTGGATTGCGTAGTTTCAGACGCTCTTCGATTGCTTTTGGACGAAGGTCGAACAGTTTTTCTACAATCTTTGCAATCTCGCCGTCGCTGAGGCTTACCTTGGCTGTGCCGTATGTGTTTACGAATACGCTCACGGGACGTGCAACGCCAATGGCGTATGAGAGCTGTATGAGTACTTCATCGGCTACGCTTGCCGCAACAAGGTTCTTTGCAATGTGGCGTGCTGCGTATGCTGCGCTGCGGTCCACCTTACTGGGGTCCTTGCCGCTGAATGCGCCACCACCATGTGCTCCCTTGCCACCGTATGTGTCAACGATAATCTTGCGGCCTGTGAGACCGGTGTCGCCGTGAGGGCCTCCGATAACGAATTTTCCTGTCGGGTTCACGTGGTACTTGATGTCGTCGTTAAATAGTGCAAGTACGCTTTCAGATGTAATCTTTGCCTTTACGCGTGGCATAAGGATGTTCAATACATCTTCTTTGATTTTTGCAATCTGTGCCGCATCGGCTGCGAGTTGTGCCTCCTCACCAGCTTCTGTGGGCTGGATGAAGTCGTCGTGCTGAGTCGATACTACGATTGTGTCGATGCGTACGGGCTTATTGTCGTCGTTGTACTCGATTGTTACCTGACTCTTTGAGTCGGGACGAAGATATGTCATCTCTTTGCCTTCGCGACGAATCTCTGCGAGTTCGGTGAGGATAAGGTGCGAAAGGTCCAATGATACGGGCATGTAGTTCTCTGTCTCGTTTGTTGCGTAGCCGAACATCATACCCTGGTCGCCGGCACCCTGCTCCATGGGGTCGTTACGCTCTACACCGCGGTTGATGTCGGGGCTCTGCTCGTGGATGGCAGAGAATATACCGCATGAGTTGCCGTCGAACATATATTCGCTTTTTGTGTAGCCTATCTTGTTGATTACGCGACGTGCAATGTCCTGCAGGTCAACATATGCCGAAGACTTAACCTCGCCGGCAATTACTGCCTGACCGGTTGTTACGAGTGTCTCGCATGCTACTTTTGAATTGGGGTCGAACGCAAGGAGCTCGTCGAGCACTGCGTCTGAAATCTGATCGGCAACCTTGTCGGGGTGACCTTCAGAAACTGATTCTGATGTGAATAGATATCCCATAGTAAATGTTTTGTGCCTGTTTGATAGGCAGGTTAATAATTCTTTTTTAATGTGTATGGGATTTGATGCCGGCGATATGCCATTACAATGCTCTCTGAAGGAGCTTTTAGCATTTTTTACTGTGGTTGCAAGCAGTCAAATCTCTCCACACACTCGGTGAGCTTTGGCTCACTCTGTGATTTTCGTTGCAAAGGTAAGCACTTTTTTGTGCATTTCGCACTATATGTGCTGTTTTTTTCTGTTTCTTCTTGTTTTTTAACAAAAAAGGGGGGTGTTGTCATTTGCTCTCGTAAAACTCTTTGAGCAGTGATGCTATGTTCTTTCCCGTTGTGGGGTGGATTATGTGCGGTGCAATCTCCGCTAATGGCTCAAGTACAAAATCGCGTTTGTGCATGTGAGGGTGGGGGATTGTGAGCCTGTCGCTTTCTACAATCTTGTTACCGTATAAAAGTATATCTATATCTATTGTGCGGTCGTGGTATATTCCGCCTGTTGATTTTGTGGTGCGTCCCAAATGTCGCTCTATTTCTTCTGTGGTGTCGAGCAGTTCTATAGGGCTTTTCTCTGTTTCAAAGGCTGCAACACAATTCAGGAATTTATTTTCGCTGTCGAATCCCCATGGTTCGGTTTCTATGAACCGTGATTTGGTGATGCAATTACCAAGTGCGTGCGATAGTTCTTCTATCGCACGCATAAGGTTTTCTTCTCTGTTGCCGCTGTTTGTTCCCAGCCCCAGATATACTGTGTTTTTCTTTGTCATCAGTCTATAATGAGCATTGCGTCGCCGTACATGCCAAAGCGGTATCCCTCCTCGAGTGCGACTTTGTATGCGTTCATCACATTGTCGTATCCGCCGAATGCTGTTGTGAGCATGAGCATGGTTGAATATGGTGCATAGAAGTTGGCAATCATGCAGTTGGCTACCTCGAAGTTGTGCTCGGGGAAGATGAACTTGCTTGTCCATCCGTCGTATTCCTTGAGCATACCGCCTGTAAGTGTAGCTGTCTCGAGTACGCGCTGAACCGATGTACCTATGGCGCAGATTCTGCGACCTTCGGCCTTTGCCTTGTTCACTTTCTGAACGGCTTCGGTATCTACACTTATAAGGTCGCTGTCCATCTTGTGCTTTGTGAGGTCCTCCACGTCAATCTCACGGAAACAGCCCAAGCCGGTGTGCATTGTTACGAATGCTGTGTCTATGCCTCTGATTTCCATGCGCTTCATAAGCTCGCGTGTGAAGTGAAGGCCTGCAAATGATGCTGTAACCGAACCTTCTTTCTTTGCGAAGTATGTCTGGAAGTTCTCCAGATCTTCGGGCTCTTCCTTGCGGAGACGTCTGAAATCGTCGGGTAGAGGTGCTACACCAAGGTTATAGAGTGCTTTCTTGAACTCGTCGTGTGGTCCGTCGTAAAGGAAACGTAGTGTTCTTCCGCGTGAGGTTGTGTTGTCTATAACCTCGGCTACCATTGAATTGTCTTCGCCAAAGTACAGCTTGTTGCCGATACGGATTTTGCGTGCAGGGTCAACAAGTACGTCCCACAGACGGAATTCTTCGTTCAGCTCGCGCAAAAGGAATACCTCGATCTGTGCGTTGGTCTTCTCTTTGTTGCCATAGAGGCGTGCGGGGAATACCTTGCTGTCGTTCATTACGAAGAGGTCCTTTTCATCGAAGTATTCAATAACTTCCTTGAACATGCGGTGTTCTATCTCGCCGGTTTTCTTGTGAAGTACGAGCAGACGCGATTCATCGCGGTATGTTGCCGGATAAAGTGCTATACGGTCTTCGGGCAGTTTGTACTTGAACTGCGATAGCTTCATGTGTTGTCCACCAATGATAAAGTTTTCTTCAGTCATAGTGCTGATTGTTTTTCAAGCCATTCGGGGAAGGCTTCCGGGGTTATACAATTTTCTATTCTATATTCTCCAACTCTTGTTCGTGTCAATGCGGTGAGGTGTGCTCCGCTCTGCATGGCTTCGCCAAGGTCGCGTGCGAGTGAACGTATGTATGTTCCTTTTCCGCATGTTACACGGATTCTTATTTTGGGCAAATCGTATTCGAGCAACTCTATATTGTCGATACGTATCTGCTTTGGCTCCAGTTGCATGTCGCTCCCTTTTCGTGCCAGGTCGTATGCGCGTTTGCCGTCGACCTTGCATGCCGAGAACAGTGGCGGGCGTTGTGCTATGTCGCCTATGAATTGCTTTAATGTCTCTTCAACCATTTCCTTGGTAATATGTTCATAAGGAAATGTCTCGTTTACTGGGTGCTCCATGTCGTACGAGGGGGTGGTTGCTCCGAGCATTATCTCTGCTTCGTACTCTTTGGTGTGCTTCTGCAGTTCTTCGATTCTTTTGGTGGCTTTGCCGGTGCACAACAGCAACACTCCTGTTGCCAACGGATCCAATGTGCCTGCGTGTCCTACCTTGAAACGCTTGATGCCATACTTGCGGCTCAAGTGATATCTCACTTTGTTTACAATCTGGAAGGATGTCCAGGTGTATGGCTTGAAAATGGGTATTATCTCTCCTGCAACGAAATCCATTATACTATACTTAGGTTATGTCCGGTGAAAAGCATTGCCAATATGGCTCCTCCTACAATTATTCTGTACCATCCGAATGCTTTAAAACCGTATTTTGTTACAAAATTTATGAAGAATTTTATTGCAAGCATTGCTACAATGAATGCAACGGCATTGCCTATTAGCAGTGTGTCGATGTTCTCCTTAAGCACAGCCATGCTCTCCTTGTCGGTTATCAGGTCGAGCATCTTGAACATTGTTGCTGCAAGCATTGTGGGCACGGCAAGGAAGAACGAAAACTCTGCAGCAGCCTTGCGTGTGAGTTTCTGCGACATACCACCAACGATTGTTGCCATTGAGCGCGACACGCCCGGAATCATTGATATGCATTGGAAAAGACCGATCAGGAATGCACGTTTTTCGGTGAGTTCTGTCTTTTCACTGCCTTTATTGAAAATTCTGTCGGAAAAGAGCATGAATATTCCACCAAGAATGAGTGTTGTTGCAACCACTTGTACGCTTTCGAGCATTGCGTCGATTGCGTCGCTGAACAGCAAGCCAAGAACGGCTGCAGGGATGAATGCAACAAAGAGTTTCCAATAGAAATCGTACTTGTGAAGGAAACGTTTGAATGCTCCTGCACCTTCGGGGGTGGGAGCATGGTTTAGCTTGAAGAATCGTTTCCAATAGAGTACAACCACCGAAAGGATTGCTCCGAACTGTATTATGAATGTGAATGCTTTAACAAACGGGGTGCTTTCAACGCCGAGTATGTTCTGGGTAATTATCATATGGCCCGTTGACGATACCGGCAGGAACTCTGTAAGTCCCTCAATGATTGCAATGATTATTGTGTCGAGTATACTCATCTGTTATGTATGTGTTATTTTTGCTGGTCCTGTTTGTTCTTGCCTTTATACATTATGGCAAAGATTACGAAGAGAAAACCTGTAAAGCATATTGCAGGTGCCAATTTTATTCTTCTGAAACTGAAGATGTCTGGCTCAAAATGAGCCTCGGTTGAACCGGGACCGCCCATAAGGATGAATCCCAACACTATGGCTGCTACACCTATGATGAGCAGTATGTAGTTCTGTTTGCTGAATGCGAATTTTGATTTATCCATGATCAGATGTTTTTTTATATGAAATATAGGTCGTTCTTGCGCATGCGCAGGAATCGCTGTACCGACAGGAATGCGCATAGCATACATATTGTCATTCCGAACAGTGTTATTCCGCCGGCAACCATAATCAGACCCTCCATGGGTAGCATGGCGATTATGCTCGGTTCATGCTGTTGTACGAAGTAGAGTGCCGTCGCAAGCAACAGGTTGGCAAGAATGCCCGAAACGAATCCTATCCACATGTTCTTTATTATGAACGGACGGCTTATGAAGCCCCATGACGCACCCACCAGTTTCATGGTGTGCAGAAGGAATCGTTTTGAATAGATTGCCAGTCTGACAAGGTTTCCTATAAGAGACCACGAAATGAGTGTGAGCATGGCGAACAATGCCAAGAGCATTATTCCGGCACGCTGTATGTTGCTGTTGATTGTATCTACAAGGTCCTTCTGATATATTATCTCCTTTATTCCTTTGGTGGCTACAAGCTTCTGCTTGAGCTTTTCGAGCTCTGTGGAGTTGGAGAACTCGGGCTTCATGGTAAGTTCTATTGATGCCTCGTAAGGGTTGTAGCCAAGAAGTTCCATAGGATTTGCTCCCAATGCGGCGGTCTCTTCGGCAAGTGCCTGCTCTTTTGAGATGTATTTGCTCTTCAGGATACGCTTGTCGGCATCGATGCTCTTCTTGATATTCAGAATGTCTGCCTCCTCGAGTGTGCTGCTGAATACTACGGAGACCTGAATGTTCTCGCGTACGTTCCTTGAAATTGATTGCGCTCCTATAAACAATATGCCCATTATGCCAAGCAACAGCAGGACAAGTGTGGTGCTTATGTATACGCTGAGGGTCTGTATCCTAAAAACCTTTTTTTTCTTCATTTTCTGTTATGTGTGATAGGAAAATACGGTGTAAGTATCTGCGGAAAATTCCTTCAGGGCATACTTACCCATAATTTGCTACAAAAATATACCATAATAAGTGATTTTGTACTCGACTTTTCAAAAAAAAGTTGATTTTCCTCAAAATATAATATTTTTTAACATTTAGATGGTTGTTAAAATGCTACCTTTGTGAGGTAATTATGGTTTTAACGGCTTAATGGAATTTGTAAGATGAAAAAGTTGATTCGTTCAAAAAGTGATAGAGTGCTTGCCGGAGTCTGTGGCGGAATGGCTGCCTTCTTTGGTTTGGATTCAAAAATGTTGCGTATAATATTCGTGCTGCTGTCGGTGATAGGTGTCGGCAGCCCGGTGATATTCTACTTTATAATGTGGCTGTTGATGCCCGAAGAAAGAGTATCTTTTGAAGATAGAATGAATAGAAGACTCGGAAAATAATTGATGAATATAAAAAAATGTGGAGCGACGCTCCACATTTTTTTATGTTTTAATCGACGATTTCACCGAGCAATGTCGCTGCTGTGCTGTCGTTTATCTTCACTTTTACAAAATCGCCTATCTTGTATCCCTTGCGGTCGAAGACTGCTGTTCGGTTCTGTTCGGTTCTGCCATAGAACTGCTCTTTTGAACGTTTTGATATACCTTCGATAAGCACTTCGTATGTCTCGCCTATGCATTTCTTGTTGTTTGCTGCGGAACATTCCTGTTGCAGGGCAATTATTTCGTTCAGGCGACGCACCTTTTCGCTCTCTTCGATGTCATCTTTGAAATGACGGCTTGCAAATGTTCCCGGACGTTCCGAGTATTTGAACATGAATGCGGCGTCGTATGAGCAATAACGCATAAGCGACAATGTCTCCTGATGGTCTTCTTCGGTCTCACCGCAATATCCGGCAATGATGTCGGTTGAGAGTCCGCAGTCGGGGACTATGCGGCGTATTGCCTCTATTCTGTCGAGATACCACTCTCTTGTGTATTTGCGGTTCATCGACTTGAGCATATTGTTGCTTCCGCTCTGTACCGGAAGATGTATGCTCTTGCATACGTTAGGCTCTTCGGCGATAACGCGCAGTGTATCGTCGCTCATGTCCTTTGGATGCGAGGTGGTGAATCTTATTCGTGTCTGTGGAGCATGACGTGCCACGCGGCGCAGAAGTTCGGGGAATGTGATTGTTGTTCCGTCTTCGTCGGTGAATGAGTATGAATTGACATTCTGCCCCAAAAGGATTATCTCCTTGAAACCTTTGGCAACAAGGTCGCTTGTCTCGTTGAGAATGCTCTGTATGTCGCGGCTTCTTTCGCGTCCTCTCGTGTAGGGCACCACACAGTAGTGGCAGAAATTGTTGCAACCACGCATTATTGAAATATAACCCGATACCTTGCCGCTGCATATGCGTAAGGGGATTACATCGTGATATGTCTCAGTGGTGGAGAGTTCGATGTTCATTGCGGGGTGTCCCATTTCGGCTTGTGCAATGAGCTCGGGCAGTGAAAGGTATGTGTCGGGGCCTGCGACGATGTTTACTCTGTAGTTCTTTATCAACTCTTCCTTTACACGCTCTGCCATACAACCCACAACGCCGATGAGTGTGCTTTTGCCTCTGCGCATTGCGTTCAGTTGGTCCAGGCGTCCGTAGATTTTCTGCTCGGCATTGTCTCTGATTGAACAGGTGTTCAGCAGAATAAGGTCTGCCTCTTTGATCTCTTCGCAGACGTTGTAGCCTGCAATCTTCAGGATTGAACCTATTACTTCGCTGTCTGCCACGTTCATCTGGCAACCATAGGTCTCTATGAATAGTTTCTTGTTCTCCACAGCTTTTCTGTTTGAATTTTTTGCGAAGATAATGATAAAAAATGAAATTTTGCGGTTTATGCTCTCTATAGGTCAAATATTTATGTATTATTAATCAATATTCAGGATTTAAATTTGAATTCTTTTTGTTTTTCATTTAACTTTGTAACTTGTTATATGACTTTAGTCATATTCTTAACCGTATTTTGGATATGAAAAGCGATAGTGTTATAATTATTCCCACCTATAACGAAAAGGAAAACATCGAAAAGATGATTCGTACGCTCATGGCACTCGAGCACTCTTTTGATGTCCTTGTCGTTGACGACGGTTCTCCCGACGGCACGGCAGGTATCGTAAAGTCGATGATGGAGGTCTTCCCCGGCAGGATGCATATCATTGAGCGTAGCGGAAAGCTTGGTCTGGGTACAGCCTATATTGCCGGTTTCAAGTGGGCATTGGCTCATGGCTATGAATATATCTTTGAGATGGATGCCGATTTCTCGCATAATCCCGACGATGTGCCGTTGCTCTACGAGGCTTGTGCAAAGGATGGTTACGACCTCTCTATAGGCAGTCGTTATGTGTCGGGTGTCAATGTGGTGAACTGGCCTATGGGACGTGTGCTGATGTCCTATTTCGCTTCAAAATATGTGCGCTTCATAACCCGTCTGCCTGTTTTTGATACCACAGCCGGTTTCAACTGTTATCGCAGGGAGGTGCTCGAGACTATCGATTTGGATAAAATCCGTTTCAAAGGTTATGCGTTCCAGATAGAGATGAAATTCACAACCCACAAGTGCGGTTTCAGCATCAAGGAGGTTCCTGTGATTTTTGTGAACAGGGCACTTGGTACTTCAAAGATGAGCGGAGGTATCTTCAGCGAGGCTTTGTTCGGTGTTGTAAAACTGAAGATTGGAAGTTGGTTCCACAAATATCCACAAAAGAAAAAATAAGATTAATATAATGGCAAACGAAACAAACAGACAATTCGAGAAGGTTCTGTCGGTGTGTCGCGAACTTTTCAGTAAGAAGTTGTACGATTACGGTGCGTCGTGGAGAATAATGCGCCCCGAATCGCTTACCGACCAGATATTCATCAAGGCTAAACGAATCAGAACTCTCGAAACAGGTGCAGAGAACCTTGTAGGTGAGGGTATCAACTCCGAACTTATCGGTATTGTGAATTATGGCTTGATATCTTTGGTGCAGCTCGATTTGGGCTATGCCGACAATTGCGATATAACACCCGATGAGGCTATGGCGTTGTATGACAAGAAGGCGCAGATTACATTGGAGTTGATGAAAAAGAAGAATCACGACTACAATGAGGCATGGCGTGGAATGAGAACCACATCTTATACCGACCTTATCCTCACAAAGATATGGCGTACAAAGCAGATTGAAGAACTTGGCGGTGAAACCAAGGTCTCGGAGGGCGTTGATGCCAATTATATGGATATGATAAACTATGCGGTGTTCGGTCTTATAAAGAATGGGCTTGCGGACTAAAAAAAGTATCTTTTACACGATGCTGACAAATATAAGTCGTATATTGTTGGCGTCGGTACTGGTGTTGTCGGGTTTTGTGAAAGCCGTCGACCCCAAAGGTACCATGTATAAACTGCAGGAATATGCCAACGCTTTTTCAATAGAGGCTTTTTCGGACGATTGGTTGCTCTTCTTTGCCATAATGCTGGCGGCAACAGAGTTCTTGCTGGGTGTGTTCATGCTTATGGGTGTCTACCGCAGATTTGTGGCATTCATGGTGTTCCTTGTGTTTGTACTTTTTACTCCATTCACCCTTTATGTGGCAATATCCGATATAGTTCCCGATTGCGGATGCTTTGGTGATGCCATTGGCATGTCAAATACGGCATCTTTCTTAAAGAATCTGTTCTTGCTGATGCTGTCGGTTATTGTGTTTCTTGGTCGCAGGCGTTTTGTCGCCAATATAAGTGCCAAGAGCCGTTGGATGGTGTTCCTATTTGCGGTGTTTTACATATCGTTGGTCGAGACGGTTAGCCTTTCATATATTCCCGTCTTGGATTTCCGCCATTATGCGGTGGGCAACAATCTGCGTGAGCTTGTTCAGGGCGAGGGCGATGTCTATAAGGTTGTGATGACATATGAAAAGGATAGTGTGCAGCGCGACTTTGAACAGGATAGTCTGCCCGATGCCACATGGCGTTTCGTGAAGTCGCGTTCGGTACTTGTTGCCGAAGGGCGTAAGCCTGTCATTGGCGATTTCTCTATTCTGGAGTGGGAGAGCGATTACGATGTCGCCGAGGATATTCTTGCCGATACAGGTTATGTGTGCGTGTTGGTTGCAGAGTTTCTGGAGGAGGCTTCTGTGGGACGTGTGGATAAGATAAACGATCTTTACGATTATTGTCTGGAAAACGATGTTCCGTTCTATGCCGCGACATCGTCGGGCGAGGAGGATATCCGATTGTGGCGTAAGCGCACGGGTGCCGAGTATCCCGTCTACTGGGCTGATAATATGCTGTTGCGTGGAATGGTTCGTGCCAATCCCGGTTTGTTGTTGATTGATAACGGTGTGATTGTCGGTAAATGGAATGTAGACAGTATGCCTGAACCGCAACAGATGATGTCGCCTGAGTATTATGTGCAGGCAAAGGAGGCTGTGATGGATATGAATGGCAAACTGTTCTGGGCAGTTCTTTTTGCTGTACCTTTGCTGTTTATTGTGCTGTTGGATCTGGTGACAGGGCGTAAAGGGAAAAATGCAAAAACGGATGCAGGTGATGCTGTAGTGTCTGTTGCTGCTGTTGAGGAAAAGGATGAAATTCCTGTTGAATAAGAATTTTTGAGATAATATTTTTTGATATAAACCAATTAAAAACTTAAAGAAATGAGAAAAAACATTGTTGCCGGTAACTGGAAGATGAACATGAATCTTCAGGAGGGTATCGCTCTTGCAAAGGAGCTTAACGAGGCTTTGACAGCCGACAAACCAAACTGTGATGTAGTAATCTGCACTCCATTCATTCACCTCGCTTCTGTAACTCCTATCGTTGACGAGGCTATCATCGGTGTTGGCGCTGAGAACTGCGCAGACAAGGTATCAGGTGCTTACACAGGTGAGGTTTCTGCATCTATGGTTGCATCTACAGGTGCTAAGTATGTTATCCTTGGTCACTCAGAGCGTCGTGCATACTACGGCGAGACAGCTGAGATCTTGAAGGAGAAAGTACAGCTTGCTCTTGCAAACGGCTTGACTCCTATCTTCTGTATCGGTGAGGTTCTCGAGGAGCGTAATCAGGGCATCCAGAACCAGGTTGTATATGAGCAGCTCGCAGGTTCACTCTATGACCTTTCAGCAGAGGACTTCTCTAAGATTATTCTTGCTTACGAGCCGGTATGGGCTATCGGTACAGGTTTGACTGCAACTCCCGAGCAGGCTGAGGAGATTCACGCTTACATCCGTTCTACTATTGCCGAGAAGTATGGTAACGAGGTTGCAGAGAATACATCAATCCTTTATGGTGGTAGCTGCAAACCAAGCAATGCAAAGGAACTTTTCGCTAATCCTAACGTAGATGGTGGTCTTATCGGTGGTGCAGCTCTCAAGGTTGCTGACTTTAAGGGTATCATCGATGCTTTCAAGTAATTTGATGAAAAGATATTTCTTTCTTATATCAATGTTGTTCTGCGCTCTGGTTTCAGAGGCGCAGAATAACATTATTCACGAACTCGAAACAGCCAAGCCCGGCAAGGGTGTTGTCAAGGTGAATCAGCCCGAGCGTCTTTTTGACCTGATGGGTTCTATGGTAACTATTGACGGCAAGCAACCCGAGGTTGAGGGGTATCGTGTGTTGCTCTATTCGGGAAACAATTCCCGTCAGGCACGCGACGAGGCTAATGCAATGGCTGATTATATGCGTGAAAAGTATCCGGGTGCCGAGGTTTATGTTATCTTTGAACCACCCATCCGCTCATGTCTGTACGGTGATTACCGCACGCGCGAAGAGGCTGAGGCTGTAATGTATAAGCTGAAGGCAACGCGTAAGTTCAAGGAAATTTCCGTAAAGAAATGTATGATTAACCTGCCTTATTAATATAGATGATGGACGAAAAAGATAGAGAGCAACGTATCGAAGGGCTGAAGGAGTGTTGTGCGAAGATGCTTGAACTTATGGGCGAGGATACCCAACGCGAAGGTCTGCTTAAAACTCCCGACCGTGTGGCACGCGCAATTCTGGATACTACTGCTGGGTATAACGAAGATCCCGAAGCAATACTCCGTGCGGCTATGTTCAAGGAGGATTATAGTCAGATGGTTATTGTAAAGGATATCGACTTCTACTCTTTGTGCGAACATCACATTCTGCCTTTCTTCGGAAAGGTGCATGTAGCATATATACCTAACGGTTATATTACAGGCTTGAGTAAGATAGCCCGTGTTGTTGAGGTGTTCTCGCGTCGTCTGCAGGTGCAGGAGAGAATGACTCTTCAGATCAAGGAATGTATTCAAAAGACGCTTAATCCTCTGGGTGTGATGGTTGTTGTTGAGGCACAGCACCTGTGTATGCAGATGCGCGGTGTGAAAAAGCAGAACTCTGTAACAACAACATCGGATTTCTGTGGTGCATTCAATCAGGCAAAAACACGTGAAGAGTTCATGAATCTTTTACGTAACAGATAACGGTTGTATTGTAAATAAGGCAGGTTGCTTCATTCGAAGCAACCTGTTTTCTGTTTTATACCTTAATTATATATACGCGTGTGCGCGTGGATGGTGTTAAATATTCAATGCGACATTTCCGAAACCGTGGCTTTTCAGTACCTCGTTCAGGGCTCGTTGCGTCTCCTTCAGGTATTTGAAATCCTCCATTGTGTGTTGCATTACCTCGGGGTTACTGAGCGTTGTCGGGTCTTTCAGTCTTTCCATTGTGTTTTTCAGCATATCGTCCACAAGGCTCAGTTTGTATGCAACTGCCAAACGTGTGGTCTGTTCGAACAGCACAGCCTGTTCGTTACGTTCGTCATTGGCTTTCTCTGCAAAGAATCTGCTCAAAAGGTAGCGTTCTCCGCAAAGTTCTGCCGTCAGAGTCGATATTTCGTGGTCGGGGTGTGCAATAAAGTGCTTCTCAGGATTGAATTCCGGATTGTTTATATGCTCCGATGCTTCCTTGAATATTCTTGCATACAAGGGATGTGAAATCTCTATTCCGTCCTCTTCGAATGAGTAATAAAGATGCGATAACACGCTTTCTGTGAACGACGGTATGTTGTTTTCCTTGTTCTCGGGGACTTGCAACATTTTGTTTCCGTTTTTCAGAAGGAATTGTATTATTGCCTTCTCCTTGTTATGCAGAGCGTTGTCGTAGCTGTTTATGATGTTCTGTTGGAGTTCGTCAATTACAGCGTTGTTTTCAGCTGTTTCGTTTTCTGTCTTGTTGGCATTGTTGTTGCGCTTTTCTAATTCTTCGGCATTCTTCATTCGCAGTTTTGCCGTCTCTTTTACCAAAAGCTGCTCGCTTGAATTCAGCATTTCGCTACATTTCTTTATGTATTCGCTACGCAGAATCTCGTTGGGGATTACTGCAATGCTTTTAAGCACATCTTCTATGAGTTTTGCGCGACGGCTCGGATCGTCGCCAACTTCGTTTAGCAACAGATTGGTCTTGAATCGGATGAAATCCACCTTGTTCCGCTCAATGTATTGTTCGAGTTCTTCGGTGGAGTGGCTCTGTGCATAGCTATCCGGGTCTTCTCCTTCGGGCAACAGCACCACGTTTATGTTCAGCCCTTCTTCCAATAGCATGTCGATACCGCGTAGCGATGCCTTTATGCCTGCATTGTCGCCATCATATAATAAGGTAACATTGTTTGTGAATCTGTGTATCAATCTTATCTGTCCTATTGTAAGTGATGTTCCCGAAGAGGCTACAACATTCTGAATTCCTGCCTGATACATTGATATTACGTCAAGGTAACCCTCAACAAGTATGCAATGGTCCTTCTGCATTATGGCTTGTTTGGCAAAGTAAAGTCCATAAAGGTGATTGCTTTTGTGGTAAATCTCGCTCTCGGGTGAATTTACATATTTTGCGGCTTTTGCGTTGTTCTGCAACACGCGTCCTCCAAAGGCAACCACTTTACCCGATATTGTGTGAACCGGGAATATGACGCGTCCCCAGAAACGGTCCTGCAATCTGCCGTCTTCGGCGCTGTAGCATACGCCGCTCTTTGCAATGAGCTCGGGCTTGTAGCCGGCTGTGGTGGCGGCTTTTGCAAATGCATCGCGTTTCTCTAGTGAATATCCAAGACAGAATTTTTTTATTGTCTCTTCGCGTAGACCACGATGGCGGAAGTAGCTTAATCCAATGGATTTGCCCTCTTCGGTGTTGTGAAGAGTGTCGGTAAAAGATTGCAAGGCATACTGGTTAATCACAAAAAGGCTTTCGCGTATGCTCTCTTCCTGTTTTTCTTTGTCGGTGAGCTCACGTTCCTTGATTTCTATGTGATATTTTTTTGCCAACCAACGTAGCGCGTCGGGATAACTCAACTGTTCATGCTCCATAATGAAGTGAACAGGGTTGCCTCCTTTGCCGCATCCAAAACATTTGCAATAATTCTTTGCAGGTGAAACTGTGAATGATGGCGTCTTTTCGTTATGGAATGGGCATAAACCTATAAGGTTCACACCGCGTCTTTTCAGTGTTACGAATTCGCCTACCACCTCTTCTATCTTTGCGCTGCTGAGAATCTGTTCAATGGTTTCTCTGTCTATCAGATATTTTGAATTGCCGTAGTTTGCCATATATTCCTTGTATTATATCGTAAAGATACGCCAAAGCCTGCGTTGTGCAAAATAAAACAGTTTATCTTTTTCCAATATTTTTCAACAACAATATTTCTGGTGTAAAAAAAACAGGCTTTTTATGGTGTTTGAGCTGAAAAATCCTCTTTTTAGGGCTGTTTTTGGTGTAAAAACAAAAAAAACTTCATTTTTTGTGAATTTTTTCTCGTATTTGTTTGTTAGTTCAAAAAATAGTACTACCTTTGCACTCGCTTTCGGAAAGCAACGCGGTAACGCGGTTTTCGGAAGCATGATGATCCTTGAAAACATTCCATACAGACAAGCAGTACAACGGTCTTTGTTTGAGAAATTGAATAAAGAAA
>JAEIGA010007690.1_pt1 | contig 16360 bp, 10 predicted proteins | sample 9270691 | NCBI WGS metagenome assembly JAEIGA01 (sample SAMN17057246, study PRJNA624740) | gut metagenome | biome: biome; isolation source: fecal sample | host: Bos grunniens | place: China: Xizang | collected 2019
GGTTGCGGTAACTCCATCCTTATCAAAGTCAACCAGATTGGTTCGCTCACCGAGACTCTCGACGCTATCGAGATGGCTCACCGTGCAGGCTACACTTCGGTTACTTCGCACCGTTCGGGCGAGACCGAGGACGCTACCATTGCCGACATCGCTGTTGCTACCAACTCGGGCCAGATCAAGACCGGTTCGATGAGCCGTAGCGACCGTATGGCTAAATACAACCAGCTGCTCCGTATCGAGGAGGAGTTGGGCGATGAGGCTGTTTACGGCTACAAGAAAATCTACAGGGTTAAATAATCACCCATAGATATTTCCAACAATGAAGGCTCGGACTTTGCTCCGAGCCTTTTTTGTGGCCGTGTGTCGGCGCCCTTGTGGGGGTGCTCCGGAGAGATTATTTGCGACCACATCATATTATATAATAAGGGCTGGCAGACTCTTCTGCCAGCCCTTGCTGTTGGAAGCTGAAGCTCTGCTGTTAGCGGGTCAGCTCCTTAACGATAGCCTGCATCTGGGGGTACTGCTCCTCCATACTGCACAGGAGTTTATACTGCGCGCGGGTACGCACGAGGTTGTGGTCGGCGTAGGCAACCTTGTAGTAGTTGTCGCCGTCGATGTAGTCCATCAAAAAGCGCAACACCTGCTCGTAGGTGATGTAGCGGCCCGAGAAGGCGAGCCACTCTTTCTCGCTCTCGCACAAGGATTTCTGCTCCGAGAGGTAGCCCTCGGCGTAGGCGCGGAACATATCGATACTCATCGACACATTCTCCAGATTGGCGTCGTCCTCGGCACCCGTATTGGTGTAGGAGCGGATGGCGTCGCCGAAGTCGTTGAGCGAGGTGGAGCTCATAACCGTATCGAGGTCGATGGCACACAGCACCTTGCCACTCTCCTTGTCGAAGAGGATGTTGCTGATTTTGGTGTCGTTGTGGGTTACGTGGGTGGGGATGGTGCCGTTCTCAACGAGGCTCCAGAAGGCGAGCATCTCCTCGCGGCGCGACTCAACCCACTCAATCTCCTCCTTAACCTCCTTTACGCGGCCCACGGGGTCGGCGGCAATCACCTTATCCCACTGCTCAAAGCGGAAGCGGATGTTGTGGAAACCGGGCAGGATGTCCTTGAGGGGCTGTGTGAAGTCGGCGAGCTGTGCCTGGAAGCGACCGATACCCACGCCGCCCTGATAGGCGAGCTCAACCGAGTCGGCCCTGTCGTAGCTCGAAGTGCCGGGGATGAAGGTACACACGGCCCAGAAGTTGCCCTCCACCTCGGCGTAGAGTTTGCCCTCCTTGGTGGGGATGACGGTGAGAGTCTCTCGCAGGGGGTCGCTCACCTTGGTTTTGATGTGCTCCGTCACGGCCTTGATGTTCTCCATCATACCGGGGACATCGGTGAAGATGAGGTGGTTTTTGCGCTGGAGAATATAGTCGGCACCCTCGCCCTCGGTGCGGACGATGTAGGTGTCGTTGATGAAACCCTCGCCGAGGGGTTTAATCTCGGCTATTGTGCCCTCCAAATCAAAGAGTTGGGCGATGGCAATAAGTCTCTCTTGGTTCATAGTCTGTTTTCTGTTGTTTGGTTTCTATTTGAGTTCAATGCGTCCGAAAAACTCGGGGCAGTGGAAGTTTGGCTGGGGGAGTGCTATGGGCGACCAGCTGAGGAAGTGGGGCTGGGCGCACCTATCGCCGCACTTGTAGAGGTTGGCCTCGATGTATTCGGGCGCCTCCTTCAGTCCGAGAAGCTCAAAGGGGATGACCTCCACCATCCACCACTGCTCACCCTCACCAAGAAGGTCTATCTGCTTGTGGGGGAGTGAGCCGATGCGGCGAATGCGGGCAATCTGCTCCTCGGAGAAATGGTTTGCATCGCTGCGCGAGCGGCGGAAGGCCGCAAGCGCAGTACCGATGCAGTTTATCTCGAAGTTGAAGTAGCCCTCGCCCAAGGGATTCTTCACGAAAAACTCCACGCAACTATCCTCCCAAACGGGGCCGTTGGAGTCGAGAGTTACGGCCTTGACATTGCTCTCGGTAACCTCAAACATAATTGCCAACGCCTTCTGGCTGTGGGCAATACGGAAGCTGACGGTGGGAGCGTAGGGGTACTCTGCCCAATTCACACAGGCAACCCTCTCGGGGGCCGTCTGGCTGCGCAGGGTGTCCACCAGAGCCTCGTCTGTGAGCTCCTCAATGGCCTCCACAAAGGGGGCCGAAATGGTCTTTGCTGTGGTGTTCATTCTTCTCTTTTGTGTGTTTATTAGAGGGCTTTCACCTCAATCAGGTAGTTGAGCTTGAAGGAGGGGGTGATGTAGGGGTTGGAGCCCTCAATCTCGTAGCTCTTCTTCTCGTCGGTGGTGTACTCGGTTACCACATACCTCTTCTCGGCGTCGAGGCCGCGAAGCTCTACGGGCTCACCATTCCACTCCTCGGCGTAGAAGGCGTAGTACATCTTTCCGTCCTTGGCGATGACGTGGCCCTCGGGAACATCGAAGCCGAGGTCGTAGAGGTTCAGATAGTCGCCGGTGGAGAGCATATACTCATTATAAAGTCCCACCCACTTCTTGTAATAAACCTCCTTTTCGGGGGTGAGCAAATAGTCTACCAAAACATCGTTGTCGAGGTAGTTTACCTTCACATTGGGGTTGTTCTTGGGCCAAGTGAACTTCGAGCCGAGAACGCCACCAATACCGAGCTGGGTTGCGAAGTCGTCTGCACCATCGGAGAGCTCCACGTGGTCGGCATAGTAGGCCATCTTGGGGTTGATTGCGGCGTAGGCTTTACGCTTCATACGAATCTGTGCCGAGCTGGTGGGGTCCGAAGCAACTGCCTGATTCATATAGGGGGTGTGGAAGAAGTTCACAGCGCAACCGCAGGGGCAGAACTGAACAACAGCGTAGTCCTTGATGGAGCGTGCGGTGTCGTAGATAGCCTTGAAAATCTCGGGCATACGCTCCTGTGCCTGCTCGGGGTAGTCGAGGCCGCTGTGCTCGTTGTGGTCGGGCTCGCAGAGGTTCATATGCTGACCGTCGAGCTTCAGACCATCGAAGCCCCAATCGTCAATAAATTTCTTCACCAGGTCGGTGGTGTAGGCCATTGTGTGGGGGTTTACGGGCGAGAGATAGAAGCTATCCCACCACGAAATGTACTCGGGTACCCACTCGCGGGTGAGGAGTTTCATTTCGGGGTGCTCGCGGAGAACCTTGGTGCCGGGGTCGGCAGCGATGGGGGCCCACCAGAGTTTGGCCTTAAGGCCGCGTTTGTGAATCTCGCTGGTGAGGTAGCGCATACGGTGGTCGCCGCCGATACGCTTGTTGGTCTCCCAGTCGCCCTCGGCAATCTGGTAACCATCATCCACATCTACCCATTTGAAGCCCACCTCTTTAACCTTGTCGAGGGTGCCAACAACCTCCTCGATGGTGAAGGTGCGCTCGTAGCCCCACGCACACCATACGGGCTCGAATGCCTCGGGCTCGCTCTCCGAGGGGGTGATGCCCTCGTGGGTGTACATATAGTTGGAGAAGAGCTGCAGGGGCTCGAAGTAGTCGCCTGTGCTTACAGCAATGAACGAGCGCTCCATTGTGAGGGTGTCGCCCACGCCGAAGTGCATACGATCCTCCCACTCGCGCTCGAGTTTCATCGTAGCCTCACGACCGGCAACCCTCTCGATGGGCATATTGATAGTCTTCAGAACGGGCTCAACCAGACCGACACTCACGCCGCCATCCCTGCGCCACAGGGTTACGAAGGGAATACCGCCACCGTAGTCGCAGTTGTTCATTCCGAGGTAGTTCTTCTGGTAGAAACCATCCTCCACGGGGAGAATCCAGTTGGCACGCGAAGAGGTGCTGGTGGGCTGGAACGACCACACAACCTCGTCGGAATCAACGATTGTGCGGTTCTGCTCGGCGCTCTTCAGGCGCAAAGATTTTTCGCCCGTATTGACATACTTGGTCTCAATGAGGAGCATATTCTCAAAGCCCTCGGGAGCGATGATGGTCTGGATTTTCTCCACTGCGAAACCGTTTTTCTTATACTCACCTTTGAGGGTGATAGCCTCGCCCTTCTCGGTGGTGTGTTTGGTGCTCTTCTTGAGGCTCCAGGTGTCGATGGTCACCTCCTCGGCCACCAGAGCGTCTGCCGAGATGAAGTCGCTGTGGAAACTATCGGTAGTCTCATTGTTGGAGACAACGCGGCTCTGCATCTTGTTGTTGAAGCGCAGAGTGATGTCGCCGTTGGAAATCTCATTGGTGGAGCAGCCGGCCAGCAAAAGGGCGCCCGCTACGGCCAAAAGGGTCAATCTCTTCATTGTTGCTATTGTACTTTAGTTTTTGTATTTCTTGATGAACTTCTCGGCATTCTCGTAGTAGAGCTTGCGGAGGATGTGGTCGGGCAGGTCGAAGGCGCTGTAGGACCAGTGGTAGCCGAAGTCGGGCTGGTAGATGTGCTCGTCGTTGGTCTCGAGGATGCGGAACACGAAGCGGTACATATCTGCCGAGGTGCCGTTGTCGGTGCCGAAGAAGATGCGGTCGGCATACTTCTCAATGAAGCGGCGGGTAGCACGAGGGGTAACAGCCGACTCACCGATGCGTGCCGAGATGTCTACATAGACATTGGGGCACTCGTCGAGAATCCTTCCCAGACGCTCCCAATCGTGGCTCATATTGAGGTAGTGGCAAGCGATGAAGGGGGTGTTGGGGTGGGCCTTGGCGGCAGCCACGAAGCAATCCATCACGCCGTCGTAGTCGTAGCAACCCTCCACGGTGGTATCAACGGTCCAATTTGCACCATTCATAAGGCCGTCGTTGTGGTTGTCGATGGGCTCATACATCCAGATAGGCTCGCCAACGTGGATGCTGATGGGCATACCGAGCTCTCCTGCATACTCCAGCACGCTCTGCATCTTGGGGTGGTCGAGGTGGATGTGGGTACCCTTCACAGGGCGCGAGTACTCATCACCCAGACCCTTGTCCACCATCTCGCCGATACCGAAAGCGCCGAGGGCTTTGCACCTGTCGAGGTGGGCTTTCGCGCGCTCCTCCCAATCCTCGGCCTCAATGTCGGTGTAGTCGAGCGAACACCAAACCGAGAAGCGGTCGGGGTAGTTGCCATAGGCGGCAACCATCTCCTCGAAGGGTGCGCCGATCCACTCGCAGTGGAGGATGTGGGTGTGGCGGATACCACACTCGTCCATAGTCTTCACCCAAGCGGCAATCTTCTCCAGGTCGGCATCGTTGTAGTCGTGAGAGTGCATATCGATAACTCCATATTTGGCCTTCTCGACATTGGTGACGGGAACATTGAAGATAGATACGGGCTCGTAGTCTTTCAGCAGAATCTCACCTGCAATGGCGCGTGCTACGGTCTGTGCGTCTTTCTTCTCTTCGGTTTTCGAGCCACAAGCACAAACGAGTGCCACGGTGGCCAAAAGGAATAAGAGTTTTTTCATCTGTTTTTCTGGGTGTTATAGGTTTATTATGTTTATTTTTCTTTCGGACGATTAGAGGCCGAGTGTGCGGCCGAAGAGTTTGATGGCCCTCTGGTCGATCTCCTCGGGCGAGGTGAAGGCTCCGGTGCCACCTGCGGCGGTGGTGTTAAGCGCGCCAGTCATATTGCCAATCTCCTGGCATTTCTCCAGGGGCAGGCCCTTAACAAAGGCGCTCACGAAGCCCGAGTTGAAGCTGTCGCCGGCACCGATTGCATCCACAACATTGCGGTTGAGGAACGAGGGGAGCATATTGCGCGAACCATCCTTGCGTACCAGCAGCGAGCCTTTCGAGCCCATCTTCACAACCATTGCACAACCGAGGTGGGGGAGTACGGCCTCGATAGCCTCCTCAAGCGACGAGGTAGCCGTAAGGGCCTGAAGTTCCTTCTCGTTGGGCAGGAAGATGGTGATGTGGGGGAGGACTTTCTTGTAGTCGAGAGCCCACTTCTCGGCGGGGTCCCATTGGGTGTCGAGCGATACGGTCACGCCATTTTTGGTGGCAGCCTCCAGCACTTTGTCGATATCCCTCAGGAGGGCCGACTGCATAAAGAGCGAGGAGAGGTGGATGTGGCGGGTGCTCTCAAAGACGCTCTGGTCGATGTCGTCGAAGCCCATAATATCCATTGCGCCCTGATAGGTGAGGTTTGCACGATCCTCATCGTAGCTCATAACGATAGTTGCACCGGTTGCGGTCGCGGGGTTCTCGATAAGATAGTCGGTCGAAACACCCTTGGCCTCGAGCGACTCCTTTACGAGAGTGCCGAAGGAGTCCTTGCCAATCATACCCACAAAGCACACCTTCGAGCCAAGCGAGGAGGCGTTGGCAGCGAAGATGGCGGTGCTGCTGCCGAGGGTGAGGAGCATATCGCCCGCAAACTTCTCTTTGCCCATTTCGGGGAAGCCGTCAATCTGGTTGAGGATTACATCTACGTTGAGTTCGCCGATGGCGGCAATGTCATATCGTTTCATTTTCTTAATTCATTTTAGGTGAAAAAATAGATTTCATATTGCAATTATATAATAATTGCGCGAAAAAAGTATCAAAACGAAACAACAAAACATAAGTAGTTTGGTGTGGTTTTTCTCTCGCGCGTGCGCAATATGTTGTGACATAGCATTATAGGTGGTATTTTGGTGGGTGCAAAAAATCTTTCGTATCGTTTTGATTTGTATTTCGTTTTTTTTGTTTGTACATTTGTTTACCCTAAAAAAGATTATTAACCACACTTTCCCAAAAAACCACAACCAATGGATATTTACGGCTCTACAAAAGGGCGCCGCTCGATGATTCTCCAGAAGCTCAAAAGCAACTCCTCTGTCTCTGTTGCGGAGCTCAGTCGCGAGTTTGGCGTCTCGGAGGTTACAATTCGTAAGGACCTCAATATTCTCTATGAGCGAAACCTTGTAATTCGCACCCACGGAGGCGCTATTCTCGGTGCCAATACCGTGACCACCTACGAGGATGTGCACATCAATTCCAAGCGACTGATTCACTACCGCGAAAAGAAGGCTATCGGCAAGGCGGCCGCCGCAATCATCAAGGATGGCGATACGATTATGCTCGATTCGGGAACCACGACGCTCGAGATTGCCCGCAATCTGCATAAGTTTCAGCGTCTGACGATTATCACCAACGCAATCAATGTGGCGGTGGAGTTGCTCGCCTACAAACGCTTCAATGTTATTATGGTGGGCGGTAACCTTCGTGAGACGAGTCAATCGACTGTGGGCCCCGTTTCGGAGTCGGTTTTGAAGATGTTCTACTGCGATAAACTCTTCCTTGGTGTGGATAGTTTCAACCTCGAGAATGGCATTTCGACCCCTAATATTGAGGAGGCAAACATCAACCAGGTGATGATGTCCCGAGCCAAGGAGGTGATTGCTGTTTTCGACTCCAGCAAGATTGACAAGCGAGCCCTTGCATTTATTGCCCCCATCGAGAAGATAGACACCATCGTTACGGACGACGGTATGGCGATGAAGTTGCGCTCGCAAATAAAGTCCTCGAATATCAATCTGGTGGTGGTATCTCCCGCATAAGTGGGAGTGATATAATGTCCTGAAGTTCAGCAGTCGCGGCCCTACCAGAGGGCCGCGGCTGCTGTGTTGTTTTATGGGAAACAAAAGAGGCTTTTGGTGTATGGCAAGGGTGTTCGTTTTTCTTGTTGCACAACCTCTTTTTTCTTGTTGCTACGACACTCTTTTTTAGTCGCTGCGACACACTTGTTTTTTCGCATATTTTACCCTTTTGAAAGGCTCTTTTTGGGGGCGCTAACAGTTTCTTGTTTTCGGGAGTTAAAGGTGTTCTTTTTTGTTGTAAAAGGGCGCCCTTTGGTGGATTTTTCCCCAGCGGACGGCGTGGCTAACTTACAGTTTGTAACCATAATCCCTCGCTGAGTTTTGTTCTGTTATCAAAAAATAATGCTCTGATTATAGTTTCGGGTGGTTTCGTTTTACTCCCCCAAAGTTGCGAAAATCCCCGTTATCCCCTATAAATAGGTACCGCAATGTGCTTTCGGTGGTTTCGAAACGAAACGCTACGAAATATTTTTTAACATTGCACCTTGTGTGGTAAGTTGTTGTGTATCAGTGGTGTTTTTTGCTTTCTTGTGTGTGCGTGTCCGTGAGGGCCGAAAAAAAGTGTGTTTCGAAAACCTTGTTTGAGTCGCATTTTTTAACTTTGCGATGATGTGTATTGTGCGCGATTATGGCGCGCGATTGGCAGAACAGGAGCAAAAAACAGTAAACAACATAAAAACTAAATCCCAAAATGCAGTTAAACTTTCATACCTACAGAGAGATTCGCCAGCAGCCCGAAATGTGGCTCAAGGCCTATGAGATGGTCTGCTCGCGAAAAGCAGAAATCAAGGAGTTTGTTGACCGCTATGTGAAGGCAGGTTATAGCATCGTTTTGACCGGTGCGGGTACCTCGGCCTACATTGGTGACGCCTTGCAGGTTGCTCTCTACAACACCACCTTTGCTGGCTGTCGTAGCATTGCAACCACCGACATTATCACCTCGGCAGAGATGTACTTCAACAAAGAGAGCAAAGTGCTCTTGGTTTCGTTTGCTCGTTCGGGCAATAGCCCCGAGAGTGTTGGTACCATCAACCTGGTGAATAAGACCGCTGGTGAGGTTGCCCACATCTTCATCACCTGCAACGAGAATGGCGAGTTGGCAAAAATGGCTGCAGCCAGCCCCGAGAACACCCTTTTGATGCTCCTGCCCAAGGAGACCAACGACCTCTCGCTCGCTATGACCAGCAGCTACTCGACAATGCTTCTCACCTGCTCGATGATTGCCAATATCGACAACATCGAGGCCCACGCCGACTACATCAAGGAGCTGGCAGCCAAGACCGCTGTGGCTATCGACAAATATGAGGAGGCTATTCAGGCTATCGCTTCGCGCCCCTTCAAGCGTGCCGTATTCCTTGGCACCGGCGAGTTGCAGGGTATCGCCGAGGAGTCGAGGCTGAAACTTCAGGAGCTCACCGATGGCGCTGTGATGTGTGCCTTCGATTCGTTCCTCGGCTTCCGCCACGGTCCCAAGGCTGTTATCGACAAGGACACCCTCTTGGTTTACCTTCTTGCCGAGGAGCCCAGCGTGCAGCGCTATGAGTACGACCTGATTCGTCAGATTCGTGCCAATAACGACATTGTTGGCTATGTGGCCATCTCGCAGACCGAGCCCAAGATTGAGTCCGACTTCTTCGACCTGAATGTTGTCATCGGCGCCCCCACAAGCGAGCACCGCTACTACTCCTGCGTGAGCTATGTTGTGGCTTCGCAGCTGCTGGGTATGTTCAAGTCGATTGATATGGGCCTCAGCCCCGATGCTCCCTCCGTTTCGGGTAACATCTCGAGGGTTGTTGAGGGCGTAATCATCTACGAGGACTAATTGAGAAAGAAACCGTACTAAAAATCATAATTTCGAAACAAAATGGCAAAAACTGAAGATCTTTTAAGGCGAATCGGTGAGCTGGAGCAGGAGACCGGTGTTAAGCGCACCATCTTCGCAGTGTGCCCCAACTCCACCGCAGTGATTCGTGCTTCGTATCGCGCCGCAAAGCGCAACAACGCACCCATCTACTTCGCTGCTACACTCAACCAGATTGACAACGACGGCGGCTATACCGGTATGACCCAGTCGCAGTTTACCAAACTGCTCCAGTTTGAGCAGCAGAGGGTGAACTACACCGGTTGCTCGATTGTGGCTATCGACCACGGCGGTCCCTGGTTGAAGGATAAACAGAGGGTTGAGAATTGGTCCACCGAGGACGCAATGCAGGGTGTTAAGGAGTCGTTTGAGGCTGCTGTGGCTGCCGGCTACGACCTCATCCACGTTGACCCCACCGTTGATATCAATGTCCCCAAAGGCGAGACCATCGACATCCACGTTGTTGCAGCCCGCACCGTAGAGCTCATCGCTCACGTGGAGAAGTTCCGCAAGGAGAATGGCTACGCTCCCATTTCGTATGAGGTGGGTACCGAGGAGGTTCACGGCGGCTTGGCCGACGACACCACCTTTGACACCTTCATCGTGGAGCTCAAGAAGGGCTTGGAGGCTGTTGGTTTGGCCGATGTATGGCCTTGCTTCATCGTGGGTAAGGTTGGTACCGACCTCCACACCACCGTTTTCGATCCCGAGGTTGCTCGCAAACTCACCGCAAAGGTACGCCCCTATGGCAGCTACATCAAAGGTCACTACACCGATGGCGTAAGCAACCCCGAGGAGTATCCTCTGACCGGTATGGGCGCAGCCAATGTGGGTCCCGAGTTCACCATCGGCGAGTATGAGGCTTTGGCCGAGCTCGAGGAGGTGGAGAAGAGGCTCGACGCCGAGGGCAAGATTGCCGTTCGTTCGGAGATTATCGCTGTGCTGACTCGCCTTGTACGCGACTCGGGCCGCTGGCTCAAGTGGTTGCAGGACGACGAGCAGGGCCTTGCGTTTGAGGAGCTTGCTGCCGACCGTCGCTTGTGGCTCGTGCAGACCGGCTGCCGCTACATCTGGCAGCACCCCGAGGCTCTGGCATCGCGCGCGCAGCTCTTCTCTAATCTCGCCCGTGTGGGCATAGACGCAGAGGAGGTTGTTCTGGGCCGCATCGAGAGGGATATGGACAAATACTTTGTTGCCTTCAACCTCGTTGGCCTTAACGATCTGTTGTAGTCGGACTAAAGGAGAAAAAATACACAAAACAATAAACTCTTTTACTAATTAATTAAAACTCAAATCAGATGAAACAGAATTTACGCTTTATGACAGCTCTTCGTGGCGGTCTTGCAGCTTTGACTCTGATGGTATTGGCAATTCCTGCTTTTGGCCAGAAGGTTGAGGTTAAGGGTACCGTTACCGACGCTCAGAGCGGTCAGCCTCTGATCGGCGTTACCATTATCGCCGATAGCGGTTCGGGTACTACCACTGATGGTTCGGGTAACTACCTTCTGTCTGTGAATGCAAACGAGACCATTACCTACGACTACCTCGGTTACACTCCCGCTACCGAGAAGGTTGCAGGTCGCACCACTATCAATGTGGCACTGAGCCTCGATGCAAAGTCTATTGAGGAGGTTGTGGTTCTGGGTTACACCACCCAGAAGAAAGCCGAGATTTCGAGCTCTATCGTATCGCTCGACAGCGAGGCTCTGAACGACCTCACCACCAGCGATGTTGGTAGTATGCTTCAGGGTAAGGCTGCCGGTGTGCTCGTTATGAGCTCGTCGGGTCAGCCCGGTGAGGCTGCAACCATCCGTATCCGTGGTACGGGTTCGATTACCGCAGGTGCAGGTCCTCTGTATGTTGTTGATGGCGTTGCAGGCGGCAGCTTCAACCCCAACGATGTTGAGACCATCACCATTCTGAAAGATGCTGCTGCTACCGCACTCTACGGTGCTTCGGCTTCGGGCGGTGTAATCGTTGTTACCACCAAACAGGCAAAGAGTGAGAAGGCTGTTGTGAACTTCAAGGCTACCGCAGGTATCAAGAAGGCAAATATGGGCCGTTTCTCGCCTATGGATTCGGAGGAGCTCTATGAGACCCAGAAGATCTTCACCAAGAAGGCTCTGTTCAACTCGACTCGTCCCAAGGAGCTCTTGAATCAGGACTTCGACTGGGTGAACGAGATGTTCAAGATTGGTCTTGTTCAGGACTACTATGTATCGTTGGCAGGCAAGAGCGGTAAGACCAACTACTTCGTGAGTGTTGACCACTACGATGAGGCTGGTACCCTTATCAACACCAACTTCAACCGCAACGCTGCTCGTTTGAACCTCTCGACCGCCATTACCGACAACCTCAAACTCGATGTTCGTTTGGCCTATGACCGTTCGCAGGATCAGGGTACTTCGTCGTATGTAACTCTGGAGACTGCCTACCGCTGTATGCCTTGGGATATCCCCTATGTTCAGAAACAGGACGAGGAGGGTAACTGGTATATGACCGACGAGGTTCTCTATGTTGATGGCGCAACCCGTTCCGATAACAACAAGACTTGGTATGGCGCAAACAAATACAATGCACTCCACAACGAGCTCTACAACTACTCGCGTAGCACCTCGGAGAGCACCACTGCCGACCTTGCTCTGACTTGGAACATCACCGATTGGTTGGTTGCAACTTCGACCAACCGCTTCAGCACCAGCAACTATGGCTATGAGCTCTACTACGATGCTCGTACCAATGTTCCTGGCTATGCTGGTCGTGGCTACCTCTATGAGTCGAATGGTTCGGGTGTAGGTTTCGGCACCACCAACCTTTTGAAGGCTCACAAAGAGTTCGATGACCACAGCGTGGATGCAATCGTTGGTTGGGAGTATGGTCACAGCTCCAGCCGCTCGATGTGGGCAGAGGGTACCGACCTTCCCAATGGCCAGCACTCGTTGAGCAACGCCGTTATGCAGGCAATCGGTGGCTATAGCTATCCCTCGACTGCTTGGGCTTGGCTTGCACAGGCACAGTACTCCTACAAGGGTAAATATGTAGCAACCGCTTCGGTTCGTTACGACGAGATTTCGAAGTTCGCACCCAAGGCTCGCGGTGGTTACTTCCCCGGCTTCTCGGCTGCTTGGTTGGTATCGGAGGAGGACTTCCTCTACGGTAACGACGCCATCACCTTCTTGAAGGTTCGTGGTGGTTATGGTAAGACCGGTAACGATAACATTGAGGACTTCCTCTATCAGGACTCCTATGCTCTGACTGCAAAATATGAGGATGTTGTTGCTGCTGTTCTGGAGCGTCAGGCTAACCCCAACCTCGGCTGGGAGGAGGCTTATATGACCAGCTTCGGTATTGATGCAACTCTGTTCAACAATGTTAATGTAACCTTGGAGCTCTACAACACTCTCAACACCAACCTTCTGCTTGCAGTGCCCCAGGCACCCAGCACCGGTTTCTTTGAGTTTATGGCCAATGTGGGTTCGGTTCGCAACCGCGGTATCGAGTTGGCAGTTGACGGCAATATTCTTCAGACCAAAGACCTCGTTTGGAATGTTGGTTTCAACGTTGGTCTGAACCGCAACGTTGTTAAGAGCCTTCCCAATGGCGAGTTCTTGCAGAGCAACAACAAGATGAACCAGCTCGTACGCGAGGGTGAGCCTCTTGGTACTTGGTACTTGCCCAAATGGGCTGGCGTAGATCCCGCAAACGGTGACGCTTTGTGGTACACCGGTGCTACCGACGAGGAGGGCAACCTCATCGTTGATGAGAACGGCAATCCCCAGACTACCAATGTATTTGCCGAGGCACAGAGCCAGATCGTAGGTCAGGCTACTCCTTCGTTCAGCGGCGGTATCAACACTTCGCTTACCTATAAGAACTTTACTTTGAGCATGAACGGTTCGTTCGTAGTGGGCAACAAGATCTACAACTACACCCGTATCACTATGGACGCCGATGGTGCTTACAACGACTACAATATGATGTCGCACGACAACGGTCTGGGTTGGACTCGTTGGGAGGCAGAGGGCGATATTGCAACTCACCCCCAGTTGAGGTTCGGTCCCGCAACCAAGTCGTCGAACGCTGTTTCGTCGCGTTACTTGGAGGACGGTAGCTTCTTCCGTCTGCGCAACATCACCTTGGCCTACAATGTTCCCGCAGAGGTAACTCAGAAGATTGGTATGGCAGGTGCCCGCGTATTCCTCTCGGCTGACAATGTATTCACCCTCACCAAGTTCTCGGGTATGGACCCCGAGGTTCGTTTGGAGACCAGCGGCACCAGCTTGGCAGGTACCTACTCGACCAACTATCCCGTGCCTATGACTGTTAGCTTGGGTGTAGATGTGAAGTTCTAATCATTCCATCCTATACGAAAAATCCTATCAGTAAAATTCAAAAACGAAACAGACTATGAAAAAAATATTGGTAATTCTCAGTTTGGCAGCGATGGGTTTGGCCTCGTGTACGATAGATGAGCACTTCCGTACCGACACCATGACCTCGGCTCAGCTCACTGCTGATCCTTCGGCCGCTGTTTATACTACCGACGGCGTTTACTCGCTCTTCAAAGATGAGTTGCAGTATAAGAACGTCTATGCAAGTGGTAACACCTATGTTCGCCACTTCTTCCAGATGGCAGAGTATCGCGCCGACAACGTTGTATTGTCGGGTATTACTTCCGACCCCTTCTCCTACGCATTCACCTACGACGATGATGCTACTATGAACAACAACCAGGGCTTCTGGTGGTTGGCTTATAAGATTATCTACTCGGCTAACTCCAACATCGAGGCTCTCGACGAGAACGCTTCCGACGAGGCTTCCCAGATGAAGGGTGAGAACTACTTCTTCAGGGCTCTTGCACACTTCAACCTGGTGAACATCTTCGCCAAACCCCTGTCGTGTGGTAAGGACAACCCCGGCGTTGTATTGCGTCTTTCGACCGACTGCTCGGTAACCGAGAGGGCTACTGTAGGTCAGGTTTACGATCAGGTTGTTCTGGACCTCCAGGAGGCTGCTCGCCTGATGAAGGGTAAGAGCCGCCGTGGTGACGCGGGCTATGTTTCCTATGAGACTGCACTCGGTCTTCTCTCGCGCGTGTATCTTTATATGGGTGAGAATGAGAAGGTTATCGAGACTGTGAACACTATGCTCACCGGCGATCCCAACAATGCTGGCAACATCGCTTCGAAACTCGATGCAAACTACTCGACCCTCTTCACCAACGCTCGTACCTCGAATGAGGTTCTCTGGTGTGTGGCTCACACTGCAACCGAGGACAAGGGTACCGGTAGCCTTGGTTCGATGTACTACTCGCCCAACGGTACCGGTGGTATCGGCTGGTGTGAGCACTACTACTCGGACACCCTGCTGGAGCTCTTCGAGCGCTACCCCGAGGATAAGCGTCAGCTCGCTCAGTATGAGCTCTACGACACCACCAACGATGGTTTGGTTATGGTACACTGGCCCTTGGATGAGGGTGGTGCCTTCAGGAACAACGCTGTTGTTCGTGGCGTGACCAAGAACGCCGACGGTACTTGCAACTTCACCTACTCCGGTAAGAGCTATGTTGCAACCCCCGAGGTTATCAACGGCTACACCGAGTACTTCATCACCTATGAGGGTGCCAAGACCAAGGTTTATGTTCGTCCCAATGTTGGTCTGAAAGGTCTTCGCAACAACTATCCTATCTATATGAATAAGAAATATTCGAACCAGGATGGTCTTTCGAACCTCTCGTCGCCCATCATTCTCCGTTGGGGTGAGATCGTTCTCAACCGTGCCGAGGCTTATGCCAAGATCGGTAACGACGCTGCTGCTTTGGCTGATGTGAATGTTATCCGCGAGCGTGCAGGCATTCCCGCGTGGGACAATGCCGGCCACAAGTGGAACGACCACGGCTATGCAAGCCTCTTGGAGGTTATCCTTGCCGAGCGTCGTATGGAGCTCTGCTTCGAGGGTCACCGTGCATTCGATACTTGGAGGAACAAGTTGCAGATGGACCGCCGCTTTGCAGGTCTTCACACCTGGGAGGTTGTTGACTACACCGACGATCGTATTCCCTTCCAGATTCCTCAGGATGAGCTCAATGTGAACGACATTGGCCAGAACCCCAGGAAATAAAAACCAAGTTTTGCTTCGGGGCGGGGGAGTGTGATTTCTCCCACCCCCGAGGCCAAACAAAACAAGTGTGTCCAGAAGGATTCAACAAATAATAGATAAAACCCTTTTATTAATTAATCTAAACAACAAAAAAACTATGAAAAAATTCTTTGCAATTGCAGCTATGGCTGCTATGCTTATCGCTTGTGGCGACAAAGAGAACAACAAACCTGGCAATGGTGGTGACGAGCCCACTGAGCCCGAATTCGTAAGCCCCATCACCATCGATGGTGATATGTCGGACTGGGCTGCTCTCGATGCAAGCAAGGTAGTTGAGGCTACTTGCGCTGAGGGTGATGTTAAGCACGGCGAGTTGAAGAAAGTTAAAATCTACGCTGACGAGCTCTACATCAACGTTTACTTCGAGGCTGCTGAGCCCGAGGCTGACACCCCCTACCACATTGACCTCTGCGTTAACATCGACAACGATGAGTTGACCGGTGGCTACGCTGCTGTTTGGGCAGACGCTGGTATCGACTACCTCATCGAGGGTTGCGTTTACAACGAGAACGCATATCAGGAGTACGCAGGTGAGGCATTCCCCTGGATCGGCGAGATCGGCGCTGAGGGTTGGAGCTGGGATACCGAGGCTGTTATCGCAGGTTCGTCGACCGGTAAAGGTACCTTCGCTGGCTACGAGATTCAGGTTATGCGTGACCTCCTTCCCTTGGAGTTCGGTGACACCTTCACTATGGGTGTAGGTCTTTCGAAAAACTGGGGTCGTTGCGGTCTTCTTCCCAACGCTGTTATCAGCGAGGCAGATCCCAACGGTCTTGCTCCCCA
>JAEIGA010007691.1_pt1 | contig 16355 bp, 12 predicted proteins | sample 9270691 | NCBI WGS metagenome assembly JAEIGA01 (sample SAMN17057246, study PRJNA624740) | gut metagenome | biome: biome; isolation source: fecal sample | host: Bos grunniens | place: China: Xizang | collected 2019
ACCAAACTTTTGATATAAAAAAAGTAAAAGGCAAAAAACAAGTTCAACTTTCATTTGATAGATTTATATATGCTACAACTAATGATTTAAACTCTAAACAAATGAAACAAATTAATGACTTGAAAGGAAAAATTATTTATTCAAATAATTACGAACTTTTAACAGGGGAAAAATTAGAGTTAATCATCAAACTTGCAAAAAGTTTAAATTTGCGCCCAATTGATGAAAAAGATTGGAACAGAAAATTAAATATAAATATTTATGAAAAAAACACAACAGAACTTTTAGTTTCTTCTTTAGAAAATGTATTAAAAGTTGCTATTGCAAAGAAAAAAAGTAGAGAATACGGCTTTATTTGTTTATTTACTGATGACAACGGAAATTATTGGTACAAAGTTTCAAGAGGATTTATAACAGCCTTAAATGAAAGCCTTTCATCTCTTGAAACTTTAGCAGAAAAAACAGAAGTCTTTACTGATGAGCAATTAGAAAAAATTAATAATTTATACAGATTATTAACATCTTTATACAAAGATTAAAACAAAAATTAAAAATTATTTTGCATCTAATTCAGATTTTTTATTAACATCAGTTGGTTTTGCTTCTGTTTTAGAAGAATCTGATTTAGTTTGCAATTTATTTGATTTATCATCCGTATTTTTTTTATCTGTTGATTTTTCAGATGTGGAATCATCTTTAGTTTCTACTTCTTCATCAGAAATTCCTAAAATCTTTCTTGCTCGCTTACCGTTTGCACCAGTTTTTTTATCTCGTGCAATTTTTTCAATAGTAACTCGAGCGGTTTCATAGCGACCGTTTTTATAAATATCAATACCTTGTGATATTGTAGTTGTGTCTTTTGATTGAAGATATGAAGCACAAATTTCTGAATATGCAGGACGAGCATATTTTGCAAAAAGTTTACCTAATTCACTTCGAAGTTTTTTACGCTTATCATCTTTTAAAGTTTCTTTTGCAAGGTTTATAATTTCTTTTTCGCCTTTTGTTCCTTTTTCCATTAATGCAGAAGACGCCATCAGTTTTGCATTATCACCAACTTTTTCATCTGTAATTTGCTTAATCAAAAAATCAACAGATTCTTCTGTATCAAGTTTTGCCAAAACAGGAAAACATTCTTTTTTTACAACCATTTCTGCATCTTTTGTTGCTCTATAAGTCAAAAATGGAACTGCTTCTGTTATATTTAATTCAGCAACGGTTTTTATTGATTCAACACGAACTTTGTAATGTTCATCACGAATTCCTTGCAAAATAACAGCCTTAGCTTCATCATTATTTGAAAAATTACTTAAACCTTTAACGCAATATTGGCGCATATTTGGGTCGCCTTCTTCAAACAACTTAACCAAAATTGGAACTGCTTCTTCTTTTTTCATTTTTCCAAGAGCTTCTGCAGCATACATTCTAACAAAAGAATTTTCTTCTTCATCATTTACAATTTCAACAAGTTTATCCCAAGTTTCAATAGCGCACATTTGACCAAGAGTACGCATTAAAGCTTGTCGCTGAGGCAAAGTCATATCATCGCGCTCTAAATATTCTGCCAAATATAAAGCTTCGCTTGGTCCACCTACATCACCTAAAGTTGTTATAGCACCTAAAAAATATTCATCTTTTCCCAATTCCAATATTTCAACAACAGCAGGAGCAACAAGTTTGCATTTTACAGCAGAAACATATTTAAAAACACTTTCTATAACTTTAAGTGGTAAATCATAAGGGTCATTTAGAACATCTACACAAAAATCTTCCAAACAAGGGTCTTCTGCCTTTGCAAAAAAATCTAATATTTTACATCTAATATCTATATTTTTTGTATTTTGGAATAAATCATAAAAGGAATCCGCATATCGAGGGTCTTCAGATTTTAAGACATCATCAATAATACTTGTAATTTCAGAGGAAGTTCCGTATTTAATAACTTCAACAGTTTCATCAAAGGAAGTTTCTGTTTCATCTTTATTTTTTGCTTCTGTGATTTTTTCTTCACTAATAGGTTTTGGTCTTTTTGCAGCAGGAATTTCAATAAATTCAAATTCATAATCTTCTGCAAGATAATCAATTTTTTGTATTGAAGAATCAACAGTTGCAGGATTTTCTGCAATTTCTGCTGTGGTGGCAACAGCTTCTGCAACATCTTCAACAGGAACTTCTGAAGATGCAACAACTTCACTTGCTGCAATTGATTCAGTTTCTTGAGAAAAAACAAAAATGTTACTAACTATAAAAAAAGTAAAAACAAAAGCAATAATTTTCATAAAACTAAAATTCCTTTTATACAAAAAAAGTTACATATTACTTTACTGAATGTTTCCAGCTTTATATCTATTTAAGAAATTTCGTTTATATTCTTCAAATCTATTTTCGGAAATTGCAACACGAATTTCTTTTATTAAGTTATGCAAGAAATACAAATTGTGATAAGACGCAAGCATTGAACTTAAGATTTCTTGCTCCTTAAACAAATGACGCAAATAACTACGGGAATATGTTTTACAAACTTTACAATTACATTCTTTATCAAGTGGCCCAAAATCGTATTTAAATCGTTCTTGTTTAATAGAAAGCATTCCATCGTGTGTAAAATAACCACCGTTTCTTGCATTTCTTGTAGGAAGAACACAATCAAACATATCAACGCCACTAGCAACAGCTTCCAAAATATATTCAGGAGTTCCAATGCCCATAACATATTTTGGTTTATCTTCTGGAAGATGTTCCATTGTTGATTGTAAAAATTCAATAAACTGGTCGGCAGGCTCACCAACAGAAAGTCCACCAATTGCAATTCCTGGCAAGTCTAAATCTGTTACAAATTCTGCACTCTGCTTACGCAAATCTTTAAAAAAGTTTCCTTGCACAATAGGAAATAAAATTCCTTCATAACCTTTATCTTTTTGACTAAGCCATTCATTTTTTGCACGAACAGCCCAATCTGAAGTAATTTTTAATGCTTCTTCTGCTTCTTTTTTATCAACGCCCCATGCTGAACATACATCAAGTTGCATTTGAATATCAGAATTGTATTTTACTTGTGTTTGAACAACATTTTCTGGAGTAAAAAAATGACGACTTCCATCCACATGACTTTGGAACTGAACTCCATCAGGATTTATTTTGCGCAATTTTGAAAGTGAAAAAACTTGAAACCCACCAGAATCTGTCAAAAAGTTTTTGTTCCATTTTGAAAAACCATGTAAACCACCAGCTTGCTGAATCAAATCTGGTCCTGGGCGCAAAAACAAATGATATGTATTTGAAAGAATAATTTCAAAACCAATTTCATTTAATTCATCAATAGACATTGCTTTTACAGTAGCACAAGTTCCAACAGGCATAAAAACAGGAGTTTGAACTGTTCCATGAGGCAATTGCAAAATTCCATTTCTGGATTTTCCATCTGTACTCTTATGTGTAATAGAAAAAATTGACATATTAAGTCCTTGCAGTACGCAACAAAGCAATACTAATAAATATAAATAGAATTACAGGAAACCAAGCTCCTGCGAATGGTGATATATAACCAAATTTAGCAAGCAACATCGTAAGCATTTGTGTTACATAAAACAAAACTGCTGCCGAAATTGAAGCGGTTAAACTCAAAAGCAAAACATTTTTTCTGGAACGACCAGACAATCCAATAGAAAGAAAAACAACAATAAAAACAATAAATGGAAAGGCAAATTTTTTATAATAAACAGAAAGTTCTTCACTATAAGGCAAACCAGCTCTTTTTAAGTGATTAATATAAATTTTTGCATTTGCAGCATTTACGCCTTCAACATCAACTGTATTATTTTGAAATGTTTCATAAGGTTCTGTCAAAAGAGACAAATATTCTAACTTAGGAACACTTGTTGTATATTCACCATCTTTGTATGTGTATTGAATTCCTGTGGAAACACTCCAATGCTGCGCCACAGTATTCCAATAAGCAGAATCAGCTTGAATTATGGAATCTAATTTTTTATCTTCTGTTCTAAATACAAAAATTACTTCATATAAACGATGTTGAGATGCTTCATAAGAATCAGCTTTGTAAATAATTTTTCCACCTTCAGAAATAACAACAATACTATCATTATTTAATGATTTTTCTTCTTTAAGTAATTTTGCTTGAAGTTCCAATTTTTTTTCATAAGTGGGAACAACAATATAATCTTCAAAAATGAACAAACCAAAACTCATTAAAAATGAAAAAATCAACAATGGTAATGTAAATTTAAACAATGAAACGCCAGATGCAAAAATTGCAGTTAATTCATTTGTGGCATACAGATTACTTAATGTATAAGAACTAGCAAACAAAATTCCTAAAGGAATTGCATACCACATTGTTTTTGGAACATACAACAACAATAAATAAACTACTTCCAAAATTGGAGATTCGTTTTGAATGAATTTCCATAAATTCATAAACAAATCAACTAAAACTAAAACAAGAGAAAAAAATCCAATTGCCCCAATAAAAACTGGAAAAAATCTTTTATATAAATAAGATACAAGTTTCATCGTTTTTTCAAAACTATATAGAATATAATTCCTAATCCTCCAATTAATAAATTAGGAGCCCACATCGTCCAAAAACCACTCCACCCTGTTCTTGCAGCAAAAATCTGTCCCATAATCATCATTGCCCAATATAACAAACAAATGAACAAACCAATTATCAAACCAATTGTCTGCCCGTTGTGTTTACCAAACAAAAATGCCAAAGGTAATGCAAGCATTGCAAAGAATATAGAACCAAAAGGCATTGCAAATTTTTTATTGTATTCCATTTTGTAATTATTCAACTGACGCTTACTTGCATTTTTACTTTTTTCAAGATTTTTAATGCGTTTTCCTAAGTCATAGGAAGTCATTTCTCTTGGAGAAACAGAAGCTGTATTTGTAAAAACTGCTGAATCAAACACATTCAGGGTTGCTGTTTTTGAATCAAGCACATCAAAATTCTTTTTATTTTTTCTATCCAAAAGTGTAACAACAGCATCATTCATATTCATATGCATAATTACACCTTCTTTTTGCGCATTTTGAATTTCAGATTTACCTGCAACAACGATTCTCTGATTTCCATCAGAACCTTTATCAAAAAATACTATATCAGAAACTTCTTTATCGTTAACATCGCCAATAATAATTGTAGAATTTTTTAATCGCTTTATGGAATTTGATTCAATTTCGATTGTTGGATTTGCAACAGCGATTTCCCTTTTTAATTTTGAAAATTTCATATTTCCAACAGGAAGCAAATAATCATTTACAAAAAATGAAACAATAGAAATAACCATTCCCAAAACTAAAACAGGAATCAATACTAATTTATAACTTTGTCCAGATGCTCTAAAAATAAGAATTTCATTATCAGACATTAATCGTCCAAGACACATTAAAAAGCCAACTAAAGTAGCAAAAGGCGCTGACTGAGAAATTACACCTGGTAAACAATAAAGCATTAAACGAGCAACATCTGCAAAAGGAACACGCTGCTTTAAAATTTGTTCGGCTAATAGCAAAATTTGATTTACAAAGAAAATCATAAAGAAAAATAAAAAACAAACCAGAAAATACAAAGTCAATTCTTTTACGATATACCTGATTATGACAAACTTTTTTAATTGTCCTTTATGAAGATATTTGCACTGAAAATAATCAACTTTTGTTCTTAAGGGATTAAAACCCTTTACCATAAAAAGAGAAAATAATCTTTTGCAAATTTCTAAAAATGTGGAAATTTTATCCTTAAGAAAATCTATGATTTTTTCAAAATTCACGCATTTACTCCAGTAGAACCAAATCCACCTTCTCCACGCTCAGTAGAATCAAGTTCATCTGTTTTTTCAAAAACGCCTTGAGTAACAGGAGCAACTATTAATTGTGCAATTCTGTCACCATTATTAACAGTAAAAGCATCTTTTCCGTGATTAATAAGAATTACTTTAACTTCACCACGATAATCACTATCAATTGTCCCTGGAGTATTTAAAACTGTAACACCATTTTTTGCAGCAAGCCCAGAACGAGGTCTAACTTGAATTTCATATCCTTCTGGAATTGCAAAAGAAAGCCCTGTAGGAATCATAGCAAATTCACCACTTTTAATTACTACAGGTTCAGATAAAAAAGCGCAAACATCAGCACCAGCGGCACCAGATGTTTTATATTCAGGAATAATAGCTCCTTCTTGAGCTACAAATTTAATATTTACTTTGTTCATAAGGTTATTATATCAAATACTTTTATAAAAAAAAAGGACTGCTCAAGAAAATCCTTGGAACAGTCCATTAAAATCAATTATTTTTATCTAATCTTTCTTAAGAAAGCATCTTTATAACCATAAGCTTTGAAACGATTCAAAACAGTTCCGTATTCATCAACACTTAAAGGTCCTACAAGAACTTGTGTTGCTTTTCCAGATGCCATAGGAACAAGTGTTATTGGATAGTTTGAACTATATTTATCCAAAATTGCTTTGATATTAGCTTTATCACTTAAAACTGCAATCTGAACATAATAGCTCTTGCTCTTAAGCTGTTTTATAGAAGGAACTGTATATTTTTCAAAATCATATTCATCAGCTTTCTCTGTTACAACATTTGTAGATTTTTCAATAGTTGGAGTTGGAACAGATTTTTCTGTAACAGTTTCTGCTGGTTCAGTTGTTACTTCTGGTTCAGAAGTTTCTGCTGGTTCAGCTGATTCTGTTGTTTCTGGAGCAACTTCTGTTTTTTCTGCAGTTTCTTCTTCCACAACAGGAGGATTTGGTTCAGCAGGAACAAGAATTATTGGTTCATATGATTCTGAATCGCTTTCTGTTTCAGCTTCAGTTAACAATCCACTTTCAACTTCTGGTTCTTCTGTTACAACAGGAGAATCAACACCTGAAACATTTTCTGCAATAGTTTCTTCAACTTCTGAAGGTTCTTCAACAAATTCTTCTTTTGCAACTACATCTTCAGTTTCAGTTTCTTCTTGTGCAGGAGTTTCTTCTACAGGTAATTCGTCTTCAACAAATGGTTCTGGAGCAACTTCATCTTCTGGAAGAACTTCTGTTTCTTCTGCTGGTAATTCTTCAAGATTATCTGAATCAACTTTTTCTGATTCAACATTTTCTGTTACAGTTTCAGATTCTTGAGGTTCTGTTTCAATTGGTTCAGCAGGAACTATTGTTTCAACAGCTTCTACTTCTTCAACAATATTTTCTGGTGTTTCTTCATTTTCAAGTTCATCAGCTTCAACAAGAGTTTCTGCTACTTCATTTTCAACAGGAACTTCTTCTGCTGGTTCTTCTGTTGCTGAAACATTTTCAGATAAAATTATTTCAGAAGGAATTTCTTCTTCTACAGGTTCTTCTGTTTCAGTTGTTTCTGGAACAATCTCTTCTGTAACTTCTGTTTCTGCAACATCAGCTTTTGGTTCAGTTTCTGTTTTTTCTGTAGTTGCGCCTTCTTCTGTAAGAATATCAGCTTCGATTTTTTCTTCTTTTATTGTATCTTCAGAATCTAACTCTGCATCTTCTACAACTTTTTCAGAAGTAATTTCTTCAGGAATAACTTCTTCAACATTTTCAGTTGGAACGACTTCTGGTTCTTTTACTTCTTCAGTTTTAACTTCTGGCTCTGTTGGAGTAATTACTTCCACAGCAGGTTCTTCTGTAATTTCTTCTGGAACAATTTGTTCTTCAACTACAGTTTCATCTTCTGGAATTGCATCCACTTCAACAATTTCTTCAGGAAGAGCTTCTTCTTTTGGTTCCACTTCTTCAACAACTTCAGTTGGTTCAATAACTTCTACTTCTTTTACTTCTGGTTCCAAAATAATAGGTTCTTCAACCTCTGGTTCTGTAGTTTCAACTTCAGCTACAGTTTCTTCAACAGCAGGTTCTTCATCAACTACAGTTTCTTCTACAACTTCAGGTTCTTTTTCCGCAGGAATTTCTTCTGTTGCTTCAGGTTGTACTTCCACAGGTTTTTCTTCCGCAACAACTTCTGCATCTGGAGTAACTTCTGGTTCTGTTGCGACTTCAGTTTCTGGAGCCTTTTCTGGTTCAGTAACTTCTGGTTCTTCTGCTACAGGAGGAACAACAGGTGCTACTTCTTCAATCTTTGGTTCTTCTTTTGCAACTTCTTCAGTTTTTGCTGTAGTTTCAGATTCAGGAACAGAACCAATTACAGCAGTTCCAGAAACAGCTTGGTCAAGTTGCCCCGAACGCTTTGTAATTTTTACGATATGATTAGAATCTTTTTCAATATTAAGTAATTTTGCAGCTTCTGGGGAAAGAAGAATTGCAACGCCTTCTGATGGATCTAATGCACCAATAACTAAAACATCAATTGTAGTTTTATTTGTTAGGTTTGTAACACCAATGCTATCACCTGGCAAATATCCTACTGTTTTAGCAAAAACACCTTGTGGCATTTCACCTTCATTTGCAACAATTGCACGACCATCTAGTGATGGACTAAAAGAAGTTAAAATAAGACACCCAAAAATCACTGAAAAAAATAAACCAATCTTCTTTTTCATAATTTTTCCCCTTACCCTTTTACTGTTTTTAAGATTTTTAATAATTTAGCTGCTAATTCAATTGCAAAAATACGAACATTATCTTCTGAATCCGCACCCATAGGCTTTGAAATCTTTTCTGAAGATTCTGAAATAATTTTTCCAGTTGATGTTGAAGCAACCTTCCAAGAAACTTTATTTATATATCCAAGTTGAATATTTTCACTTGCTGAATCAGTATCATTAAAATCTAAGATAATTTGAATAAAATTATCACATGAACCGTCTACACTTGCATTAAAACCTGATTTCCACAATTGTGAATCTTTACTAGCATTACTTGTAGCAACAGAAGGTTCATTACTTACAATATAGCCAACATCAAAAAAGAAATTCAATAATTCATCTTCTAACACATGTACTGTAGGACAAACATCTGTCAAAGATTTATTATGTTGCACAACTTGAAAAGAAATAGATTTTCCAAACATAGCTGAACAAAATAATACTGCAATCAAAAAAACAGAAACTATTTTTTTCACAAAATCCCCCAAAAATTTGCAAGGCAAATAACAGTTATACACTTTTATATTCGGATTTTATTAGCACGGTGTTTAGTATATTTTTTTAAGATTGAAGAAAAACAAGTGCTATGTTATAGTTTATTATATCTTAAAATAGTAATTATTAATCATAATTCTTTATTCTATAAGAAAATTATGTATTATCAAAAGGCAAGAAAATGATGACTAACAATAAAAAACACTTATATATTATTGGCGCAGGATTTGCAGGACAAACAATTGCTGATGATATAAAAAGAAAAAAAATATTTGGAACAGTATCTGCCTTCCTTGATGATGATAAAAATCTTATCGGAACAAAAATCGATGACATTCCTGTTATTGGGCCAATTGAAAATGTTGCATCAGCATTACGATGCTCTGAACAAGATGAAGCAATAATCGCAATTCCAAGTGCCCCAACAGAACGAATAAAAAAAATATACGAAACATTAAAAAATATAGGATTTTCACACATAAAGATTCTTCCTGGAATTTCACAAGTTGTAAATGGAGATGCACACTTAGTGCAAATCAGAGAAATTGATCCTCTTGATATTTTAGGAAGAACACAAGTAACAATTTCCTTAAAAGAAAGTCTTTCTTATTTGCGTGGAAAAAGAGTTTTAATCACAGGTGCTGGAGGTTCTATTGGTTCAGAACTTTCACGACAATTACTATCTGGTGGTGCAGAACGATTATATCTATTTGGTCACGGAGAAAATTCTATTTACCAAATTGATAGAGAATTAAAACTTTTGCAACAAGAAGGCGTTGGTGAAAAAGCAACCATAGTTCCTATCATTGGCGACATGGTAGACAAAGATTATGTTGATTACATTATCAAACGCACAAGATGTGATGTTGTGTTTCATTGTGCAGCATATAAGCATGTTCCTCTTATGGAAGAAAATCCAGTTGCCGCGATTACAAACAATGTATTCGGAACAAAAAATTTATTAGATGCTTGTTTAAAACATAATGTACAAAGATTTGTTCTTATTTCTACAGACAAAGCCGTATCTCCAGTGTCTGTTTACGGTGCTTCCAAAATGCTTTGTGAAAAACTACTTCTTGAAGCGGCAAAACATGTAACAGATAATCAAAAGTTTATGTTTGTTCGCTTTGGAAATGTTTTAGGCTCAAGAGGTTCTATTCTTCCTTTATTTATGGAACAAATTAAAAACGGTGGGCCAATTACAGTTACAACACCACAAATGGAACGATATTTTATGACAATTCCAGAAGCTTGTTCCCTTGTATTACAAGCAGGAGGTGTTGGTTCAAACGGAGAATCATATCTTCTTGATATGGGTGAATGTATAAAAATCAAAGAGCTTGCTGAACAAATAATCAAATTTAGTGGCCTTGAACCTTATAAAGATATTGATATTAAATTCATTGGTAAACGCAAAGGCGAACGAGAAACTGAACCATTATGGCTTTCCGAAGAAGAACCTAAAAAAACTGAATTCTCAAAAATATTAAAACTGAAAAATCTTGATTTTGAATCTTCTAAAATTCAAGAATTATTAAGTAAATTAAAACCAATATGTTTCCTTTCAACAGAAAATGAAAAAACTCAAGAATTATACAGAAATAATCAATACTTAATAGATTTGTTATGTGATGAAATTCCTTCATTACAAGAATTTTATAAGGAACAATAGTTATATTTTATTTGTGGGAGTTATTTAATGTCTGATGCAACATCGTTAACAGTGCCTTTTGCCCGTCCTTCGATTTCCGAAGAAGAAAAACAAGCAGTCTTAGAAATTCTTGATTTAGGATGGCTTACTACTGGTAAAAAGGCCTTAGAATTTGAAAATAACTTTTCTGCTTTTATGAATAAAATTGACACTACAAAAAAGCGCAAGGAATTATCATTAAATACAAATCCAGTAATAAGTTTGGCAGTTAATTCAAACACAAGCGGAATGATATTAGCAATGGAAGCTTGTGGCGTAACAAATAATACAGCAGTTATTACAACTCCATATACATTTGTTTCAACAGCAATGTGCGCAAGACATTTAGGCGCTGATGTATATTTTGCTGATGTAGAAAAAGATTCATATAATATTGATGTTGCAAATATAGAAAAAATTTTGCAAAACGACACAGAACATAAAATCAAAGCAATAGTTCCTGTTCACATAGCAGGTGCTTTATGCAATATGGAAAAAATTTGTGCACTTGCAAAAAAATATAATGTAAAAGTTATTGAAGATGCAGCACATTCGTTTCCGTCACCTACAGAATTAGGATACGCAGGAACAATTGGCGATATCGGTGTTTTTTCATTCTATGTTACAAAAACTATGACAACAGCAGAAGGCGGAATGGTTTGCACAAGAGATGCTGATTTAGCAAAAAGAATGACTACAATGCGTATGCACGGAATGGATAGAACAACTTGGGATAGATACACATCTCCTAGAGCTTCTTGGGAATACGACATTGTTGCTGCAGGATATAAATTTAATTTGCCAGATATTCTTGCTACAATTGGAATATGCCAATTAAAAAAAGCAGAAGATTTTTATGAAAAACGGGTAAAAATTATTGAACAATACAACAAAGCTTTTAAAGATTTAGATTTTGTAAAAACACCTCCTACATCAGAAGGAAACGCATGGCATTTGTATTTATTGCGTATAGTTCCTTCAAAATTAAAAATCACTAGAAATGATTTTGCTTCCTTACTACAAAAACAGGGAATAGGAATTTCTGTTCACTTTATACCACTATTTTATTTTACATACTGGAAAGAATTGTATTCAGATTTTACAAAAGAAAATTTTCCTAACGCAACAAATCAATATGAAACAACAATTTCAATTCCTCTTTGGCCAGATATGACAGATTCAATGGTAGAAGCAGTTATTAATGCAGTAAAAGCAATAGGAGCCCAAAACCATGCCTAAAAAAGCAACTACAAAAAATATACGCACCCACAAAGTTTATCAATCAAAAGATTTTTTTTCAGACTGCAATAAACAAGGAATGTTATATGCTGCAATAGTAAGAAGCCCTGTAGAAAATGGAAAAATTACTAATATTTATAACAAAGATTTACCAGACGGCTACAGATTATTCACTGAACGAGATATTCCTGGAAAAAATAAAATTCAAACACTTGATACAACTACACGAGTTTTTTGTAAAGAACAAGTTCATTACAAAGGGGAACCTGTAGGTTTAATTGTTGGAGAAGATTTACAAACAGTACGACAACTTGCTTCCGAAATTCAAATCACATTTGATATTACTTCTATTGAATCAGCGCTAAAAGAAGTAGCAGAAGAATATTCACATCCAACAATAAAACTTCCTGAACACACTCCTATAGCAAAAGATAGCGCAATTGCAGATTTTGTTGATATGATGAATGTAATGCCAGCTCTTGATGAATTGCCAAAACCTGCAAAAACTATAAGTTATACAAATCCAGAGCAAATTCCTTCAATTGTGGAAAATATAAAAGCCCTTGAAAAAAAAGAAACAAAAAATATTGTAGCAGAAAGAATTGTAAAAACAGGGCTTTTTGAAAAAAACACACGAAATTCCCATATCGAAAAAATATTTAAAGCTTCTGACTATGATATAAAAGGCAAATGGCAACAAACTGAACAACTTCCTTATTGGAATGAAGCTAATGGTGCATTTTCATATATGGACGGAAACACATTGACAGTTTTAACTGCAACACAATGGCCAGCACATTTGCAACAAGCATTACAAGATGTTTTAGGCATAGATGAAGAACATATTGTCATAAAAAAAACATTAACACAAAAATCAAATCGCAATGGAACATGGAGAACTACAACTTTAGCAGTTCAAACAGCATTGGCAGCAATTCAAACAGGAAAGCCAATAAAACTCCTTCTTACAAAAGAAGAACAAGAAGAATTTTTTAACAGCGATATAAAAGTCACAATAGAACACAGAAGTGGCGTAAAAGAAGATGGAACAATAGAATCAATGATGATAAAAATCAAAGCAGATGTTGGTGCTGATAACCCATTTGCAAAAGAAATCATTGATAGACTTACAATTGCTGCTTGCGGTATATACAACCCTGCAAATTTATATATTCACGCACAAGCAATTTCTTCAAAAAATCCACCAACTTCAATCTATCCAGAAAAGACAGATAGTCATTCCTTTTTTGCTATAGAAAATCACATACAAGAAATTGCAAATACATTAGATATGCTTCCTCAAGATGTAAGAATAAAAAACATAAACTTAGAAGCAAGCAAACAAAAATCTCCATTTGTTTTTAAATTTTCAAAGCCAGTAGATTTGTTGGAAACAATTATTAAACAAAGTGATTTCAACAGAAAATATATATCATTTAACTCAGAATCATTAAGAAATAAAAATGAATTGAAAAACAATTATCTTGCATTGCCTCAACGAGGAATAGGAATTGCAAGTGCATTTGATGGCTCTGGATATTTTGGTTCAACAATTTTTTCCTGCGACCAAAAAGTTGAAGTTACATTAAATCTTGATGGAAATTTAACAATTCACGCCCCAATGCCTTCTCCCACAATTGCAGAAATATGGAAAAAGACTGCCGCAGAAATTTTACAAATAAAAACAGATACTATTCATATTGTTTCTGAATATCCAGAAGGTGAAATTCCTGACTTACCAGAGAATATTTATAACAACATAAGTGTTATGACTCATTTAATAAAAAAAAGTTGTGCAGAAATACAAAAAAAGCGCTTTCACACACCGCTTCCAATTTCATCAAAAAAAACAATTACACCTGCAATGAAAAAACATTGGAACAAAGAAAATTTTTCTGGAATTCCGTTTCATACAACATCATTTGCAAGTGCAGTTGTGGAAGTTGAATTAAATCCTGATACTTATAAAGCAAAAATCAAAGGAATTTGGCTTATTATCGACTGTGGTGAAATTCTTTCAATAAAAGCTGCTGAAAATACAATTAGATTAGAAGTTCAAAAAGAATTGCAAGGACTTGTTCAAGATGAAAAAATCATACTTCCTCCTAATGGATTAAAAGTATGCTTTGTAGAATCAAAAAACAATCCAGGTCAAATCGGAAATTTAGTGCACAAAGTTATACCTGCCGCATTTACTTCCGCCTTATCACAAGCTATTTCTGATTTAATTTACAAAATTCCTGTACAAGAAGAAACTTTATATGAAATTGCAATAAATAACGAGCAAGCTCTTTTGGAAAAACTAAATAACAAAGAAAAAGATGATGCAACACAAAATGAGCAAAAAATAACAGAAAAAGATAAGTCAAAAGAACAGGAGGAACAATGAAAATTCCTGCAGAACTAAATGGCCAAAAAATAATTTTTGAAGCAAAAGCCGATGAAATGTTATTAAATGTTTTAAGAAGAGAAAAATGCCTTTCTGCAAAGCTAGGTTGTGGAAACGGAATTTGTGGTTCATGCACAATTTTATTAAACGGAGCACCAGTTCCTTCTTGTAAAATTCCTGCAGGAACAATAAAAGACCAAAAAATACAAACATTGGAATATTTTACAAAAACAGAAATATACACAGATATTATAAAAGGCTTTACAAAAGCAGGAATTAAATTATGTGGCTTTTGCAATGCTGGAAAAATTTTTACTGCGATGCATATTATTTTATCAAAAACAAAACCTGACAGAAACATTATTGAAGAAGAAGTAAAACATTTATCATTATGTTGTACAGATACAAACACATTAATTGACGGAATAATATACGCTTGTGATATTCATAGCAAAAGGTAAAATGAGGAAAATATGAAGAATAAAGAATGTACGATATTTTCAGCTAGAAATATTTCTGAATTATTTCAACAAATAAAATCTATTGCAAATTTGCAACTGCTTGGTGGTTGTACATTAATTTCTCAAATACCAGAAAAAGCAATTTCAATTAAAAGAATTCCTGAATTGCGTCAAATATCAAAACATGAACGATTTATAGATTTTGGGCCTGGAACAACGCTTTCTGAAATACTTGCAATTGGGGAACGACATCTTCCAAAAGTTTTATATGAAGCACTAAAAACAATCGCAAACCCAATGATACGAAATTTGGCAACAATCGGAGGAAATATTTATTCCTTTGAACAAAAACAAACTTTATTTGCACCTTTACTTGCCTTAGACGCAAAATTAGAATTAAAAACAAAAGAAGAAACAAAATACATTCCGTTGCAAAGCTTTACACCGCTTCCTAGAGGACAAATCATTTCAAATATCAGAGTTCCTTTGTCAGAATGGGATGTAGAAATTTTTTACAGAGTAGGTCCAGAAAACCAAATAACAGAAAATTCTGCCTCCTATGCTTTTTTGGCAGACACAGAAAATAATTCAATCAGAAATCTTAGAATTGCATTTGCAGGAAAAATAACATTCCATAGTTCCGAATTAGAAACAAAACTTATAGGAATAAGACTACCTTTGCATAAAAATGATATTGAAGACTTTATAAAAGAAGCCTCTTTAGAATTTGATAAAATCACAGAAAAGCAAAGTTATAATCCAATTCTAAAAAGGCAATTCCTAAATTTAACACGCTATTCCTTGGAACAGCTCACATAATTTTTTTTTAGCGAATAAACATCGCGTCTCCGTAAGAAAAGAAACGATATTTATTTTCTACTGCCTTTTGATAAGCATTTAATATATTTTCTCTTCCAGCAAAGGCACTTACAAGCATTATTAAAGTTGATTCAGGCGTATGGAAATTTGTAAACATTTGGTCTACAACTTTGAACTTATATCCTGGATACATAAAAATGCGTGTGCTAGAAGTTCCGGCTTTTACATTTCCATTTTCATCACACGCAGATTCCAAAGTTCTTACAGAAGTAGTTCCAACTGCCAAAATTGGGCGACCTTCTTTTTTTGCCAAATTAATTTTATCAGCGGTTTCTTTTGAAACAGTAAAAAATTCTTCGTGCATTTTATGTTCTTCAATATTTGATTCACGCACAGGCAAAAAAGTTCCCAAGCCAACATGAAGAGTAACCCAATCCATATCAATGCCTTTTGCTTTTATCTTTGATAGCATTTCTTCAGTAAAATGAAGTCCCGCAGTAGGACAAGCTGCACTTCCTGTTTCTGTTGCATAAACATTTTGATAACGAAGTCCATCTTCGTCAGTATCAGAACGCTTAATATAAGGTGGCAAAGGAATATGTCCATTTCGTTCAAACCACTCTTCTGTTACAACAAAATCAAACTTCATTGCACGAAATTCAGTTCC
>JAEIGA010007692.1_pt1 | contig 16354 bp, 14 predicted proteins | sample 9270691 | NCBI WGS metagenome assembly JAEIGA01 (sample SAMN17057246, study PRJNA624740) | gut metagenome | biome: biome; isolation source: fecal sample | host: Bos grunniens | place: China: Xizang | collected 2019
AAGCGTCAGCTGCTCAATGCCCTTAACATCATCGGCCTTTACCTGCAGCTCAAGGATAACCCCGATACGGAGATGCAGCCGCAGACCTTTATGTTTGCCGCCAAGGCTGCACCGGGCTATGCCATGGCCAAGGAAATCATCCGTCTGATCTGCTATATCAGCGCGGACATCGAGCGCCATCCCAAGATCAAGGAAAAGCTCAACGTGGTATTCCTTGAAAACTACAACGTCAGTATGGCAGAGGCGCTGGTTCCCTCGGCGGAGATCAGCGAGCAGATCTCGCTGGCCGGCAAGGAAGCCAGTGGCACGGGTTGCATGAAGCTGATGATGAACGGTGCTCTCACCATCGGCACGCTGGACGGCGCTAATGTCGAAATGCAGGCCGCCGCGGGCGCTGATAATATGTATATCTTCGGTCTGACCGCCGCCGAGGTTGAATCCATTTGGCTGCGCGGTTACCGCTCCACCGAGTTCTATGCCAACAATATCGGTCTGTCCCGCATCGTCAATCAGCTCAACATCGGCTTTGCCGGCGAAAGCTTTGCCAACCTTGCTTCTTATCTGCTTTCGGGCGAGCATGGCATCGCAGACCCCTATCTGTGCCTGGCCGACTACGAGTCCTATCGTACAACGCACGCTCAGATGATCCGCGACTATGCGGACAAGCAAAAATGGAATCGCATGTCGCTGCTCAACATTGCCGCATCGGGCGAGTTTGCCGCTGACCGCAGCATCGAGGAGTACGCACAGCGCATTTGGAACCTGCAGAAGATGCCAAAGCGCTCTTAAATTCATCTCCGAAGGGAGTACCAATGTTACCGCGATTTTACCGTGAATACGACAAAGAGGCTCTGCCCCGCATTCTAAAAACGGTATCGGGAGAGGACGCATCCGACATGGGTGCGTTCTCTTTTGGCACTGTCATCACACTGGAGCTACAGGTTCCGCGGCGTCTTGGCGCCGCGGCCGTTGTTCTGCGCCTATGCCGCGACGGCCGGGAGCCGCACGACACCCCCTTGTCCTTTGTCACCAGCAATCAAGGCGTGGACGTCTATCGTACCACGCTGGATACGCGGGCGATATGCGGCGGTGAGAATTGCGGGCTGTTCTTTTATCACCTTCTGTTTGTGCGCGGGAGGGATACGTTGTTCACAAGCAGTGAAAACAATCTTGACTTTTGCCTGACCGAACAAGAGGGCTCCCCCTTCAGTCTTCTGGTATACCAGGCAGGCTTTACCTCTCCTTCTTGGTTTGCCGGTAGCACGATGTACCATATTTTTGTGGATCGCTTTTGCAAGGGCGAGGGCTATGCGCCCTTACGTCCGGGTGCTACGCTGGATTCCGATTGGGAGGGTGGCATTCCGCAATTTGCCCCCTACCCCGGTGCCCCCTTGGCCAATGACCGCTTTTTCGGCGGCAATCTTTGGGGCGTCATCGAAAAGCTTGACTACTTGAAATCTCTTGGTGTGACCGTTCTCTATCTCTCCCCTGTCTTCGAGGCGGCCTCCAATCACAAATACGACACGGGCGACTACACGCGAATCGATGCCGCATTTGGCGGCGAAGAGGCTTTTTCACGCTTGATCGAGCAAGCCAAGGCACGTGGCATTCGCGTCATTTTGGACGGCGTCTTCAACCACACAGGCGATGACAGCCGCTACTTCAACCGTTACGGGCATTATGACACGCTCGGTGCCTATCAGTCCCCCGATTCTCCCTATGCCTCATGGTATACCTTCCGCCGTTTTCCTCTGGAATACGACTGCTGGTGGGGCGTTGACATTCTGCCTCGCCTGAACAGCCATCTGCCCGCGATCCGAGCGTTTCTGGCCGGCCGCGACGGCATCGCCGCTACTCGTGTGAAGGAGGGAGTCGCCGGCTGGAGACTCGACGTTGCGGACGAGCTATCGGACGATTTTTTGGATGAGCTTCGCGCAAGCTTGCACCAAGCGACCGACGAGCAGCCCCTTATCATCGGCGAGGTGTGGGAAAACGCCGCACACAAGGTGGCCTATGGCCGTCGCCGCCGCTACCTATTGGGTGGACAGTTGGATAGCGTCATGAACTATCCCTTGCGAAAAGGTCTGATTTCCTTCCTTCGCGACGGCAATGCCGAGGCCTTGTACCGGGTGCTGACCGAGCTGTATTGCACCTATCCTCGCCCCGTCTGCCATTGCTTGATGAACGTGCTGGGCACGCATGATACCGAGCGTATTCTGACGGTACTGGGTGATGACTGTGTCGGCGACGATCGCTCCAATGCCACCCTGTCCGTTGCACGCCTTGCCCCTCTCCAACGCGAAATGGCCATCGAAAAGCTGACTTGTGCCTTTACCATTCTTTTTACCGTGTACGGTGTTCCATCCGTCTTTTACGGAGACGAGGCGGGAATGGAGGGGCATCGTGACCCCTTCTGTCGCCGCCCCTATCCTTGGGGACGTGAGGAGGGCGTGCTTGTCGAGACCGTTCGTTTTCTCGGTGAGCTTCGTCGCAACCATCCAAGTCTTGCAAAAGGTGCGTTCCGCGTGATCCATCACACCGCTCATGCCATCGCATACGAGCGTGTGCTGGGCGACGATCGCCTGGTAATTGCCTCCAATATGGGCGAGGATGTGCTCTCCCTGGCGCTTACCGGTCGTTGGAAACGTCTGACATCCAAGAGGGAAACGACCGTTCGTGCTCCGATTGTTGTAAATCCGGGACAGACCGTCATCCTGCAGGAGGTGCACCCATGACCTATCAACATGCACTGCGTTACCTGACGCAATCACAGCTCTCCACGCAAAGCGTCCCCCTGTCCCTGCCCCAGCTGTTTCCCACTCCCCTGAAAATAGACCCCGCTCCCGTGATTCTTTGCTTAAGCGGAGGCAGATCAGGCAGAATGGTGGGAAAAATGCTCCGCCCCATACTATCCCAAGCGGGACTTTCGCATGTGTCTTATCTTCATAACGATGCCCTTGATCCCAAGCTGCGCTTTTTATTTGACGAAAAGCCGATCCCCCCGCCTATCCTGTGTCATCACGCAAATAACATCCAAACGGCTGAACGGCAACAAATGAAAGCAACAAATTCAACCGCAACTCTCCCCGCCCTTGAAAGAGCTGTAGAGTTGATCGCCCGCTGTGCTGCCGAAGCCTCATGTCGTGTGATTCTCTTGGAATGCGCCGAGGACGTACCGCTGTTGCGACTGCTCATGGCTCGTCTCCCTCGTGCAGTCGTCATGACTATTCTTTCCGAGGAGGGCAGCATTCCTCGTGAAAGCATCCGTGAGGGCACTCGTGAGGTTATCAGCCCGGCCGGGGGGCAGGATCTGTTCCGCCGAATCTCAGACGCCTGCGCCCAAAGCGGTAGCCGGCTAACATTGGTTGCCGGTGCCTCCTGCCAACGCTCAGACATCACACCCGGCTCACAGCTCCTTCATTACCGCAATCTGCACGACTGCCGCATCCTATCAGGCAGTAAAAGTGCCGCCCACGCCGGCTTTCTGACGCTGCAAACAGCACTCTCCCTCCCCCACTATGGAATCCACCTGTCCGAGGATGCCATCCGCGCCGGGTTGGGACGTGCTGACCTGACGCACGATTGTTCCCTTTTGTCAATCGATCCTCTCATTCTGTCGGACGCTGTGAAAAACGAGCAAGAGCTAGCCGCAAGTCTGCAGGATCTGGCAATCCTGGCCACCAGCCTCCCTGCGCCACACCATGTGTGGTTGGAGGATACGTTATCCTTTCCTTATCCCAAGCCGGAATGGATCAACGTAACTCATGCGCCAGACGACCCTCTTAGCTCCCTTACAGAGGGAAGTGCCGTCATCCTCGGATCTCCAAATTGGATTGAAAATCTGGTGTCCACCGGTCACAAACGGCATCTTTGATCGAAAAATCTAAAAAAAATCATATTTTTTCAAACTTTTTTAGCAAAAACCCTTTTCATACGGGAGATTTTACGCTATAATGGAGATAGAACAGCATCGCTTCATCCATTTATCATAAGAAAGGAATGGTTCCTGTCATGGCAAAATATACCATTACTATCGCAGACATCGATATCAATATCCATACCGAGGAAAGCCCCGAGATGGTCAAAACTCTGGTTGATACAGTAGATCAGCGCATTCGCGAGCTTGTAAAAGCAAGCCCCCGTCTCTCCAAGAGCGAGGCCGCCATTCTTTGCGCCGTTGACTATTGTGCAGAGCAAATCAAGAGCGATACCAAAACGCGCGAGATGGAACGCGACTATGTGAAGCTGACCAAGGATCTGGAAACATTGCGCGAGGAGCACGCAAGACTTCTGCTTGCTGCCGATGAAATGCGCCGCGAAAACCGTATCCTGCACGACATCATCGCCAAGAGTGTCAATACCCAAAAGAACGCTCCCACCACGGGCGTACAGCTGTCCATCGAGACCAACCAGGGTGCCACTGCTTCGGCTACCGACGTCATGTTCAAGGAGGATCTCGATCCCAACGGTCCTCCCAGAAAGGTTCGTCGCCGTCCCTCCCCCATCAAGGCTAACACCCCTGCCAACAACAAGGTCGGTGATATGTTCGACATGCTGACCTTCAAGGACGTCTGATCCTATATGCCTATGAATTCAAAGCAACCAGGACATAAGCCCGAGTTGCTCTGCCCCGCCGGCTCCCCCCTCGCTCTTGATGCAGCCATAGAGGGTGGAGCCGACGCTGTTTATCTGGGCGGACTCGGCTTCAATGCCCGTATGAATGCATCCAATTTCGACCGCGAGGCGCTCTTCGACGGCATCCGCCGTGCGCATGCCTACGGGGTTAAGGTTTACCTGACGCTAAATACCCAAGTATATGACCGTGAGCTGCCCGATTACCTTCGCGCCGCGGCATTGGCGCAAGAGGCCGGAGCGGACGCCTTGATCGTAGCTGACTTGGGCGGTGCCTCGCTCATCCACCGCGCCCTGCCCGACCTTGCCCTGCACGCCTCCACCCAGGCTTGTGCCCATGCGGCAGCTTCGGGGCAGGTGTTGCAGGAGCTGGGCTTTAGCCGCATGGTCGTAGCCCGCGAATTGTCGCTTTCTAACCTCCGCTCGGCCGTTGCGCACTCCCCAATCGAGATCGAGGCGTTTATCCACGGGGCTTTGTGTGTCTGTCACTCGGGGGGATGTCTGTTTTCCTCGCTGGTCGGTGGACGAAGCGGCAATCGCGGCGAATGCGCGCAGCCTTGTCGCCTGCCCTATCAAACACCCCGCGGACGCAGTGACTATCCCCTCTCGCTCAAGGACCTGTCACTGGCACGCCACGTACCGGCCCTGATCGATTGCGGCCTTTCCTCCCTTAAAATCGAGGGACGGATGCGCTCTCCCGAGTACGTCCTGCGCGTGGCTCGCATCTGGCGAACACTTTTGGATGAAAACCGGGCTGCAAATGATGACGAGATGCGCCTCCTCGCCGAGGCCTTCTCTCGTGACGGCTTCACCGACGACTATTTCACCTCTCGTGTGGGTCATCATATGCTGGGTGTCCGCTCTGAGGCAGATAAGCAGGTCGGACGTACCCTCCCTCCTTTCGGGGGCATCACGCGTCGCGTTCCCTTGAACATGGCCTTCACCATGCAAAGCGATCACCCCGTCACCCTGACGGTTGCTACCGCGGATCAAAGCGCCACCGTCCATGGGCCGATTGCCGATGCGGCCATTCGCGCGCCCTTGGATGAGGAAACGGTGCGCCGGCAGTTGACCAAGCTGGGCAACACCCTTTACGAAGCAAGCAGTCTTACCATTGAGATGGAGGAGGGGCTTATGCTCCCCATCTCCGCGCTCAACGCCCTGCGCCGCGCCGCCATTGAGGCTTTGGAGAGCAGGATCTCACCTGCCCCTGCCGTATCTCCGGATACGATCAAGCCCACGCTGACATCGCCATGCACCAACCGCCCCCCCAATGTGATCAAGAGCGCCTGCATGGCAGATGCCAAACAGCTAACCGCTCATGCGCAGGACTATTTTGACATCTGCTATTTGCCTTCCGAGCAAATCTTGTCCTTGTCGGTGGAAGCTCGCCAAAGCATCACACAGCGTACACAGCTTGGTGTGGTCCTTCCTCCCGTCGTGATGGATCACGAGCGCGCCGGTGTATTGGAGCAGCTTCGCGCCGCCTCTGCCTGTGGCATTCGTCGAGCATTGGTCGGCAATATCGGCCACTTGTCCCTGGCTCATGAAGCCGGACTTGACTGTGATGGGGACTTTCGTCTCAACGTCGCAAACACCCGGACCGTTGCCGTTTTGGAGTCGCTTGGCGTGCACACGCCCGTTCTCTCGCCCGAATTGACGCTTCCCCAAATCCGCGACATCAAGGGCGATGTGCGCACCATTGTCTATGGCCGCATTCCCCTGATGCTGCTGGAAAAGTGCGTGATCCGAGAGGTGGCAGACTGCAAAACCTGCGAGGCAGGCCGCGCAACCCTGACGGATCGCCGCGGTACTGCATTTCCTGTGTGTCGCACGCCCGACCACCGCAATATCATTTATAACAGCGTCCCGACCTACACAGGAGACCGGCAAGATCAACTGCTCCACTACCGCACAGGCGGGTGGCACTTCATCTTCTCGGTGGAAACACCCCGTGAGGTGGATACCGTCATTGAGGCATATCTGACAGGCAAACCTGCGGCAGGACAAGTACGAAGGATCAACAAATAAGCCAAAAACACAGGAATCTAAAGAAATTGCCCTGTAGGGGAGGGGTTCCCCCTCCCGCTAAAAATCAGTAAAACGGGAGGCGAAACGCCTCCCCTACAAACAACAGGCACTTGCGGACATTTGTCCGCAAGTGCCTGTTTCTCTATTCAATATCCTGCGCGTTTGTAGTAATCTATGGAGCCCCCCAATAGCTTACTTCAACTCCTTGATTTTCTTATTGAAAAAATCCACATAAGTGTCATATGCGCTGTTATCTATGACAGCAATCAGCTTCAATGCTTTTTTACGTTCCAGTGCAGCCTGTGCCGTCATGCCGACCGATGCATAATATTCAGCCACCTTTTCCATCATTTGAATCAGATTTTCAAATGATACCCATTTTTGCTTTTCCGCTGCTTCCCATTTCCCCTTACCTTCTAACAGGTAGGCCATCTCGGTTAGCTTGGTAAAATAGATCTCCGGTATCTGATCAATAGCAGCCTCGGCACTTTTTAGATCCCCCTTAGCCTTGTATGCATACGCCAAAAAGCGTAATGCATCGTATTTAATGTCCGGCTGTTTCGTCTTCTCTATCAAAGAATTGGCGATTGTGATCGTTTCGTCCGGATTTTTTGTATCATCCAACACGTACAGAAGATTGTTAAGCAATATCTCGTTATCGGGATATTGGCACAGTCCCTCTTTAAGAATACTTCTGCTTTTTTGGGGGTCCGACTCCCTGTATTTGTATGCCTCATTCACAATAACATCCACTGCCGCTTCAATCTCCTTGAGATTAAATCCAAACAGCTCATCCATTGAAACGCCGAAATAGGCAGCCAAGATGGGAGCGAGCGTAATATCCGGCAGAGTAATATTGTTTTCCCATTTGCTTACTGCTTGAAATGAAACGCCAATACTGCTTGCAAGCTGCTCCTGCGTGATTCCACGTTGCTTACGTAATTCCCTGATTGTGTTTCCAATATTCATCGTTGCACCTCCAAATCGTCAAGACGGCGCCTGTCTTGTACGCTCATTATATCACAGGCCGCACTTTCAATCAATAACCGCTTATGCGACATTTTTCAACTGCCGGTTGAAATCAAATCAAAAATTTTTCTCCACAACTGTATAAATACGCCACCATTGGCAACAATAGAGGTACAGACCTCAAATGAAAAGGAGCAAAAATTATGTGGGAAAAATTCAAGAACAGTAAATTCGCGACAAAAATGAGAAGCGCCGGGTCTTCCCGTGCCGTCTACGTGACCGTCGTTACCCTGCTGTTGGCCGTTGCCGTGCTGATCACCGCCACTGCGATCGCCAACCGAGCAAAAAAAAATAAGAACGATGGTACGCAGCTTCCCTCCGATCAGGTAGGAGATGGCAACAATCAGGATAATGCCGGCACAACGCCCCCCGTCGACGAGGGCACCAACCAAACGCCCGAGGATGACAAGGATGCGGGCAACCTCGAAGGTGATCAAAACAGCACTCAAACCGCCAAAATCCCCGAGCTTTCCCTTCCTGTCAGCGGCAGCATCTCCAAGCGCCACGACAATGCCATTCAGGTATTTTCGCCGACCATGGGCGACTACCGCATCCATCTGGGGGTCGACATGGCAACCAAGGAAAACGCCCCCGTACTTGCGGCCGCTGACGGTGTCGTTTCCCAAATTTGGGACGACGCGCTGATGGGCAAGTGCCTGGCGATCTCGCACAGCGGAGACTGCTACACCATTTATAAGAATCTGGCCGCTGATCTGCCCGAGGACATCACCGTCGGGGCAAGCGTCACCGCCGGCCAGCAAATCGGCACGGTGGGCGAAACTGCCATGCTGGAGCTGGCAGAAGAACCCCATTTGCACATGGAAATGACGGTAAAGGGACTGGCTGTTGATCCAATGGAATATTTCAGTCAGCAGGCGCTGGCCGCCCTTGGCAAGGATGAAGCGCACGAAGAAAATCAAACCGAAGCTGAATAAACAAGCAAAGGGAGTACCGTGGGTACTCCCTTTGTTCGTTTATTTTTTTGCGCCGTGGCAGCTGTCCTTCATGGCACAACCACCGCAACCGCAAGAGCATGAGCCCTTGCCTTTTTTCTTATTGATAATGCCGCAAATGACAATCGCCAGGAAAATGCCCGCGACGATAGCGGCCGTGATAATCGTAGGCCAATCCATAAGTTCTCCTTACTTGCCGACGGATACCGTCAGCTTGTTTTCATTGTATTTGTTCTTGCGAAACAGCAGGTATACAAGGAGCACCAGGGCAAGAGCCGCCGCAACGGTACCGATGACGTTACCCGCACCGATGAACCATGCGCCAAACTGATATACGATCAACGAGATCGCATACGCAAAGACGCACATGTAGGTGATGGCAAATGCCGTCCACTTACCGCTGTTCATCTCGCGCTTGATCGCACCCATAGCGGCAAAGCAGGGTGCACACAAGAGGTTGAAAATCAGGAAGGAAAATCCCGCCAAAGCGCTCGTGAAGAACATTTTGCCCGCCGTGATCTGAGCGGTCAGATCACCTGCCTCGACGCTACCCAGAAGGTCCTCCATGTTAGCCAGCGTACCGAACACGCCAACGACCTCCTCCTTGGCAACAAGGCCAAGAACCGTAGCCACAGCCGCCTGCCAGGAGCCAAAGCCCAACGGCACAAACAGCCATGCGATGGCCGAGCCGATCAGCTCCAGAATGGAGCGGCCGCCGTTGGCCTCGGTGATATAATGGAAGCCACCCTCAAAGGAGAGGCTATTGAGTGTCCAAATGATCACGCTTGCCGCAAAAATAACCGTACCTGCGCGCTTGATGAAATCCCAACCGCGCTCACCGGTCGAGCGCAGGGTGTTGGATGCCACAGGAGCATGGTAGGCAGGCAGCTCCATAACGAAGGGAGCGGGATCGCCCGCAAAGGGCTTGGTCTTTTTCAAAATCAGGCCCGAGATGACGACAGCCGCGACACCGATAAAGTACGCCGCCGTTGCAATCAGAGGATTGTTGCCAAACAACGCACCCGCGATAAAGGAAACGATGGGCATTTTGGCGCCGCAAGGAATGAAGCCTGTGGTCATGACGGTCATGCGGCGGTCGCGCTCTTGCTCGATGGTGCGCGATGCCATGATGCCGGGAACACCACAGCCCGTGGCAACCAGCATAGGAATAAAGGATTTACCCGACAGACCAAACTTGCGGAACAAGCGGTCCATGATAAAGGCAACGCGGGCCATATATCCGCAATCCTCAAGCAAGGACAGCATGAGGAAAAGAATGACCATTTGGGGAACGAAGCCCAGCACTGCGCCGACGCCGCCGACAACGCCATCTTGAATGAGCGAATACAGCCACGATGCGATCACGGGCTCACCCTCGGCATTCAAAAGCACCATGTCCAGCAGCTCGGGAATACTATGCCAGCTTGCCATGAAGGTATCGGGATAGGTTTCAGCAAACGAGCCGAACAAGCCATCGTTCATGAAGGTGACGGTAAAGTCTCCAATCGTTCCGATGGATATGTAATAGACAAGGAACATAACAACCGCAAAGATGGGCAGAGCCAGGATGCGGTTGGTCACCACGCGGTCGATCTTATCCGAAATACTCAAATGCCCTATGTTCTTTTTCTTGTAGCAATCCTTGAGAATGGAGGCGATATAGTTATAGCGCTCGTTGGTGATGATGGACTCCGCATCGTCATCCAACTCCTTTTCTACCTCGGTAATGTCCTTTTCCAGGTGAGCCTGCATTTCCTTGGGAAGAGCAAGCTCGGACAGCACCTTATCGTCGCGTTCAAAAATCTTGACCGCATACCAGCGCTGTTGCTCCTCGGGCAGATCGTGCACCGTTGCCTCCTCGATATGCGCCAGCGCGTGCTCTACCGTACCCGAAAAGTTATGCCGCGGCACGGGGTGTCCCTGCTTGGCGGCTTCGATAGCCACTTCTGCAGCCTCGACAATACCGTCCCCCTTGAGGGCGGAGATCTCGATAATGCTGCAACGCAACAATTTTGCCAGCTTGTCAATGTCGATCTTGTCGCCATTCTTGCGTACAACATCCATCATGTTGATGGCGATTACCACAGGAATGCCCAGCTCCATGAGCTGTGTCGTCAGGTACAGATTTCTCTCCAGGTTGGTACCGTCCACAATGTTCAAAATCGCGTCGGGACGCTCGCCAACCAGGTAATTACGGGCAACGACCTCCTCCAGCGTATAGGGAGACAGCGAATAAATACCGGGCAGGTCGGTGATGATCACGCCGTCATGCTTTTTCATCTTGCCCTCTTTTTTCTCAACCGTAACACCGGGCCAGTTGCCCACGTACTGGTTCATGCCCGTCCGCGCGTTGAACAGCGTGGTCTTGCCACAGTTGGGATTGCCGGCAAGCGCAATTCTCAGATCCATGTTTTTCCTCACTTTCCTTGGTTAGTCTTCGCTAACCTACGATTAAAAATGCCAGCGACGCATCCCGTCACTTATTCTACCTCAACCATTTCGGCATCTGCCTTGCGAAGCGAAAGCTCATAGCCGCGAACAAAAATTTCCATGGGATCGCCCAGCGGTGCCATTTTGCGAACGTAGATCTCCACGCCACGCGTGATTCCCATGTCCATGATACGGCGGCGAATCGCGCCTTCACCATGCACCTTGACGACGCGGACGGTGTGTCCGACCTTGATCTCCTTGAGTGTCTTCATATCAGTACCTCCCTGTCGGCCTCTGCCGGCACTCCGGCCTTTCAGTTAGCACAGGCTAACTCGCATCCGGATAAACAGGTTAGCCTCGGCTAACCACCAAATATTATACGCGCTCCCCTCTCTAGTGTCAATAGTTTTTTTCATATTTTCTCATTTTTTTACAAAAAGCGCATAGCGTGTTTTGCTAAAAAAGAAGCCTTTGTGCGTTATTGACAAAGCGGCGTGCCAAGCATTCGCCCACACGCCGCCAAGCCGTTTATTTTCCTTCAAATCCAACCACAAAGCCCATCACGTCCGCAGAGCACAGGTCTCCCCCGATGACGCGGTTACGATACACCAGCACGTTGGCATACACCGTTCCCTCGTAGCCAGAATAGTTGGTCACGGTGAAGGTGTAGCGCGTCACCTCGCGGTTTTTGTATTTGGTCAGATCCAAGCCCTGCCTTTTTTGAATTTCGTTATATCCCGAAAGCACCTTGTCAAATTCTCCTGGGATGGTCAAAACCGTGCTTTTCGTCGCTCCCTCCTCCACCTGCCAGCCGAATTGGGACAAGAAGCTTTGGGCATCCGCCGCAGTTTTCACCTTATCGTAAGAGATTTCCTTGGATGTTACACTCTCCCCTCCTGTCGCTTCCACGCCACCAACATAAGTAGGAACAAAGGCAATGAGCGTGACAAGTGCCGCCAGGGCCACGCAGATCACCCCGAAGAATTTAATGGTCGATGCCCGTACCGAATAGACAAACATAAAAATACGCCTCCCGTTTGTTTTGCATAGTGCCCGTGTCGGGCTTCGTTCTATGCATATGCAAACAAGTGGCGTATTATGACCAAAATCTCCTTGATCGGTTTCGATGAGAAGAAACGCTGTGTACCATGCCGGCCATCAGATAAATACCCAGCACGGACGAGCCGCCATAGCTGACAAAGGGCAAGGTAATGCCAACAACGGGCAGGACGGCAAAGCACATGCCGACGTTTTCGATGATCTGTATGACAAGGCAGGCCGCCAATCCCACGCAAAGATACGCGCCAAGTCCCCGCTCCGAGCGAGAAGCGATCATAAAGATACGCAGGATAAACACAGCCAGCGTCAAAAGCACGATCAGTCCTCCGACAAACCCCATCTTCTCGCAGACCGTTGCGTAGATGAAGTCGGTATGCGAGGCGGGCAATTCCATATACACCTCGCCCCCCGCAATTCCCTTGCCGAAAAAGCCGCCCGACATCATCGCGTCGCGGCTGAGCAGAGGCTGATATCCATACCCCAGCGGATCGAGCTCGGGGCGGAATCCAACCAAAATGCGTTGCCGCTGATAGGGCTCAAGATACTTCCACAGAATCGGAAGAGCGGCTGCCAGCGCACCAAACAAGCCAAGGAAATACCACAGGCTCAGTCCGGCGCAAAACAGCATCAGAAGAATGAAGCCGGCGAAAATGGCTGTCACACCAAGGTCGCCCGTCAAAAGGATCAAAGCAATGATCGATCCCGCGTGAGCAAAAAGGCCCAGCAAAACCAAGGGACGATTGATCCGTTCGCTAACGCGAGAAAGATGAAGGGCGAAGGTCAGGGCCAGCGCCGTTTTGATGAATTCGGTAGGCTGAATACCAAAGGGAAGAAAATCAAAATAAAGCCACGAGCGGTTGGTTCCGGCGCCCACGCCATCGATCAAAAGCAGAACCATCAAAAGGACGGAAGCACCAAAGAAAATGAACCACAGCTTTTCCGCCAGCACACGATAGTCGAGGTTGGCAAGGACAATCATAGCCAGAAAACCGACGATCGTCGCCCCCACCTGTACGATGATGGCGCGAGAGCCAAACGTCTCTGCCCCCCCAATCAGCGTCATCAGGCTGATTGCCGAGAGCAGCGTAGAGCAAATGACCAGCACAAGATCCAGGCTTTCCAGCTTGGCGCGGCAAAAGCGCCAAGCACGAAGCAGTATTTGCATATTCACCGCACCTCACTTTCTCAAAGCGGGGATGGTTAACCATCCCCGCGTTTATTTTGTATTGCATCCCCTATGACATCTAACTTTTTAACTTTGTTGTGGGGGAGGGGCCCCACTTCAAGGGCTGAAAAGAAGCACCATCAGAGGCACAGCACAATTTCCCTTCAAAGTTTTTGAAGATTCCAAAGAAACTTTTTCCAAAAAGTTTCTTTGGCGGGTGCAGGACAGCGCCCTGCGAACCGTACTTTCTTAGTACTGTCTGCCCCAGATGACCATGTGACGGGCGGGCTTGCCACAGCAGACACACACGTCGGACAGGTGGTCCTCAACGAAGGGGATGCAGCGCGACTTGACGCCGCCCGTCTCCTCCTTAAGCTGATCCTCGCAAGCCGAGTCGCCGCACCACATAGCGCGGATAAAGCCGGGCTTGTTCTCGGCGATCGAGAGGAACTCCTCGTGTGTGGTCGCGTCGCTCGTCTTTTCGATACGGTTGGCCGTCGCACGAGACACCAACTCGTCATGAACCTGGGCGAGCATTGCCTTGACTTCCTCTTCGAGGTTGTCAAGCGACACAAACTTCTTCTCGCGGGTTACGCGGCTGACCAGCACGCAGGAATTGTTCTCCATATCCTTGGGGCCGATCTCCAGACGCACCGGAACGCCCTTCATCTCATACTGGCTGAACTTCCAACCCGTAGACTGATCGCTGTCATCCAGCTTCACGCGCAGGCCCTGTGCCTTGAGTCTGTCATACAGCTCACCCGCCTTGTCGAGCACGCCTTCCTTGTGCTGTGCGATGGGCACGATGACCACCTGAATGGGGGCAATCGCCGGCGGCAGGATGAGACCATTGTCATCACCGTGCGTCATGATAATCGCACCGATCATACGGGTAGACACGCCCCAAGAGGTCTGGTGCGGATAGCGAACCTGGTTGTCGCGGCCGGTAAAGGTAATATCAAATGCCTTGGCAAAGCCGTCGCCGAAGTAGTGCGTCGTACCGCCCTGCAGAGCTACACCGTTGTGCATCATGGGCTCAATGGTATAGGTCGCCTCGGCACCCGCAAACTTTTCCTTCTCGGTCTTCTGACCCGTCACGGCAGGGATTGCCAGGCAGTTCAGATAGAATTCCTCGTAAACCTCGAGCATCTCGATGGTCTTTGCCTTTGCCTCCTCTGCGGTCTCGTGCATCGTGTGACCTTCCTGCCACAAGAACTCGCTGGTGCGAAGGAAGGGGCGAGTGGTCTTTTCCCAACGGCACACGTTGACCCACTGATTGTAGATCTTGGGGAGATCGCGGTAAGACTGAATGATATTCTTGAAGTGCTCACAAAAAACGGTCTCAGACGTGGGACGAACGATCAAACGCTCAGCCAGCTTGTTCTGGCCGCCGATGGTAACGATCGCGCATTCAGGCGCAAAGCCTTCTACGTGATCCTTCTCCTTTTGGAGCAAGCTCTCGGGAATGAACATAGGCATATATACGTTCTCCGTTCCGCGCTCCTTGAATCTCTTATCCAGTTCTTTTTGAATGTTCTCCCAAATGGCATAGCCGTAAGGGCGGAAGATCATGCAGCCCTTAACGCTGGAATAGTCCATCAGCTCTGCCTTTTTTACAACGTCTGTGTACCACTGAGCAAAATCGACGTCCATGGACGTGATCTGCTCTACCATTTTCTTGTTGTCTTTTGCCATACTATCACCTTGGCCTTTCTTCATTGTATGCTGTCGCGCATAGTGCGCCATAATAAACGTATCAACATTATATAACATTCCCTTCTTTTTGTCAAGAAGTGTCCGCACACAAAACCAAAAACCATCTAAAAAAAGGAGCGAATATGACCGTTCACACGCCCCCGACCGTCTGCATCCGCGGTCTACATTATCTGGATGCCTCAAAAGAAGAGCTTGCCAAGCTCCTTGAGGAGCGCCTGGAGGCCGAGCAGAGCACCATCATCTTCACCCCCAACGCCGACATCGCAGGCAAGGCACAGCGCTCCCCCGACTTGCACCAACTCCTCACCGAGGCCGATCTGCTCCTCCCCGACGGCGCAGGCATCCTACTGGCCTCCCGCCATCAAGCCTTGCGTCCCTTGACCCACCGCTTGGCCGGTATCGAAGGTGGCGAGATGGCGCTGTCGCTGGCCGCCGCGCGCGGGGACGCCGTTTATTTTTTGGGCGGTCAGCCTGGAGTAGCCGAGTCGGCGGCAAGGAACTGGCAATCAAAGCTCCCTGCCATTAAAATCGCCGGTACGCACCACGGCTATTTTGATACGGCCGGTCACGAGAACGATCGCGTCCTCCAAGATATCCAAGCGAGCGGCGCCCGCCTCCTGTTTGTCTGTCTTGGATTCCCCGCGCAGGAGAGATGGATCATGCAAAACAAAGACCGCCTTCCCTCTGTGCGTCTGTTTATGGGACTTGGCGGTAGCCTTGACGTTTGGGCCGGTCGCGTGCGCCGCGCCCCCTCGCTTATTCGCCGCATTCACCTCGAATGGCTCTGGAGAATGCTCGCCAGTCCCCGTAAATTTGCCCGTCTTCCTACCATGCTTCGCTTTGTATTCGGGCGATAAATGGGAATTTTGACCTATTTTGACCTCGTTTGCCTGTTTCTTTTTTGTCAGATATACAAAATTGATAAATTTTCCTCAAAGCCCTTGTATAAAAATGGAATTTGCATTATAATAAATAGGAATGGGAAGGTAGACCTTTCCACTATCTCTGGATAGACAAAAATATCATATAAAACGGAGGATTTTTACCATGTCTGTAAAAGTTGCTATTAATGGCTTTGGCCGTATCGGCCGTCTGGCTTTCCGTCAGATGTTCGGCGCTGAGGGTTACGAGATCGTTGCCATCAACGACCTGACCAAGCCCTCCATGCTCGCTCACCTGCTCAAGTACGACACCGCTCAGGGTCGCTACGACGGTCACACCGTGACCTCTGACGATGAGGCAGGCACCATCACTGTTGATGGCCAGACCATCAAGATCTACGCTGAGAAGGACGCTGCTAACTGCCCTTGGGCTGCTAACAACGTTGACGTTGTTCTCG
>JAEIGA010007693.1_pt1 | contig 16354 bp, 12 predicted proteins | sample 9270691 | NCBI WGS metagenome assembly JAEIGA01 (sample SAMN17057246, study PRJNA624740) | gut metagenome | biome: biome; isolation source: fecal sample | host: Bos grunniens | place: China: Xizang | collected 2019
CTTTCTTTGTCTTTTCACAAAGAAAGGGCGAAAGAAAGGAAACTCGGACGTTCCCTCCGAGGCCTCCCTTTCCGTGCCACTCTTCATGGTGGGGGGAGGAGAAAGACATAAGCATTTTTGCTTCAGCTCTCGCCATATAGCCACCACGAGTGGCAGATAAGCCAAAGCAAAAAGTCTTGCGGGTTTCTTAAGGGCATTAGGTCCTTAAGTTCACTTTCTTGGTTCGTTCTTTCTTGAATGAGAAAGAATGAACATAAAAGCCTTTACAGATCAGCGCGCGGCTTGCCGCGCAGTATGATCGTCAAAAGAAGAAGACGTGGAAAATTTAGATTTCCCTCATCTCTCCCCGCATAGCTACCACGAGTGGCAGATAAGCCAAAGCAAAAAGTCATGCGGGTTTCTTAAGGGCACTATCAGGCTCTTAAGGTGACTGTAGCATGGTAGGAGATATTACTTGCGAAGCAAGAACATACCTCTGGTGAAATCGGGAATGGCTATGGGAGCGCCGCCCTTGGCGATCGACTCCTCGCTCAAAGGCGTAATACACATCATGGCCGCTGCGTCGTAAACGTCGGTCATAAAGGACTCACCCTTCATCAAACGCGTCATGAAGTCGCGCATCATAAAGTAGTCCATGCCGCCGTGTCCGCCGACGATCAGGCCGTCGTCCGCCTCGCACCAATCGGCGTTGCGGTAGTCCTTACTGTATTCCTTGAAGTTGCCCCAAAGCTCGTGCGCCTTGAAATCGTAGGCCTCGTGCTCACCGCCAATGAAAAGGGTATTGTTGTCTTCGGTGTACAGCGCCTTGGTGCCGTGAACGGCCAGGCCGCGGGAATAGTAGCGGGGAAGCGTTGTGTCCAGACGCAAGGTGATGGTCTCACCGCGCAGGCAGGTGATGGTCGTGGTGACAATGTCGCCCTGAGCGATGCGCTGGTGCGACAGAGGATTTTCCTTGTCATGCTCGTCCATGTAGGCCTGCAGGCCAAACGCGCCCGAGGCGACTGACGTCAAGGAGACCATGCGGTTGCCGCGGTTGATATCCAGCATCTGCATGATGGGGCCGAGCTCGTGGGTGGGATAGTTCTCGGCACAGCGAGCCTCGTAGTTGCGCTGACGGTAGTGGCGGTTGCGCTCACCGTTTGCGACCTCGTTGCGAAGGTCGTGCATATAGCCTCCGTCGCAGGCGACGACCTTGCCGAAAACACCCGCCTTGATCATAGCGAACAGGCAAGTCTCGCGGCGATTGTAGTTGCAGTTTTCGAGCATCATATAGGGCGTCTTGGTGCGCTCCCAGGTTTCGATCAGACGGTAGCAATCGTCGACGGAATACGCGCCGCCGACTTCACATCCTACGGCGATACCTGCTCCCATTGCGGCGCAGGAAATGGGGAGATGCGACTCCCACGCAGTAGCGATGATAACGGCATCGACTAAGCCCGACTTCAGCAGCTCGTTGTAATCGGTATAGCCGCGCACATCTTCGGTTTTATCGGATAAATAGTCCAGCACCTTTTGTACACGATCCTCGTAGACGTCGCATACGGCGGTGATTTTTACATAGGGAAGGGTAAGAAGGGAGGTGCGAAGCAGATCGTTTCCTCGACAACCCAGACCAATCAGGCCAACTCTGACAGTTTCCATAAAAACGTTCTCCTTTTGATGATGGGAAAAGATAAATGATATTTTATTTTACCACATTTGCCCTCGTTTTTCAATACCTTTTGGCGAAAAACGGTAAAATACCCAAAGAAAATGCGGCAGGTGTTTGGTGTAAGTTGACAGTTGGCACTTTCACCAAACACCACAAGATAAGCAAGTGGCTTATAAAAAATATTCAATATATTGTGTTTTACCTATTGCAAAATTTCACAAGATATGGTATGATATAGGATACAAGCCTGTTTTTTAGCGGCGAGGGCCGCTATTATGGTGAACGCAATTTTTATCGCTGCCCCGAATCAAAGAAAAAAGGAGCAAATACAATATGAAGATTATCAAAAGAGACGGATCGGAAGAAAATTTCGATCGGAACAAAATCAAAGAGGCCATCCGCAAGGCCAACGAGGACACGGAAGGAAAGCCGGAGCTGTCAGAGCGTCAGATCGACTACATTTCGCTGGTCATTGAGGACCATTGCAACGAGGTCGGCCGCGCCTTCTCGGTTGAGGAGATCCAGGAGCTGGTCGAAACCCACATCATTTTGCAGGGCGCGCCCGAAACGGCCAAGCGTTACATTCGCTACCGCTTCACTCGTAACCTCGCCCGTGTTGCCAACACGACGGATAATCAGATCTTGTCGCTGATCGAGTGCAACAACGAGGAGGTCAAGCAGGAGAACGCCAACAAGAACCCCACCGTCAACTCGGTTCAGCGTGACTATATGGCAGGCGAGGTATCCAAGGACCTGACCCGCCGTATCCTGCTTCCCGAGGAGATCGTCAAGGCGCACGAGGAGGGCATTATCCACTTCCACGACGCCGACTATTTTGCCCAGCATATGCACAACTGCGACCTGGTCAACTTGGAGGACATGCTGCAAAACGGTACCGTCATTTCAGGCACCATGATCGAAAAGCCTCATTCCTTCTCGACTGCCTGCAACATCGCCACCCAGATCATCGCCCAGGTTGCTTCCAACCAATACGGCGGCCAGTCCATCTCGCTGACGCATCTGGCGCCCTTCGTGCAGGTCTCGCGTGAAAAGATCACCCGCCAGATCACGGCGGAGATGACCGAGCTTGGCATTCCTGCGACCGAGGAACAGATCAGAGCGATGGTGGAAAAGAGAGTGCGCGAGGAGGTTCAGCGCGGCGTTCAGACCATCCAGTATCAGGTGGTCACGCTGCTGACGACCAACGGTCAGGCCCCCTTCGTTACCGTCTTTATGTACCTGAACGAGGCCAAGGATGAGCGCGAGAAGGCTGACCTTGCCATCATCATCGAGGAGGTGCTCAAGCAGCGCATCACGGGCACCAAGAACGAGGTTGGCGTATGGGTCACTCCTGCCTTCCCCAAGCTCATCTACGTCCTGGAGGAGGACAATATCCACGAGGATTCCAAGTATTTCTATCTGACCGAGCTGGCCGCCAAGTGCACCGCCAAGAGAATGGTGCCCGACTACATCTCGGAGAAGGTCATGCTTCAGCTTAAGATCGACCAGAACGGAAACGGCAACTGCTACACCTGCATGGGCTGCCGCAGCTTCTTGACCCCTTACGTTGATGAGAACGGCAAGCCCAAGTACTACGGCCGCTTCAACCAGGGCGTCGTGACCATCAACTTGGTCGACGTCGCGTGCTCGGCCTGCCGCGACGGCAAGAGCGAAAAGAAGTTCTGGGAGATTCTGGAGGATCGTTTGGAGCTGTGCCACCGCGCCCTCAAGTGCCGTCATGAGAGACTTGAAGGCACACTGTCCGACGCCGCGCCCATTTTGTGGCAGCACGGTGCACTTTCCCGTCTTCGCAAGGGCGAGACCATCGACGAACTGCTCCACGGCGGTTATTCGACCATCTCGCTGGGCTTTGCCGGCCTTTGGGAGTGCGTATATGAGGTCACGGGTAAGAAACTGACCGAGCCTGAGGGTGAGGCGTTCGGTCTTGCCGTTATGCAAAAGCTCAACGACGCTTGCTACAAGTGGAGAAACGCCGAGAATATTCACTACTCGCTCTACGGCACGCCGTTGGAGTCGACCACCTATAAGTTTGCCAAATGCCTGCAGCGCCGCTTCGGACTCATCGAGGGCGTGACGGACAAAAACTATATCACCAACTCCTACCACATCCACGTGACCGAGCCCATCGACGCCTTCAAAAAGCTGGAGCTTGAGGCCAAGTTCCAGGCGCTCTCGCCCGGTGGTGCGATCTCGTACGTCGAGGTGCCCAATATGCAGCAGAACATCCCTGCCGTTCTTGAGGTCATGAAGTTCATTTACGATAACATCATGTACGCCGAGCTGAATACCAAGAGCGACTACTGCCACGTATGCGGCTACGAGGGGGAGATCGAGATCGTCAAGGAAGACGGCAAGCTCGTCTGGCGCTGTCCCAACTGTGGCAACGAGGATCAGACCAAAATGAACGTTGCCCGTCGCACCTGCGGCTACATCGGCTCGCAGTATTGGAACCAGGGACGCACCCAGGAGATCAAGGAAAGGGTACTGCATCTCTGATGAATTACGGAACCATTAAATTCTGCGACATTGCCAACGGTATCGGCATTCGCACCGTGCTGTTCGTGTCGGGCTGTACCCACCATTGCAAGGGTTGCTTTCAGCCCGAAACGTGGGATTTTTCCTACGGTCAGCCCTATACCGAGGTGACCGAGCAGCAGATCCTTGACTCTCTTTCACCGTCCTACATCCACGGTCTGACGCTGCTTGGCGGCGAGCCGATGGAGCCCGATAACCAGCGCGCCTTGTTGCCGCTGTTGCGCCGCTTGAAGGCGGAATATCCGCGCAAGACGGTGTGGTGCTATTCAGGCTATACCTACGATGAGCTGACGGGAGTCAGCCGCGCGCGGTGCGGGGTCACCGACGAGATGCTCTCGCTGATCGACGTGCTGGTCGACGGCGAGTTTGTACTGGAAAAGAAAAACATCTCGCTCCGCTTCCGAGGGAGCGAAAACCAGCGCATCATTGACCTTGCCAAGACGCGCGAGCAGGGAACGGTCGTGCTGTGGGAAGGGTAACTCCCTCATGTAACGTTTTTGGTCAAGCTTTTTTCAAAAAGCTTGCAGATTCCAAAGGCGGCGCCTTTGGTCGCTCTCCGCAGAGAGCGAAATCTTGATGCTAGCAAAGCGCCCGAAAGGGTGAATTGCCGAAAGGCAAGAGGGGAAACCACAAGTGGGGTTTCCCCCTTTGTATGTTGTATTTCCTATTGACAAATCCACCGTCGCAGAGTATAATATCACATATTGAAACCCAATCGGCACGGAGGTGCGCTATGATGAAGGATAGCTACAAAAGAATACTGGTCGTGCAGGATATATCCTGCGTCGGACAATGCTCGTTGACGGTGGCACTGCCCATTTTGTCCGCCTGCGGTATCGAAACGGCGATCCTTCCATCGGCGGTGTTGTCCACCCACACGGCGGCAGGCTTTCACGGCTTTACCTTCCGCGACCTGACGAACGATATTCCTGCCATCCTTGCGCATTGGCAAAAGGAGGGCATCACCTTTGACGCGCTGTATACCGGCTACCTCGGCTCAACGAGACAGGTGGAGATGGTCGAGACCATCATGGATACCCTCATCGTCCCCGGCGGTGTTAAGATCGTCGATCCCGCCATGGCGGATAACGGCAAATTGTACGTCGGCTTTGACGACGAATACGTCGCGGCCATGCGCCGTCTTTGTGCGCGCGCCGATATCATCCTGCCCAACATCACCGAGGCGGCGATGCTGACGGGGCTGCCGTATTCGGAGGAGCAGAGCGAGGATTATATCACCGCGCTTTTGACCGGTCTTGCCGGTATCAGTTCGGCCGCTGTCGTGCTGACGGGTGTCAGCTACGAGCCCGGCGTTATCGGCGCTATGTCGGTCAAGGGCGGGGAGGCGCACTATTACGGCCGCCACCGCATTCCTCAGATGTTCCACGGCACGGGCGACGTATACGCCTCGGCCTTCACGGGGGCGTATCTGCGTGGGAATTCACTTCACAGCGCGGCTGCCGTTGCGGTTGATTTTACCCTTGCCGCTATCGAAAATACCGTCACAGATTCTGCACATTGGTACGGCGTCCGCTTTGAGCCGGTACTGTCCAAGCTGATCGAGCGGTTGAACGAAAAAGAATAAAACGAAAAGCTCGCTGACCTTTCGTCAGCGAGCTTTTTTTAGTGAGCTCGACGGAGTTGAAGCAATTTTTTGATGTACATTGCCACGCATACGGCCCCAAACACGCCATAAACGAGTATAATGGCGGTAGTAATGTTTTCAATGATGTTGTTACCGCGGCGGATGAGGGCTTGCGTATAGACCCGAATGGGAAAACGATCGGGGGTGTCGGACAGCTCGATTCGGGCACTCTGTCGACGATTGATATAGCTGAACAGCGCGTTGCCGTCCTTATCGTAGATATACTCACGCAAGGATTCGTCGTAGGTGAAATCTTCGTCGATGGGTTCGTCCTTTCCACTGCCGAGAACGGTGTCGCTTGGCTCGACGGGAACGGAATCGACGTTGACGAAGATGTTGCCGTCCTCATCCCACTTGACATATTCATCACGAGAATCGCGGATGGCCATGAATTCGATGAACTCCTCTTTGGTTTCAAACACGTAGGGCTTGACAAAGGTGGTCGACTCAAGGAACTGGAATACGACATTGAGAAAGATCACAAGCACGCCGACGGTGGCAAAAATGATTAGGCTTTTGATCAGTAGCGAGCGCTCTGCGGAATAAGAGGGAGCGTCGGATAGTAATTGATTTTGGATGAACAGGCGGCGCAGACAAAGCTCGTACATGCTGTGAAGCAGAATGAACGCGATAGCGGCGCAGGCAAGTCCCCAAAGTAGCCACGAGCTGAAGGTCAGACCAAAGTAAGCGTCCCCTACCGTTGTCAGCGGCAGGCAAAAGGCGAGTAGCTCCAAGAGTAGCCAAAACACGTTTTTGGCAGCGAGTAGCGTTTTTTCGTTGAAAGCGGCAACGATCGCGCGGCGATCGTCTGTCTCATCATCTTCTTTCTGTCGCATACGGAAGGTCATCAAAAAACAGATCTGGCATACCGTGGCGGCAAGCAGAAAGACAAGTGACATGCAAAAGGCTATATAGCCGCGAGTCACACCAAGATTGATGATGGCGGCAACAATAACGCCGAGGATGCCGATGCCCGTAGAGATCAGCGAGAGATTTTTGTATTTGGTCATGCGACGGTCGAGCAAGAGCTTGAACTGGCGCTCGCTTCGTGCGTCTTTTTTAGGTGCGTCTACGTCAGACTGCGTATCATTTTCTTGCAGGGCGGGGGAGGACGACTTTCGTTCGCCACGCAACAGCTCGTCGGCCGTGACGCCGAAAATATCAGCGATTTCGGGGATGAGCGACAAGTCAGGCGTGCATTCGTCCCGCTCCCAACGGCTGACCGTTTTATCCGATACGAACAGACGCTCGCCCAGCTCGCGCTGTGTCATGCCGTTGGCACGGCGCAAGGCCGAAATGAATGCGCCGATGGTTTTCTTTTCCATAGATGATTGCTCCTTTCGCGATGCCGTGCGGGGCATCTGTTACGCACTCATTCTACCATTGCGACGGACGTTTTACCACCCCGTAGAGTGCGAATCACTCTCGGAATGCGAGAATCGGATGCTTTTGCCTCAAACAGGCGTTGAAATTGCCGCGGCGTACGCCTCCACCACCGCGCGGTCGCTGTGCGGGAGGCTTTGGCCGCCGATCTTTTGGACTTGCTCGTCGCCCTTGCCTGCGAGCAGGAGAATATCGCCCGCGCACAGCTCGTCCAGCGCCGTGCGGATGGCCTCGGCGCGATCGGGAATAATGCGGTAGCTGTTGTCGTCCGCGAAGGCGGCGGCCATCTCGCGGCAAATATCAAGGACGTTTTCAAGACCGGGGTCGTCGGCCGTCAGATAGGTGAAATCGGCCAGATCGCTTGCGGCGGAGCCAAGCTCGGCGCGACGGCATTGCGTCCGTTCACCGACCGAGCCGACCAGACACAGCAGGCGGCGGGGCGCGTAGGTGCGCAGGGTGTTCAGCGCGGCACGCAGGGCGGCACCGTTGTGGGCGTAGTCAATGACGACCAGCGCGTCTTTGGCGAGGATCATTTCAAAGCGCCCCGGGATGCTGGCATCCGCCAGTGCGGCGACGGCAGCCTCGGTTTTGATACCAAGCGTGCTTGTAATGGCCAGCGCGAACAGGGCGTTGAATGCGTTATGCTCGCCCGGCAAGGGGAGAAAGACGGGCGTGTTGCCGTCGGCGTTTTGGTAAATAAAAGCGATACCGGGCAGACCGTTTTGGGTGTGATGGCAAAGATCGGCCGCGCGCAACTCTGCCGCGTGGCGAATGCCGCAACGCAGTACGGTGGCCGACAGCGCATCTCCCATGCGATCGACCAACGAATCGTCGGCGTTGAGTATGACGACGGGCGCGCCGAAATCGGTCAGAAGGCGACGCTTGCAGGCCATATAGTGGTCAAAATCGGGGTGCTCGTGCGTGCCGATATGGTCCGGCGTCAGATTGGTCATGGCAACGGCCGTGAAGGGAATCCCCTCGACGCGATACTGCCAGATGGCTTGAGAGGATACCTCCAAAAAGACGGTCTGTACGCCAGTTTGCTTCATTTCAAACAGATATTGCTGCAACTCCAGCGGCCCCGGGGTGGTGTTGTTCGTTTTTTTATTGATCTCGCCGTAGCGCACGCCACAGGTGCCGATATAGCCCGACGGAATACCTGCCTTGGTCGCGATATGATGACACAGCATGGCGGTGGTGGTCTTGCCCTTTGTGCCCGTGATGCCGATGATCGTCATCTCACGGGCGGGATGCCCGTAAAAGGCGGCGGCAAGATGGGCCAGGTCGCGGCGGGTGTTATCGGATAAAAATACGTAAGCATCGGGCGGTAGGGGCACGTCTGGCAGATGCTCGACGAGAAAACAGCGACAGCCTGCCTCGTAAGCCGGGAGAATAAAGCGATGCCCGTCGCTCATAGCACCGCGAATACAGACGAACAGCGAGCCCTCGCCTGCCCGACGGGAGTCACAGCAAAGGGAGCGCAGAGCAACGTCGGCGGCAGCACCATTGCCTGCCACGGTACGCGGCAGACAGGGAAGAGCAGCGAGCAACTGACGAGCGCTGAGGGGGGAGTGGCTCATATCGGTTTTCCTCCTTCGGACAAGTGTTGATCGGGAGCGAGACGCGCGGCGAGCTCGTCCTCACGGCAGATCAGATAGCAGGACTCAAGCAACGAAAGCTCCTTCTTGGAAAAGGGCAGATCGTTGCTTATGATTAAGAGCGGCTGACGGTCGCATTCTTGCATTTCAACGGCAAAGTCGCACAGCGCCATGGTGAAAAACTCACTTGACAGATCCTGCGGTAACGTGTGGCAAACAATCCAGGGTGTCAGGCGGCAGTACAGCGGCAAGCGATCGCCGAACAGATGGGTTGCCATGCCGTAGCGCCAGAACAGACGCTTGGCCGTGCGTATGGCTTCGCGGTCGCCGCCCAGGATCACGGGGACGAACAGCGAGGGGATCAGCTCCGTCATCACTAACACTCCTTTCGGTTACATTCATACCATTATATCACGGATCATCAAAAAAAGAAAGTGGTTGTCGTATTTTTCCGAGAATTTACAGAAAAAAGTGGGAGAGGGGAAAGTTGAAAACGCCCTTGCAATTTCGATTGGTCTATGGTACAATAAATACAATGGGCGTACTGTGCGGTGCGCCAAATGAAGGAGAATCAGTGACAATGAAAAAATATACCTATCTTTTGTTTGACGTAGACAATACGCTGTTGGATTTTGACCGCTCCGAGCACGACGCCATGGCGGACGCGCTGGTTGAGCACGGCTTTGCTGCGGACGACGAAATTATTGCCAAATATTCCTTGATCAACGACGCGCATTGGGAAATGCTGGAGAAGGGCGAGATGGACCGCGAAACGCTGGTCTGGCACCGCTTCAAGGTGCTGGGCGAGACCTGCGGGCTCTCTCCCATGGACCCCGTGGCGTTTGCCGAAAGCTACGTCAAGCACCTGACGCATAAGAGCTTTCTGATGGACGGGGCGCTGGAGGTGTGCCGTGAGTTGGCCAAGCACTATCCGCTGATTGCCATCACCAATGGCAACGCAAGCGTGCAGCACGGTCGCTTTGACCCCTCGCCGCTGTTCCCGCTGTTCAAGGAGGCCTTCATCTCGGAGGATATTGGCTATAACAAGCCCGCGCAGGAGTATTTTGACGCAGTCGCGGCGGCGCTGCCCGACCTTGATCCCGCGCACGCCCTTGTCATCGGCGACTCGCTCAGCTCGGATATGGCGGGCGGTGTTCGCTGGGGCTGTGACACCTGCTGGCTGTGTCCCGACGAGCAAAATCGCGGTGCCGCGCAGGCAAAGGGGCTGAATCTGACCTATACCATCTCACATTTGCGTGAGCTTTTGGATATACTGCTGTAAGAAGAACTGTTGATGGGAGGCCGAAATGCTGGCATTACAACAACTGGAAAACCAACTGAATACCCTCGGCATTCCCATGCGCCGCGACGCGGCGCTGGCACCGTATACGACCTTTCATATCGGCGGGCCGATCACGCTTATGATCGAGCCGCAAAACGAGGAAGCCCTGGTAGCGGCATTGCGCGCCGTCAAGAAAAGCGGTGTTTTTTCGCTCGTCTTGGGGCGGGGAAGCAACGTGCTGTTTCCCGACGAGGGCGTCGAGGGCGTTGCCGTTCGCACCTGCGCTGCTCGCGATATCAAAATCGAAGGCTCGCTTGTGACCGCCGCATGTGGAGCAACACTTGCCGAAATTGGCCGCGTGGCGAGGCAGGCGGCGCTCTCGGGACTTGAATTTGCTCACGGTATTCCGGGAACGCTGGGCGGTGCGATTTATATGAACGCAGGCGCATACGGCGGAGAAATGTCGCAGGTGGTTCGTTCGGTTCGTCTGTACGATATCGAGCGCGACGAAATTATCACGATGAGCGGCGAGCAGATGGAATTTTCCTATCGCCACAGTATTCTGCAATCCCATCCCGAATGGACGGTTCTGAGCGCGACGATGACCTTGACGCAGGACGACCCCGAGGCGATCGAGGCACGCATGCAGGACTATATGCAACGCCGCCGCGATAAGCAACCGCTGGAGTACCCCAGCGCGGGCAGTACCTTCAAGCGCCCTGAGGGCGCGTTTGCGGGACAGCTGATCGAGCAAAGCGGCCTGAAGGGATACCGCATCGGCGGAGCGATGGTCTCGCCCAAGCACGCAGGATTTATTATCAATGCAGGCGGCGCGACGGCACTTGACGTGCGTCGGCTGATCGAGCACGTGCGCGCGACGGTTCTGCGTGATCACGGGATTGAGCTTGAGAGCGAGGTGCAGATCCTGACGGCACATCTGGCAAAATAAAAAAATGGAGAACGATCATGTCTTTTTCGCAAGAATGTAAAATAGAATTCTGGGAAGAGGATCCACCCAAAAAGCCCTGTTGCCGTCGTGCGTTGGCACAGGGGCTGCTGTTTTGCGCCGAGGCGCAGGACGGTGTGTTCCGTCTGAATATCCCCGGCGAAGAATTGGGGAAGCAGATTGCGGCTTTTCTCGAAAAGCAATTGCATACGTCGGTGCAAGCAACGCCGTTTTGCCACGTGGGCAAAGAGTATCTGGCGCTGGAGCTGGTCAGCCGTGCGACAAACGCCCAATTTCAGCGGGCGGATATGTCCGACCTGCCTCTTTCGCGCTTGCTTGGCTTTGACTGTGAGGCGTGTACCCGCTATTTTCTGCGCGGTGCCTTCATCACGGCGGGAAGCATAACCGCCCCTGCCAAGGCGTGGCATATGGAGTTTTCCTGCCGTGACGGCGCGACGGCACGACGGCTGTCTGAGGTGCTCGCGGAGATTGGTGCATTGCCACGTACCATCAGACGAAAGAACGGAACCCATCTGTACTATAAAAACAGTACGGTAATGGAGGATCTTTTTTCTTATCTCCACGCCAATCGTACGCTGTTTGCCATCATCAACGCCAAAATTGAACGAGACATCCGCAACAACGAAAACCGCGCGACCAATTGCGTGGCGCAAAATATCCAAAAGGCTGTCTGTGCCGCGAGCGAGCATATTGCCGCGATCGAGGTGCTGCGCGCAAGCAGGGAATGGGACAAGCTTCCCGAGGCCTTGCGCGAAACGGCCGAGCTTCGCCTGCAAAATCCCGATTCCACGCTCTCGGAGCTGGCACTTCTTCACAATCCCCCCATTACCAAATCGGGATTGAACCATCGACTGAAAAAGATGATCCAGCTGGCACAGGAGCTGCAAAACGAAAGTTAAAACGGAGGACATCATGCAAGAGTTCGTACATCTTCACGTGCATAGCGAATACAGCCTTCTCGACGGTGCTTGTCGCATCGCCGACCTTGCTTCGCGCGCGAAATCGTGCGGACATCGCGCCGTTGCCCTGACCGACCACGGCGTAATGTACGGTGCCATTGCCTTTTACAAGGCCTGCCGCAAGGAGGGCGTCAAGCCCATCATCGGCTGTGAGGTGTACGTTGCCCCCGGCTCTCGCTTCGACAAGAGCGCGACGCGCGGTGTGCGCACGGGCTACCATCTGGTTTTGCTTTGTAAGAATGCGGCGGGTTATCGTAATTTGATGTATCTGGTATCCCGCGGCTTTACCGAGGGCTTTTACAGCAAGCCCCGCATCGACATGGAGCTGCTCGCCTCGCATAGCGAGGGGCTGATCGCGCTGTCGGGTTGCCTTGCCGGACGCATCCCCCAACTGTTGCTTGCGGGCAACTACGAGGAGGCCAAGCGAGTTGCAGGCGAGCAGGCGGCGCTGTTTGCCCCCGGAGATTATTATATCGAAATTCAAAATCACGGTCTTGTCGATCAGCGGCAGATTCTGCCACAGCTGGTGCAATTGGCTAAGGAGTGTGACTTGCCTCTCGTTGCCACCAACGACTGTCACTATCTGCGCCGCGAGGATGCGGCAACGCAGGCAATTCTCACCTGCATTCAGACCAACACGACCATCGAGGAGGGCCGTCCGCTCGGCTTTGAGACGGATGAGTTCTACTATAAATCGACCGAGGAAATGGCACGGTTGTTTTCCGCCTATCCCGAGGCGCTGGAAAACACGGTGCGCATCGCTGAAAAATGCGATCTGACGCTGGATTTTGACGCAGTACACCTGCCGCATTTTCCTTGTCCTGACGGTCTTTCCTCGCCCGAATATCTGCGCCGCCTGACCGAAGAGGGTCTCGCCCACCGCCGTGCGAGGGGCATGCTGGGCTACGGCAGCAGCGGCAAGGTGCATCCCGAGGAGGAATACCGTGCCCGAATGGAATACGAGCTGTCCGTCATTGAGTCGATGGGCTACGCCGACTATTTCCTGATCGTGGCGGATTACGTTAATTTTGCCAAAAAGCGCGGCATTCCCGTCGGTCCCGGGCGTGGCTCGGGCGCGGGCAGTCTGGTCGCCTTTTTGCTTGGCATCACCGACGTTGACTCGATCGCCTTTGATCTGCTGTTCGAGCGATTCCTCAATCCCGAGCGAGTCAGCATGCCAGATATCGATATGGACTTTTGCTACAACCGGCGCGGTGAGGTCATTGACTACGTCATAGACAAATACGGTGCTGATCATGTCAGTCAGATCATCACCTTCGGTACGCTTGCCGCACGCGCGGCCATCCGTGACGTAGGCCGTGCGCTGGGTCTACCCTACAGCACGGTCGATCCCGTGGCACGTGCCGTGCCGCAGGAGCTGGGCATCACCATTGAAAAGGCGCTTCGCTTGCCCGACTTGAAGGCAATGTACGCCGAATCGGCTGAGGTGCGTCGTCTTGTCGATACGGCCATGGCGCTTGAGGGAATGCCACGCAATATGTCGGTGCACGCCGCAGGCATTCTTATCACCGAGCAGCCGCTCTACGATTTCGTGCCGCTGGCCGTCAGCAACGAGGCTGTCATCAGTCAGTACGATATGGATACCATTGCAGGGCTGGGACTGCTCAAGTTCGATTTCCTTGGCCTGCGTTACCTGACCATCTGTCACGACGCAGAGGAGCAGATTCGCGAGAGCGATCCCTCGTTCGTGCTGGAAAATATTCCGCTGGACGATGCCGCGACCTACGCGCTGATCTCGCGTGGGGACACGGGCGGTGTTTTTCAGCTGGAATCGGGCGGCATGCGCCAGATGCTGACGGAGCTGCGCCCCCGCACGCTTGACGACGTGCAGGCGGCCATCGCGCTGTACCGTCCGGGGCCGATGGATTCCATCCCCACCTATATTGAAAACAGCAAGCACCCCGAAAAGATTACCTACGCTACGCCCGAGCTGCAGCCTATCCTGGCTTCTACCTACGGATGCGTGGTTTACCAGGAGCAGGTCATGAATATCTTCCGCACCGTAGCGGGGTATTCGTTTGGACACGCCGATATCGTTCGTCGGGCCATGTCCAAAAAAAAGGCGGACGTACTTGAGGCCGAGCGCGAGGATTTCCTTGCAGGTGCTGAGAAAAACGGTATTGCAAGACAGATCGCAAACGAACTGTTTGACGATATGTCCGACTTTGCCAATTACGCCTTCAATAAGTCGCACGCCGCGTCCTACGCGCTGATCTCCTACCGTACCGCCTACCTCAAGGCGCACCATCCGCGTGAGTACATGGCGGCGCTGCTCACCAGCGTGCTGGGCAACATTCCCAAAACGGGCGAGTATATTGCCGAATGTCACCATCGCGGCATTGCCGTTTTCCCGCCCGATATCAACGGAAGCTTTGCCCGCTTCCACGCCGACAGCAAGCGCGAGGGTATCCGTTTTGGCCTTCAGGCGCTCAAAAACATCGGCGGATCGTTCATCGACGCCGTCGTGCGCGAGCGCGAAAGCGGTGGTGTGTTTGCCTCGCTGGATGATTTTATCTCCCGTATGGCGGGCAGGGAGCTCAATAAACGGCAGCTGGAAGCCCTGATCAAGGCAGGCGCGTTTGACGGCCTTGGCGGTATCAACCGTCGACAGATGCTGACCTCGTACGAAAAGATCATGGATCTATCGCAGGATCGCTCGCGGCGCAATCTGGACGGCCAGATGGATATGTTCTCCATGGCCATGCAGACCGAGCAGAGCACGAGCGTTTCGGGCTACGACTATCCCGACCTGCCCGACTTTTCCATGAAGGAAAAGCTGATGCAGGAGAAGGAAGCGTCAGGCATGTACTTCTCGGGTCATATGCTCGACAGCTACCAAAATCACGTGCGCGCTCTGTCTGTTCAGGAGATCTCGGGTCTGCTTGAGCAGGATGAAAACGGTGAATTTACCGTGGCCGAGCGGACGCGTGTGAGCGTCGCGGGAATCATCAACCACGTCACCCTCAAAACGACGCGGAGCGAGGAGCGAATGGCCTTCTTTACCCTGGAGGATCGCTACGCCGAGATCGAATGTCTGGCATTCCCCAAGGTGTTTGCCAGCTACGGCAACTGTGTCCGCCCCGATGCGGCCGTTTGCGTGCGAGGCACCGTTTCCTGCCGCGAAAACGAGGACCCGAAAATTCTCGTCGACAATATGCTGTTGCTCGTGGATAACGAAGCCTACGGCGACGCCCCCGCACAGCCGATACCCAAGCCCACCGCACCCGAGGGCAAGACCGAGCCCAAGGTTGCTGTAACCTCCGAGTCCCAAAAGCCGCGCGAGAGCGTGCAGGGCAGGGCGGGCAAGCTGTATCTGCGTCTGCCCGACAACCGCGGGCGCCTTTACCGCAAGGCGCTCAATCTGGTTGAGATTTTCCCCGGCAGCGTTCCCGTCGTCTTCTACGACGGCGAGAGCAAGACCTATCGCGCTCTGCGCGGCGGCGTTGCGCTGACGGATTATCTGATGAGCGAGTTTATTCGCTTGTTGGGTGAGGAAAACGTCATATTCAAATAAAACAAGGACACGCGCCGCGGCGCGTGTCCTTTAATCTTATCCAACTGCTAAATATTCTTCCAGCGTAATGCCTTGCTCGGTGATGGCAATGGCGGCATCCTTGCCGACGAAGCGGTAGTGCCAGGACTCGTAGGAGTAGCCCGTGACGTTGACCTTGTCCTCGGGATAGCGTAAAATAAAGCCAAATTGGCAGGCGTTTTTCTGCAGCCACTTAAAGGCGGCCGTCGGCTCAAATTGCTCGTTGGTCAGCGCGCTCATGCCCGTCGTCATAAAGTCGACGCAAAGGCCGCTTTGATGCTCACTCTTGCCGGGGGCGGCAGAGTAGGACAGCACGACAGACTGCGCGTCCTCAAGCGACAGGTTGGTGATACCCTTGGAGGTATAGAATCTCGTGATATAATCCTTGCCGAAGAAGGCGTAGGCTTCGGGCGAGATACCCGAGCGTTCCTTTTGAATATAGTGATTGTGTGTCATGACCTGATAATCGTAGGAGCGGTAGGCGCTGGTGACATAGGTGTCGGTGATGCCGTCGGCTCTCATACACATGAGCATGGCATGGAGCGCCAGCGCGGCGGTGTTGTCCAGCTGCTAGCTATGCCCCCAGAGCGAATCCTCTTTATTCAGGTTGACCAGATTGGTCGGAACGTAATACTCTCCGAGCGGACGGTATTTGTTGACCAGCAGAATGTCCGTTTTTTTGCTGTAGACCGTCGAGATGGCGGGCAGATACAGCGACACGTCGCAGGAATAATCGTAGTCGCGATCGATCACGGGAGGA
>JAEIGA010007694.1_pt1 | contig 16353 bp, 12 predicted proteins | sample 9270691 | NCBI WGS metagenome assembly JAEIGA01 (sample SAMN17057246, study PRJNA624740) | gut metagenome | biome: biome; isolation source: fecal sample | host: Bos grunniens | place: China: Xizang | collected 2019
GGTAGCTCCAGGTGTGTTTAAGGATGTACGCATATCTTTGTTTGATTGATATGGGGTTCTAAAGCTAACAGCATTTGCACGAGCTAAAGCTCCGTCTGTAGAATCGCCAGTAGAAGCACCAGTGTACATACCAATTTTAAACTCTTTACCTTCTGCATGGAACTTTTCTGCGCGTTTTGCTAGGGCAGAAGGAACTTCTTTTGGGCAACCAGCTGGGGTAAAACCACTAAAGCCGATTACATCACCATTGTTAATTAATTCAGCTGCTTGTTCAGCTGTAAGAAAATTGTAAGCCATTTTTTATATATGTTTTTTTAAGTTTATTTAACGCCTAACTCTTTACGAGATTGCAAAGTTAGCAAAAATCTAATTAATACTACCTTTCTTTAAGAAAGAAGTAAGCTCTTCTTTGCTAAGGTTTAGTTTTAGGTTGCCTTGGTGCATACAAGAAACTCTACCTGTTTCTTCAGAAACTATCACCACTAGTGCATCGGTTTTCTCGGTCATACCAAGACCCGCGCGGTGACGAAGACCAAGGTGCTTAGGAATGTCAGTTCTATTAGAAACAGGCAAAATACAGCCTGCTGCCATAATTCTATCTTTAGAAATTATCATTGCACCATCGTGCAGAGGTGTGTTTTTAAAGAAGATATTTTCTATTAATCTCGAATTTATCTCTGCATCAATAATCTCGCCGCTTAGTCCGTAGTGGGAAAGTTCTGCTTGTTGTTCTATTACTATTAAAACACCAGTTTTAGTTTTTGCACAATTGAAAACTGCTTGAGTAAGTTGTTCAATGCCACTCATATGAGTGCTGTCGTCATTCTTTAAGACTATTTTTTTTATTCTTCTTACTATACTATTAGTAGCAGTTCTATTAAATAATTTACTTATAAATGTTCTGATTTCGTCTTGGAAGAGAATAACGATAAGAATTAATCCTACATTTGCCACCTTATTAATAATAGAACCTAAAAGTTCCATGTGGAAAACATGTGAAACTAAAAACCAAACTAATACGAAAGTTAATAGCACAGTAAAGATATTCATTCCAGATGTACCTTTGAGTAGTCGGTAGGTCTGAAAGAATATAAATGCAACTATAAAAATATCAAGAAGGTCTTTTAAATGAAATTCTATCATAGGTCATTCATGCATTTGTATATACTAATAACTTCTTTGGCCTCTTTTGTGTCATGAACTCTTAAAATATTAGCTCCTTTGCTTAGGAGAAAACTGTTAAGAGCTGTTGTACCGTTTAAAGCTGTGCTTGCATTGGTTTTTGTAGCAAACTGAACCATAGATTTTCTAGAAATACCCACTAGAATAGGTAAGTTGAAACACTTAAGGCAGTCTAAATTTTTAGCTATCTCAAAGTTTTGTTCCATAGTTTTGTTAAAACCAAATCCAGGGTCTAAAATTACATCAGCTACGCCCAATGAATATAATTTCTCTAGTTTTTTAGAGAAAAATAGCATCATATCATGAGAGAAACCATTTTCTGGATAGGTAAGAACGTATGGTACATTATATTTGGCAACAGTTTCAAACATATTTGACATTCCGCCAGATACATCATTGATAATGTCAACTCCTCTTTCTTCTAATGCCCATTGAGCGATGCTAGATCTAAAGGTGTCAATAGAAATTATTGCTTTAGGGAATTCTTTTCTAACTAGTTCAAGACCTTCCTTTAGTTGTCTTCTTTCCTGGTTTTTATCAACAGGTGTAGAGCCAGGTCTGGTGGAACATGCACCTATATCTATTATATCTGCATATTTCAATGCTCCTATATTCCCTCTGCTCTTGTCATAAAAAGAGTCTGTGGTGAAATTAACAATCCCCATTATCTTAGGAGAAGAGAAGTCGATTAATTTTCCTTTAATGCAGATAGTCAAGTCTTTTTTGTGTTGCATTTCCTTATTTTTTTGCAAAAATATAAAAAATATAGACCACTTTTTGAAAAAAAATGATTTTTTTTTGGTTTTCATACAATATCTATGCAAAAAATCTGTTATCTTTGTAGGCGACAAAAAAATACCTTTGGAATTTAACAATTACTATGAAGATAAAAAGCTTATTATTTACTGTTTTAGCTGGTTTAGTTTCACTGGCAATTACTTCTTGTAACAAGAGTACTTCTAATACTACAGGTTGGAAATATAACGACGCAGAATATGGTGGTTTCCAAGTAGTTGATAATTATGAACAAGATACCCCTCCTGGAATGGTATTAGTAGAAGGTGGTACATTTACTATGGGTAGAGTAAATGAAGATACTTATAGTGAATGGAATAACTATCCACGTCGTGTGACAGTAAATACATTCTACATGGACCAATACGAGATTTCAAACCGTGACTGGAGAGAATATGTATATTGGATGGGATTTATGTATGGATCAGAAGTTTCTAATAAATGTCGTCCAGACTCTACAGTATGGCGTGAAGAGTTAGCTTATAACGAACCATACTTAAATTACTACTTTACACACGTTGCATATGATATGTATCCTGTGGTAGGTGTTTCTTGGGAACAAGCTACAGATTATTGCGTATGGCGTTCTGACCGTGTAAACGAGTTAAGACTTAAACAAGAAGGAGTTATCGATTTTCCTGATTTTGAAGCAATCTATCGTGACTCTGCTCGTTTTGAAAATGACTCTATAGCTACATCTAAAGTTTACAACACTGGTAAATATCTAAAAACAGAAGAATACGATCCAGCTGCAGAAAATTCTACTCAAAGGAATGCTTTTGGAGATGCACGTAAAACCAATATGTCTGATGGTATCTTACTTCCAGAATATCGTCTTCCTACAGAAGCAGAATGGGAATTTGCTGCATACGGTATAACTTCTGATGAAGGTATGGAAAACTACGATGAACGTCGTATTTATCCTTGGGATGGTTCACAAACACGTAACCCTTCTCGTCAAGCTCGTGGTAAAATTATGGCTAACTTCTCTCGTGGTAGAGGTGACATGATGGGTGTGTCTGGAGACTTAAATGATAAAGCAAATATTACAGCTCCTGTAAACTCATTCTGGCCAAATGAATTTGGTTTATATAACATGGCAGGTAACGTAAACGAATGGACTATGGACGTTTATCGTCAAGCTAGTAGCGAAGAATATTCTGAATATAACCCATTCCGTGGTAATGTTTATGTAGCTCCTGTAAAAGACTCTTTAGGTGTATATCAACTTGATAGCCTAGGTCGCTTATCTTACGATGTCCCAGTTTCTAAAGATAGCTTAGCTGCTTATAACAAACTAGACGTTCGTAACTTTAAAGACGGTGACGCTCAATCTCAAGTAGATCAAAACAAATGGAAAGAAGTTATCAACTCTGATGAAGCTACACGTCGTCTATACGACCCAGATGCATCTAACGATGATATTGAAAAATATCTAGCAACACAAATCTCAAATACTACCCGTGTTTATAAAGGTGGTAGCTGGAAAGACCGTTCTTATTGGTTGAATCCTGCAACACGTCGTTACAAAGAACAAGCAGAAAGTAGTAATGACATAGGTTTCCGTTGTGCTATGGACCGTGTTGGCTCAGACAAGGGTAATAACAATAAATAAAAATAAATATCCTATATAAGAAAGAGAAGCTGGCTACAAAGTCAGCTTCTTTTTTGAGTTTTATAATTATAGAAAAGTTAAGTTTTGAGAATACTTCATATACCTTCTAAGATAGATGTAGTTTATTGTGGCATAATGGCCAATACTGGTACTAGAGATGAACTTCAGAATGAGCATGGAATGGCTCATCTTCTGGAGCATTTGTTTTTTAAAGGAACTAAAAAGAGGTCTCAATATCAAGTAATGAATTGCCTTGAAACTGTAGGAGGGGAATTGAATGCATATACCACAAAAGAAGATACAGTTGTGTATTCTATTGTGTTGAAAAGAGACTTTCCACGAGCTGTTGATCTAATAATGGACGTAATATTCAATTCTGTTATAAATGAGGAGGAGTTATGTAAAGAAAAAGAAGTGGTTAAGGATGAAATCGATTCATATTTAGATGCTCCTGCAGAGTCTATTGTAGATGATTTAGAAGAACTGTTATTTGACGGATCTTCATTGGGTAGAAATATATTAGGAAGCAAAGAATCTTTAGACTTAATAACATCAGAGAAATTAATTGATTTTTATAGAAGATGTTACACTACTGATGAACTTGTGTTCTTTTCGATGGGTGATTTTACAGAGTCTTATGTTGAAAAACTAGTTAACAAGTATCTAATTTCCGTACCATCTACGTTAAGGAACTTTAAAAGATCTATTCCTTTAGATTATAAACCAAAGAAATTGGAGATTGTACGCAATACAACACAGGCACATTGCGTTATAGGAGGTAGAGCACCTTCTATTTCAGAAGATGAAAAATATGCATTTTTCTTACTTAATAATATATTAGGTGGTCCTAATATGACAAGTAAACTAAATATGTCACTTAGAGAGAAGAATGCCTTAGTTTATCAGGTAGATTCTCAATATCAGACTTATATAGATACAGGTCTTTGGTATGTTTATCTTGGTACAGATCATGAAGATTTGCCAAAGGCAAAAAGATTGGTATATAAAGAGATAGAGAAGTTGGTACAAAATAAAATTTCTCAATCACTTTTAAATAGAAGCAAACGCCAAATTTTGGGTCAGGTAATCTTGGGGATGGAGAATAGAGAGAGTACTATTCTTTCTTCTGTAAAACAGTTTATGACATTTTCTCGTGTATCAGATATAAATGATACTAAAGAGAAGTATATGGCAATAACTGCAGATGAAGTATTAAATATGGCACAAAAATATTTTAATAAAGAGAATTTTAGCGAGATAATATATTTATAATGAAGGAACTTGAAAATTATATAATAGAACATTCTGAGCCAGAGTCTCAGCTTCTGCAAAGGTTGACTCATGAGGCTAATGTGAAATTACTACACCCTCATATGCTTTCTGGTCATATTCAAGGCAGACTTCTAAGTATGCTAGTGGCAATGATAAAACCAAAAAGAATCCTAGAATTGGGCACATACGTGGGTTATTCTGCTATTTGTTTAGCAGAAAATCTTCCAGAGGATGGAAAATTAATCACTATAGATATTGATGATGAAATAGAAGATATGGCTCGTGAGTATATAAATGCTTCGCCAAGCGCTTCAAAGATAGAATTTATAGTGGCAGATGCTCTTAAATGGTTAGAAGAGTGCAACGAAACATTTGATCTTATTTTTATAGATGCCAACAAGAGACATTATATAGAATATTATAATGCTGTATTTGACAAGCTTACTCCTGGTGGCTTTATCTTGGCTGATAATACACTATGGGGAGGGAAAGTAGTAGAAAAGGTGGCAAACAACGATTATCAAACCAAAGGACTACTTGCTTTTAACGATTATTTGAATACTCAGCAAGATAAGATTTCTTATTTTATATTACCTTTGCGTGACGGACTTACATTTATTCAGAAAAAATGAAAAAGATATTATCATTAATTTTATTTTCTTTAATAGTAAATAATATTTCTGCAACAGATTCTCCATTTCATAATACCGAATCTAAGCTTTTAGAACATGGGAAAGAATTTTTTCATGATAAGAATTATTCTGCTGCATATAGATACACAGAGGATTTATTGGCAGAAGGCATAGAAAATGATGAAGAAAAGCGTGAAGCAGAGGCTATTTCGGCTCTTTCTTCTTATTACTTAAGAAATGCTAATGCAATAAATCAATTGAAAGCGTATGTAGTGGAATATCCGTATGCATCAGAACTAGATAAATTTAATCTTTATATAGGCATTCTAGAGATAGAAGCAGGCAAGGAAAAAGATGCTTTGAAGAGATTGGAACAAGTGAGAAAGGAAAATTTATCTCAAGAGGATGTAGATGCACTTTTCTTCTATCGTGGTTATGCGTATGTAGATAGAAAAAAATATGAAGAAGCTTCATACGAATTTGGAAATTTATTGAAACGTAATTCTAAGAAATATAAGATTCCTGCACATTATTATTATGGTTATTGTCAATATAGATTAGAAAATTATTCTGTTGCTCTAGAAAATATTTTAGTTGCAGAAAATGACCCTAATTTTAAGCATGAAACTCCACTATTATTATGCAGATTGTATTTCTTGTTGGATAATTGTGAAAAAAGTACCAAGTATGCAGAGAAAATTATTGCATCTGGTCAAGTAAATAAGGAAAATGCAGAGGTGTATAAAATATTGGCTGTATGCAAGTTTAACAACAAGGAATATGCAAAAACCATAGAACTTCTAGAAAAATATCAGAAGCTGAGCAAGAAGATGACCCGCGAGGATTGGTATGTTTTGGGTATGTCTTATTATAACACCGAAAAATATGACAAGGCTGTAAAGACACTTGCAAAATCTACTGGTGAAAAGGATAAACTAGGCCAAAATAGTTATTTCCACACTGCAATGTCATATCTTAAACTTGCAGATAAGAAAAATGCTCGTATGTCTTTTGATAAGGCATCTCGCCTAGATTTTGACAAACAAATACAAGAAGATGCACTTTACAATTATGCACTTTTAACCTATGAACTTTCATATTCTGCATTTAATGAATATGTTCAAGCATTTGAACGTTTCTTAAAGGAATTTCCAGAATCAAAACATAAAGAAAAGGTGCATGAATACTTAATTTCTTCTTATTTAACCACAACAAATTATTCTCAAGCATATACTTCTATCAAGAATTTGAATTCAAATGACCGTGTGGTAAAAGAAGCTGAGCAAAGAGTGCTTTTTGGTATGGCAACAGATGCTATTGCAAATAGAAAATACTCTGATGCTATGGCAAATCTTCAAACATTAATAAGCGAGAAGTCATACAATGCGGATATAACCGCTCGTGCACATTTCTGGTATGGAGAATGCTTATATCGTAGCAAAAAGTATGATGAGGCTAAAGAGCAATTTGATTTATATCTGAAAAAGACCATTTCTATAGACCAAGACGAATATCGTTTTGCTCAATATAATATTGCATATATTTTCTGGAACAAACAAGAATATCAAAACTCGGCTTATTGGTTTAGAAAATATGAAAAAATAGAAAAAGTTAATCCTGTAATGAGACTTGATGCGTTGAATAGGATTGGTGACTGTTATTTCCTACAAAGAAACTTTGATCAAGCATTAAGTTCTTATAATCAATCTATCGAGATAGGTGGAACCTATGCTGGTGTGGATTATGCATTATACCAAAAGGCATTTGTTTTAGGTCTTCAAAAGAAATATAACGACAAAATTACTACTCTAAAAGACCTACAAACACGTTTTCCAAAATCTGATTGGAATGATGATGCATTGTTTGAAATTGGTAAGGCTTATATTGCATTAGATAAGAATGATGAGGCTATTTCTACCTTTGATGATATTGCAAGTAAGTTCCCTGCGTCTAATCCTGTAGTGAGAAAGGCTCAATTGCAGATCGCTATGCTTCAATATAATACAGGAAAAGTGGCTGATGCGACAGCAACTTATAGAAAAGTGGCAGTAAGTTATCCAAATACAGAAGAGGCAGCAACGGCTCTTTCTGCTCTAGAAAGTATAATGGTGGATAGTAACAAAGTGGATGAGTTTAATCAATTGGCTCAACAATTGGGAAAATCTTCTACTACAAAAGAAGACTCGCTTCAATACAAAGCTGCTGAGAAAATTTATTTCAAAAATAACTATGCAGAGGCTAGTGTAGCTCTAGATAAATATATTAATATGTATCCACAAGGTAAATACAACGCCTTGGCTCAATATTATCTAGCAAATAGTTATTATCAACAAAAGAAATATACTGAATCGTTAGGTATTTATGCAAAATTGTTAGAAAGTTCTGAAAATCCTAATGTAGAATTCTCGCTTCAACGTGCTTCTGCTATGGCATTTAGCATGGGTAAATATGAAGATGCATTAAATTATTATACAAAATTGGACCAAATAGGCAGTGTAGAAAACAAACAAACAGCCAAATTGGGTATTTTGCGTTGCGCTTACAATTTAAAAGACTATAATAAAACCATTGAAGTGGCTTCTGATATTATCAACGCTTCTACAGATGATGAGATGATTGCAGAGGCTCGCTACGATAGATTTAAATCTTATCAAGCACAATCAAAGATAGATTCTGCTTTAGAAGATATGGTGGCATTGTCTGCTGATACTCGAAATATTTATGGTGCTGAAGCAAAATATGAATTAGCAAATTATTATTATTCAAAAAATCAATTGGAAAAGGCCGAGGCAGAAGTTTTCTCATACATAGAAAAAGGCACTCCTCACCAACATTATTTGGCAAAATCATTTATCTTGCTAGCTGATGTTTATATCCAAAATGAAAGATATTTTGAAGCTAAACAATATTTATTAAGCCTAAAAGATAATTATGTGGCAGATGATAAAGAAATATCTGATGCTATAGCGTCAAGATTGGAATTAATTAATAAAAAAGAGTCAGAAACAGTTTCTAATCAATAATAAAATGAAGAAATTATTAATAATAGCGTTAGCTTTAGGTGCTGTATTAACAGTTTATTCTCAAGAAGAAGTTTCTAGAGACTTAACTGTGGAGAGAGAATATGACCCAGTGGTGGCAAATGCAAAAAAAATTAGTCCTACTCCGCAAAAAGAAGTAATAGAAGTGGAGCAACCAGAAATTACTTATACCACGTGGTCTAAGGTGGAAAAGACAGAAAAACAAGCATCTGTTCAAGACCCAACAGAGTTTGAGGCAGATAAGGCTACGTATGACAGGAAAAAAGGCATGTTTAAAGCAGGACTAGGTTTCTATTGGCAAACTTTAGGAGAGTTTTATTATCCTTTGATAGAAAAAGAAAATCATTTATTAGATGTTTCTGTGAAACATAACGGAGCATTTGGAAATATTAGATTAGAAGATGGAACAAAGCCTCGTGCATTTGACCACTTGACAGATTTAGGTTTGAATTATGAAGCAAGTTTCAAAAAATCTAAGTTGGAAATGGGAGTCTCGTATAAATATAATGGCTACGATTATTATGGTATGAGTAATGTGGCAGATGATTATATGAAAAATGCAATAGGAAGTAATTCTGATGTAGATGCAAGTATTAAATTTTATTCTACAGACCATAAAAGTAAATTTCATTACCATCTTCATGCAGGATATAAATATTTTGACCGAAATTATGATATTTCTGCTCATATGATAAAAGCAGGTTTGGAACTGGCAGGTCATGTTGGTAAAGGAGAATTAGGAGCAGAAGTAGATGCTGATGTTGACGTGCTAAACATGCATAAATCCGCAATAGATTCACATCCTCATACAGCAGGGATCTTGAAATTTAATCCATTTTATAAGCTTCACGGAGAAGATTGGGCTGTTAATCTAGGCGGAAACTTGTTTGTTGACTTTAATGAGCATGCAGAACGTCCTGTAACAGGTTCTGCAAAAATAGAAGCTCATGTTGGTATTGTTCCGGAATTATTTTACTTGTATGGTGGTATCGGTGGAGATTATAAACCAAATTATTACTATGAAATTTTAAGAGAAAACCAATATATCACTCCAGATTTGGAAGTTTCTCCAACATACACTCCATTTGATGTGGATTTGGGCTTAAAAATCCGTGTGATGGAAGGTTTGCTGTTTAATGTTGGATTTGATTATAATTTAATTTTAGACCAATATTATTATGTAAATCGTGTGGTTATGAGTGAGTCTTTTATCTCTGAACCTATTGGTTATGCAAATACTTTTGATGTGGTTACAGAAAGTACTACACATAATGTTAATGTGGAGGCTGGTCTATATTTCGACTATGTAAAAGGACTTAATTTGGGTGTGACTGCAGGTTATAGTTATTGGGGTGTAAAAGAAAATGAATATGCTTGGCAAAAACCTTCATGGAAAGTTGAGTTTAATGGCTCATATCGTTTCTTGGAAAAATGGGAAGTGGGTGCTTCTTATAAGATGTTAGCAGGCAGAAAAGCATTAGTAGCAGGAGATGTGGTGAAAATGAACGATATTCACGACGTGGATGTGTGGGCTTCATATAAGGCTTTAGATTGGCTTACAGTATTTATCAAAGGTAAAAACCTAGCAAATCAAAACTCTGATACATATTATGGTTATCGTAATTTTGGTATAAATGGTTTGGCAGGTGTAACAATGTTGTTTTAATTAAAAAAAAATAATAACTTTGCGACTCAATTTAAAATTATGAGTGTTTTAGGCAGAATTAAGGTAGCAAAAGCATTACAAATGACTTGCTACGGAGAAGAAATTATTGTAAAAGGTTGGGTGAGAACCCGTCGTGGTAACAAAAATGTTAGTTTCATCGCTCTTAACGATGGTTCTACTATAAATAATATCCAGATAGTTGTTGATAATGCAAATTTTGACGAAAATGAGCTTAAAAAGATAACTACTGGTGCTTGTATTGGTGTTACTGGTACTCTAGTGCAATCTATGGGTAAAGGTCAGTCTGTGGAAATTCAAGCTTCTGCAATTGAAGTTTATGGTGAAGCAGACCCAGAAACATATCCATTACAAAAGAAAGGTCACTCTATGGAGTTCCTTCGTGAAATAGCTTATTTACGTCCTCGTACCAATACTTTTGGTGCTGTTCTACGCATTCGTCACAATATGGCAATGGCTATTCACACTTTCTTCCACCAAAGAGGTTTCTATTATTTCCATACTCCACTTATCACAGCTTCAGACTGCGAAGGTGCAGGTCAAATGTTTACAGTAACTACTTTAGATTTGGATAATACTCCTAAAACTGAAGATGGGAAAGTAGATTTTACTCAAGATTTCTATGGTAAGCACGCTTCTCTTACAGTATCTGGTCAGCTAGAAGGTGAACTTGGTGCACTTGCTTTAGGTGAAATTTACACTTTTGGTCCCACATTCCGTGCAGAAAACTCAAACACTCCTCGTCACCTTTCAGAGTTCTGGATGATTGAACCAGAAATGTCTTTCTATGATATTAACGACAATATGCAACTAGCAGAAGATTTCGTTAAATTCTGTTTGACATGGGCTCTAGAACACTGTAAAGACGATATTCAATTCCTTAACGATATGTTCGACAAAGAACTTATCGAACGTATCAACTTTGTACTTGCAAACGACTTTGTTCGTTTAACTTACACAGAAGGTATTGCTATCCTAGAAGAAGCTGTTAAAAACGGTAAGAAATTTGAATTCCGTGTGGGTTGGGGCACAGACCTACAATCTGAACACGAACGTTATTTAGTGGAAGAACACTTCAAACGTCCTGTTATCTTAACAGATTATCCAAAAGAAATCAAATCATTCTATATGAAGCAAAACGAAGATGGCAAAACTGTACGTGCTATGGACGTTTTATTCCCAAAAATTGGTGAAATCATTGGTGGTTCTGAACGTGAAGCAGACTATGATAAACTAAAAACTCGTGCTGCTGAAATGGGAGTGCCAGAAAAAGATATTTGGTGGTATCTAAATACTCGTCGTTGGGGTTCTGCTCCTCACTCAGGCTTCGGCTTAGGTTTTGAGCGTCTTCTATTATTTGTGACTGGTATGTCAAATATTCGCGACGTAATACCGTTCCCACGTACACCTAATAACGCAGAGTTTTAAAGGGTAACTTCTGCGTTACGCTTGTCTTCGAAATCCTCATTTACGTCTAGTAAACTCCGGTTTCTCAGACTTCGCAAGCCTTGAATTTACCTCTTTAAAACTCTGCTTAGGAGCGCAGGAGGTTTAGATAAAAAATAAATCCAATCGAAAGATTGGATTTATTTTTTTAGAACTCTTTATTTATTTTCTCTGCTATTTCTTTAAACTCTTCTGCGGTGAGTTTAAGTTTAGGATTTGAGAATAGCATATCACTTTCCTTTTGGATAGGAATAAGGTGAATGTGTGCGTGAGGCACTTCTAGTCCTATTACTGCTTGTCCCACTTTAATGCATGGGAATGCAGATTTAATTGCTGCAGCTACTTTTTTTGCAAACACTTGCATTTCTGCTAAGTCTTCGTCGCTAAGGTCGAAGATATAATCAACTTCTTGTTTTGGAATTACAAGAGTGTGACCTTTTACAAGCGGATTTATATCCAAGAATGCATAAAATTTATCATTTTCTGCAACTTTGTAGCTTGGAATTTCGCCAGCTGCTATTCTACTAAATATTGTTGCCATAATATTAGATACCTAAATCAACGATTTCAAATTCAATGATACCAGAAGGAGTAGTAACAGGAACTACATCACCTTTTTTCTTGCCAATAAGTCCTTTGGCAATAGGAGTACCAATAGACATTTTGCCTTCTCTTAGGTTAGCTTCAGCTTCTGACACAAGAGTATAGGTCATTTGTTGATTGGTTTTGGTGTTACGGATGGTAACTTTGCTAAGGATTTGAACAGAATCTGTTGAGATAAGGCTCTCGTCAATAATACGTACATTCAATAATGTAGCTTTTAGTTGAGAAATTTTTGCTTCTAATAGACCTTGTGCTTCTTTTGCTGAGTCGTATTCTGCATTTTCAGATAAGTCACCTTTGTCTCTTGCTTCTGAGATAGCATTAATAATACGTGGTCTTTCCACGCTTTCTAAGTGTGCAATTTCTTTCAGGAGTTTATCATACCCCTCTTTTGACATGTAAGTAATAGCCATAATTTTATCTTGTTTAGTTATTATTTGTTTATTTGTTTATGCGGTCCCTGAGCCTATTTCGGTGGTTGAGCCTGTCGAAGCCCCCGGCTTTTAGTTTATATGTATATAAATGCTTCTGAAAAAACACAAAAATAAAAAGAATCTCGAATGTTATTCCGAGACTCTCATACCCTGGGGATTGTTTTGCAAAGGTAATCTTTCTTTTCTTAAAAATCAAATTTTATATGTGAAATTAACTTTCTAAGAACTGCCTATTGCAAATTTACCTATCTAATAGAGTTTGATTCTACAATTTTTCTTAATGTGAAAAAAGATAAGGAAGTGAGACTCCCTTATCTTTTTTTCTAAACCTTAAACTATGAAAAAACTTAATTTTTACGTGAATTCTCTGCAAAGATATATCAATTATTTTAATCTGCAATCGTTTGCGACAAAAATATGCGAAATTTAACACATTTTAACTAAAAATCGTATCAATCGTTTGAAAAAGTAGCTTTTTGAGGATGTAAACTTATTTGCACTCGGTTTGTACACTACGGACTGCGTCCGTGATTTTTCTCACGACTCGGCAAAGCTTAAGCAAGCTTATCTTTGCTCTCGCTGCTCGCAAAATTCCTAATTACTCGCTGCGCTCGTGATTTTGCTCCCGCTCGGCAAAGCTTAAATAAATTGAATCTTTGCTCTCGCTTACTCGCAAAATTCCTAATTCCTAATTAAAAATTACTATATTTGCAGATTATATTATAAATGTGATTATGAGCAAAAAATTATTTATAGAAACATACGGTTGTCAAATGAACTTTGCTGATAGTGAAGTGGTGGCAGCTGTGATGAAAATGGCAGATTATGAACTTTGCGAGTCGATAGACGAGGCAGATGCAGTTTTTATCAATACTTGTTCTATTCGTGAGCATGCTGAGGTGAAGGCTATGTCTCGACTAGAGTTTTTCCGTCAACTAAAACGCAAGAAGAAAAACCTAAAAGTAGGCGTAATTGGCTGTATGGCAGAACGTATGCAAAAGGAACTCCTTGAGCATCCGGCTGTTGATTTGGTTGCAGGACCAGATGCATATTTGGATTTACCAAACTTGATTGCACAATCTGAACAAGGTGAAAAATCTATAAATATTGACCTTTCTCTTACAGAAACGTACAAAGATGTACTTCCTCAGCGTATAGGTGGAAATCGCATTTCTGGCTTTGTATCTATTATGCGTGGATGTAATAATTTCTGCTCATATTGTATTGTTCCATATACTCGTGGTCGCGAACGCTCTCGTCCATATAATAGCATATTAAACGAAGTTCAAGATTTATATAATCGTGGTTACAAGGAAGTTACCCTTCTTGGTCAAAATGTAAATTCATACAATTTTGAGGGAATGAATTTTGCCTCTTTACTAGAAAATCTTGCGCAAGCTATTCCTGGAATTAGAATTAGATTTACAACTTCACATCCAAAGGATATGAGCGAGGAAACAATTATTGTGATAAGCAAATATCCAAATTTATGTAAGCATATTCACTTGCCTGTTCAGTCTGGTAGTTCAAGAATTCTGAAACTTATGAACAGAAAATACACTCGTGAATGGTATCTAGAGCGCATTGCACTTATTAGAAAACACATGCCAGATTGTGGTATTTCAACCGATATGTTTACAGGTTTCCATTCAGAAACTGAGGAAGATCACAAGGAAACCTTGAGCTTGATGCGTGAGGTGGGTTACGATAGTGCATTTATGTTTAAATATTCTGAGAGAAAGGGTACTTTTGCTTCCAAAAACTTGCCAGATGATGTGCCAGAAGAGGTAAAACTTCGTCGTCTTCAAGAGATGATAGACCTGCAAATGGAGCTTTCTCTAGAAAGTAATAAGAAAGATATTGGCAAAGAATTTGAGGTTTTAGTGGAAGGATATTCAAAACGCTCGCGCGAACAACTTTCTGGAAGAACTTCTCAAAACAAGGTTGTGCTTTTTGATAATCAAGGTCAAAAAGTAGGTGATTTAGTGCGAGTTAAGATAAAAGATGCTAGTGCCATTACACTTTTTGGCGATATTTTGTAAAAAAACGCACATATATACGATTTTTTTTGCAATAAATGTGCATTAATTATTTTTTTTTATTAATTTTGTTGCTGAATTTCTAAAAAAATGTAAACATGAAAAAGTTTTTCGCACTTTTAAGCGTTTTATCAATATTGTCAGTTCCTGCATTTGCAGCAGAAGAGGTAGTTGCAACTAGCCTAGAAGCGCAAGCGGCAGAAACTAACGTTGAGCAACTTAATGACTTTACAGACTTTACTCACTGGTCATTGAATTTAAATGTTGGTATGTCTCAGTTTGACGGTGACGTTAAACAAGATTTTAACGACATTTTTTCTGCGTCTAAGGTTTCTTGGACTATTGGTCTAGAAGCAGAATATTCATGGAACCCAGTTTGGGGCTTGATTTTAAACTTCCAATATATGCCATATCAAGGCGTTACAAGTTCTGCCGAATGGGGCCGTAACGAATTCAAGGGTAATATGTATGCTCCTTCTTTAATGGCATCTATGAATATGTTTAACCTATTCGGTCAATATCGTAAATCTGCTGCATGGAATATGTATCTTAATGCAGGTGTTGGTTTGATTTGGTACGAATGTGTTAGCACTCCAGTAGAAGGTTCTAAACCAGGACAAAAAACTCCTCAAGGAATAGGTAAAAAAGGTAGTGAATATGGTACATCTATTTCTATACCATTAGGTCTTAATGTTGAATACAATATTAACAAATATTTAGCTGTTGGTATTGGTGCATATTATCGTATGACCAATAAAGACAACTTCGAGGGCGAACACTATACAAAGGGAACAATGAACGATGCTCAGTTCTATGTGAATGCAAATCTTCGTGTTAAATTCCAAGACGATGCGAAAAAAGGTGGTCACATGAGAAATATCTCAATGAACGAATATCGTCAATTAGTTTCTGGAGAAAAAGGTTTCCAAACAGAATTGGATAGCTTGAAGAAACGTGTAGAGGTCTTGGAAGATACAGTTGCAAACAATATTTTACCACGTCTTAAATCTTTGGAAGATTACAACGCAGTATCTCCAGACGAAGATGGTGACGGTGTAGCAGACTTCCGCGACCGTGAAGTAAATACTCCTAAAGGTGCATTTGTAAACTTCTGGGGTGAAAGCATCCCACAAGAAGCTATTGGTTGTTGCGATGAAGTTAAACAAGTATTTAAAAATTTAGGTATTGACCCAGAAGTGAATTATGATTTATCAGTTTATTATGGTGTAAATAAAGTAAATATTACAGCTAAAGCTAAGAAAAATATTGAAAGTGTAGTTGAAAAACTAAAGGCAGATCCTGAATTAAAAGTTGAAATTCGTGGTTATTGCGACTTCCCAGGAAGTAAAGACTACAACTTAAAACTTAGCCAAAGACGTGTTGATGCAGTTAAGGCAGAGTTAGTAAAAGCTGGAATCGAAGAATCAAGAATTACAACTCAAGCTCAAGGTCAACTAGCTAATCCTCCTAAAGCTGAACAAAAAAATCGCCGTTGCGATTTCTTCTTCTCAAAATAATAAATTTATAATGGATACTGAAAACCCTCAAGGTATTTTACTAAGAGGGTTTTTTTATACCCAAAATTATGGAAAATAATACAGAAAGAGACA
>JAEIGA010007695.1_pt1 | contig 16352 bp, 9 predicted proteins | sample 9270691 | NCBI WGS metagenome assembly JAEIGA01 (sample SAMN17057246, study PRJNA624740) | gut metagenome | biome: biome; isolation source: fecal sample | host: Bos grunniens | place: China: Xizang | collected 2019
CCAGAAACCATTACAATTTACGTCAATAAGGTTTGGGATGCTCCTGAGGGAACAACACTCCCATCTTCTGTTGTTGTTTATTTGATTAAGAATGGTGAGAAGGTGGAGGGTTCTGAAGTCACCTTGAATACTGGTAACCAGTGGAAGCACATCTGGGAGAACCAGTTAAAGTATGATGATAACGATAGAGAAATCACATACACAGTTGGTGAAGAAAACGTTGAGGGATATAATAAGAACATCGGAGCCGCGGTAGCAGCAGAAGATGGTATTTCCTTCACAATTACCAACTCTTACATCGAGCCAGAACCTGAAAAGGTTTCTGTAAATGTTGTTAAGATTTGGGAAGCTCCAGAAGGCACAACATTGCCAGAGTCTGTCACTGTTTATTTAGTTGCCAATGGACAAAAGGTCGACGGTACAGATGTTGTATTGAACGCAGCTAATAACTGGGAATACACATGGACCGAACAGCTCAAATTTGACCTGCATGGAGACGCTATTGTCTACACAGTAGGCGAGGTTGTAGTCGAAGGTTACACAACCGAGATATCAGCCCCTGTATTAAATGGCGACGTTTATAATGTTGCAATTACCAATACAAAGATTGAGCCTGCAAAGACCACTGTTACTGTTAACAAAGTTTGGAACATGACAACAAATGCAGCTCTGCCTGAATCTGTTGTTGTTTATCTGATGGTTGATGGTCAGAAGATTGATGGAAGCGAAGTTGAGTTGAATGCAGCTAACAACTGGACTCATACTTGGACAAACCTCTTGAAGTACTACAACGGAACAGTTGAAGTTAACTACCAGGTTGGTGAAGTTTCTGTCGAAGGATTCTTAACATCTATTGGAACTCCTGTTGACAGCGCAAATGGTCGCTCCATCACTGTTACCAACACCGAAATCGTTCCAGAACCAGAACCAATTATCACTCATCTTATTGTAAGCAAGTACGAAGTTATTGCACAGAGCGAAAAGGCTGTTGCTGGAGCTAAGTTGCAAATCATCGATGCTAATGGACGAGTTGTCGCAGAATGGATTACCACAAACGACACCACCGTAGTTGATGAATTCGGAATCGCTGGTCATAAGGTTGATGAGCTGGCCCCTGGTGTTTACACATTACATGAAGCTGAGACACCTGCTGGATATACAACTGCAGATGATATCACATTCACAGTTGAAGACACAGAAGAGACTCAGTATCTGAGAATGCTCGAAAAGCCAACGGTAGTTCATGTGAAGAAGTTCGACTCCGAGTCTAATGTCCAGATTCCTGGCGCTATGATTCAGATTAAAAACTCCGAGGGCGTTGTAGTTGACGAGTTCATCACCGACGGTGCAACTCACGTTATTACACATCTCCAAGTTGGAACATATACTGCTGTTGAGATTTATGCTCCTAGCGGCTACCAGAGAGCAGCTGATGTAACATTCAATGTTACAGACGATAATGACCCAACGGTCGTTGAAATCCACGACGACAGAACTTATGGTGAGTTCACTATCGTCAAGACTGATAGCAAGACTGGCGCACCTTTGAAGGGCGTTGAGTTTGACTTAATCTCTGTTGACGAAGTTGTTGACCCAATCACAAACGAGGTTATCTTCGAGAAGGGTGAGGTTATTGAACACTTTGTTACAGATGGAAACGGTAAGGCTCAGTTGACCAACAAGCTGCCTATTGCTACATATGGTGTTGGCGGATTTGCTGCTCCAATCAAGTACAAGTTGATTGAGACAAAGGCAGCTCCTGGACAGTACGATGCTTCCGCAGTTTCTTGCGATGTCGTATTCCAGTATGCTAACGACCAGACTCCTGTTGTTAAGTTGAACTTCGATTTAACTAACGATAAGCCAAGCATTACTGTCACAAAGACTGGCACACCAGAAACATTTGTTGGCGATATCGCAAACAAGAATAATGTTACTGTTGTCAAGAATGGAGACATTATCACTTACACAATCACCGTTAAGAATAATGGTGCGGCATCCGCTTGGAATGTTGTTGTGAGAGATAAGATTCCTGCTAACACCGAATTCGTTTCTATTGCCTCCGAATCCTTCGCTGGCACATATGACCAGGTAACAAACAGTGTTTACTGGTCAATCGATGAGGTACAGGCTGGACATACAGTTGAGTTAATCTTTAAGGTTAAGGCAACAAGTGATGTTGCATGCGAAATTGTGAACGTCGCTCAGTATGCTATGCCTGAGACTATCCCAGCTAAGCCAGAGGACAAGTTTGTTCCTACCGACGACAATAATCCTTGGAACGATACAGACGCTGTGGTTCATCAGATTGTTGAGTTCCACAAGACTTCTACTGTTAAGGGCGGAACCAGTCTTGATGACGCAACAGACGTTGCAATTGGCGATACTATTAAATATCAGATGTCCTTCAAGGCCGTTGATGATGTTTACAATATCGTCGTAAAGGATAAGGTTCCTGCAGGTTTGGCATTTGTCAGCGGTTCTTGCAAGATTGACGGCGTTGCAGACGCAAACGCTGCTTACAATCCTGACACAAGAGAAGTTATCTTCTCCGCAGTCGACGCTAAGAATCAGACTGTTGTTTTCGAGTTTGAAGTTGTTGTCGAAGACATGAACTTTGGCGCTGAAAAGTACTATGCTAACATTGCAACTGCTACACACGATGTTCGTAAGGACGAAGGCTCTCATGAGTTGACATCCGAAGTAGTTACACACTACACAAATAAGGATGTTGAAGTTGAGAAGCATGGAACTCCTGAGACATTTGAAGGCAAAGCATCTGACGCTCATGACGTAACAGTCTTGAAGCAGGATGATAAGATTGTTTACACAATCAAAGCTACAAACACAGGTCTGAGTGCAATTAAGAACTTTGTCATCACTGACGTTGTTCCTGTTGGAACTAAGCTTGTTGAAGTAAAGGAAATTGAAGGCATCAAGTCTTGGGTTGATGAGACCAGCGGTCTGATTACTTGGTACGTTGGTGACATCGCTAAGGGCAAGGATGTAACAGTTGAATTTACAGTTGTAGTAGAAAAGCAAGAGGCTCAAATCATTGTCAACTCCGCTAACTATGGCAGTGTTGTTCCTGAGGGCGAGAACGCTCCTAAGCTGCCAGAGGATGCAAAGAAGACTAATGATGTTGTCCACCAGGTCATTGAGTTCCACAAGAGCTCTATCGTCGCTGGCGGTAAGGATAAGAACGACGCAACTCAGGTTGCTATCGGCGACACAATTCTTTACACATTAGAGCTGATTGCTAAGAATAACCTCACTGGCGTCAATTTCTATGATGAAATCCCTGAGGGCTTAACATTTGTCCCAGGTAGCATCAAGATGAAAGAGATTGAGGATGAGGAATGGACATCTTTGGATGACGCAGATTGCGTTATCGTTGATGAAGAGGGAACACTGATTACCTCTCCTGATTTCGACCTGGCAGCAGGTAAGTATTACTTCCAGTTCGCAGTTACAGTCGATAAGATTGGCATGAACAGCGAGAAGTTCTACATCAACCAGGCATTTGTCGATTATGACGTTAAGCCAAACGATGACGCCGAAGAGCCAGAACAGGGCCATCTCGCTTCTGAGGAAGTGTCTCACATGACATTTACAAAGATTGAGGGCGTTAAGACTGGTAAGGTTGAAACTTATGTCGGCGATTACGAGTCCAGACAGAATGTTACTGTTGTTGTTAATGGTGAAGAGATTGTGTATACAATTTCTGTATCCAACATGGGTGCTTCCAAGTTCGACACTCTGATTATTAAGGATGTTGTTCCTGAATTCACCAAGTTCGTGTCTGCCGCTAATGACGGTAAGTATGACGAGACAACAAACACTGTAACTTGGACATTGAAGGACGTCGAAGCAGGTAAGACAGCTACTGTTAGCTTCACCGTTAAGGTTGATTGCGACAACAAGGCTGAGGAAATCAGAAATAAGGCTTCCTACACTGTACCTAACAACCCAGAAGACATCAAGGAAGATGAGTGGATGTGGACTGATGAAGTAATTCACCAGACTGTTGAATTACATAAGACATCCTCTATTAAGCACGGCACAAATGAGCAGGATGCACCTCTGGTTGCTATCGGCTCCAAGTTTACTTATACCATCACATTCACCAACAAGAATGAGATTTACGGCTTGACCATTAAGGACGTTCTGCCTAAGGGCTTGACATTCGTTAAGGACAGCGCTCGTTACACTCTGAGTGGTGGCGAAGAGGTAAAGGTTAACGATTTGGTTGTCGGCGAAGATAGAACTTTGACATTCCCAACCATCGATGCAGTGCCAGCTGGTACAGCAACATTCTCCTTCGATGTTACAGTCAACGACGTTGCTGAGTATGATAGAGAGTACTTCTTTATCAACAAGGCTGAGGCAAACCTGAAGACCAATAAGGATTCTGAAAAGGCTGTTGACCTCGAGTCTGAGACTATCTCTCATCAGACAATTAAGACAAACGAAACCGATACACCTAAGCTCGGCTTCGAGGCTACTAGCGAAGCTATGTTGTGGGCAGCAATTGCTCTGACATCTGCATTGGCTATGATTGGCTGTGTTGTTTACGTTGTTACTGATAAGAAGAAAAGAAAGTAATATAACGCGGAACAGGGGCTCTTAAAGGGCCCCTGTTTTGTTTTTGTATTCTATACTAAATGTGAAAAACAGATAAGAAAGAACAACTATATGAGCACAAAGAAAATCAACATTGCTTTTTTCGATTCTGAGTTCACAGCCACTACCGCAGAGAACAGAGGAATCCAGGAATTGATTCAATGTGCCTTCATTGTTCATCAAATCGAGATGTCTAGCGATTCTATGTTATTATCAATGACATCGACTCCGCTCTTTGAATATTCGACATACGTTAAGCCAACATATAATAAAACCCTATCTGATTACATCAAACGTCTCACTGGAATCAAACAGAAAGATGTAGAAGAGGGCAAGATTTTCCGCGATGCGATTAATGATTTATATAAATTGACAAAAGACTATGATATAGACAGAATAATTGTTTGGGGACCTGATAGGGGAATGCTCAAGCATAATTTTGACGTGATGGATTATAGTCGAAGCAAAGCGAGAAATTTGCTTAATTTGTTTACAGATGTTTCATATGACGTTTCAGATTTATTTGGATATGACCAACCTTTATCACAACATAAGGTTTGTCAAATGATGGGCATACAGGAAGTTGGAGAGTTACATGACGCGTATGCAGATGCGCAGAATTTAGCTCAAATTATCAGAGGATTTTGCGGGAAAGACCCCCGAAAATTATAAAAAATAATATACACACTAGAAAGGAAGAGTAAAAATGGGATGGTTTATAGCTCTTGTTGTTGTTGCATTCATTATTATTGTCTGTAACGCAATTGTCGTCCGCGAGGGATATGCCTATGTTGTCGAACAACTTGGTAAGTTCCACCACATTATGGAAAAAGGTTTGAACATTAAGGTCCCCTTAATTCAGGCCGTTGTCAAGAAGGTTTCTTTGAAGGAGCAGGTTCTTGACTATCCTCCTCAGCCTGTTATCACTAAGGATAACGTCACAATGCAGATTGATACTGTTGTTTATTTCAAGATTATCAATCCTAAGCTGTATACATACGGCGTTGACAATCCTATGATGGCTATGGAGACACTGACTGCTACTACACTGCGTAATATTATTGGTGAGCTCGAGCTCGATGAATGCTTGACTTCACGCGATACTATTAACGTAAAGATGCGTTCCCTGCTTGATGAGGCTACCGACCCTTGGGGCATTAAGGTTAACCGTGTTGAGTTGAAGAACATTGTTCCTCCTCGTGACATTCAGGATGCCATGGAAAAGCAAATGCGTGCTGAGCGTGAAAAACGTGAGGCTGTCCTTCGCGCAGAAGGTGAGAGACAAGCTTCTGTTCTGCAGGCACAAGGTGAAAAGGAAGCTGCTATTCTGAGAGCTGAGGCTCGTAAGATTGAGATGCTTCGCGAGGCAGAAGGTCATGCTGAGTCTATTAGAATGCATAGAGAGGCAGAGGCAGAAGGTATTTTGAAGATTCAGAATGCTGAGGCCAACGCAATCGTATTGCTGCAAAAGGCTGGTATGTCCACAGAAGAAATCGTTCGCTTGAAGAGCTACGAGGCTTTGAAGGTTGCAGCTGATGGTCAGGCTACAAAGGTTATTATTCCTTCTGACATTCAGAATATCACTGGTTTAGTAGCTGGTGTAAAAGAAGCAGCAACAAAGTAATTTAATCAATAATGCATTAAAGGCCCTGAGAACGCTCTCAGGGCCTTGTTTTGTTTTGCAGTGTATTTTTCCAACTTATTTATAAAAAACGACTGTGCAAGCCGCTCGGGCGCTCAGATGCCATCCTAGCTCGAATTATACAACCTCTTGTGCTTGAACAACAATATAAACACAGTATCTTGTGTGACTTAGTCACAAAACTCGAAAAATATTTTCAGTTTTATTGTCAGAAAAACATATTTTCTTATACATTATCTTCACAACACGATTATGGCTTTGAATCGCCCTTCAGTCTGAGGGGGATTCGGCTATGATACTATCAGAACATAAAAAGACAAAGGAAAGGTGTTATATATAATGGTTATCGTAAAAAGAAATGGTGTCGAAGTTGATTTCGACATGAACAAAATTGTGGTTGCTATTTCGAAAGCCAACCAAGAAGTGCCCGAGTCCGCAAGAATCAGTAAGCACCTGATTAATGCTATTGCGGAAGAAATCACAGCAGATTGCGAAGAACTTGCTCAGAGCCCTACCGTTGAAGAAGTTCAGGATATGGTAGAAAACTACCTGATTAAGTATAGCGCAGCTGTTGTTGCTCGTGCGTACATTACTTATCGTCATAAGAGAGAGTTGCTGCGTAAGGCCAACACCACTGACAAGGCCATCCAGGAACTTATCGAGGGCGAGAATGAATATTGGAACACTGAAAACTCCAATAAGAAAGCTACTCTGGTTACCACTCAGAGAGACTATATCGCTGGCATTACGTCCACCGATATTGCAGAGAGATTTATTCTTCCTGCTGATGTCGTCAAAGCTGACTCCAATGGTGAAATCCATGTCCACGATAAGGACTACATGGCTCAGCTCGCATTGAACAACTGCTGCTTGGTAAACCTGGAAGATATGCTGCAGAATGGAACAATGATTAATGGCGTTAAGATTGAAAAGCCTCATCGTTTCCTGACTGCAATGACTATCGCAACTCAGATTATTACTGCTGTCTCCAGCTCTCAGTATGGTGGTGTCACTGTAAGTATGGCTCACCTGGCTCCTTTCGTTCGTGATAGCTATAATCGCTATTATCAGAAATATCTTGATAGGGGACTGACAGAAGAGCAGGCTCGTCAGTTTGCTGACGAAGACACTAAGAAGGAAATTTGCGATGGTGTTCAGACCTTTAACTATCAGGTCAACTCTATGACTACGACTAACGGCCAGGCTCCGTTCTTATCTGTTGCATTCTATCTCGGTGAGACTGAGGAATATAAGCCTGAGCTCGCTGCGATTATTGAAGAGTTCCTGCATCAGAGAATTAAGGGTATGAAGAATGAGCATGGTGTTTATGTCACTCAGGCATTCCCCAAGCTGCTTTATATCCTTGAAAAGGACAACCTGCGCAACGCTCCTTACTGGTATCTTACTGAGTTGGCAGCACGTTGTAGCGCCAAGAGACTGACTCCTGACTACATCAGTGAGAAGGTTATGATTGAGCAGAAGATTAACAAGTTTGGTTATGGTTCTGCTTATCCTTGCATGGGCTGCCGTTCATTCCTGACTCCTGACCGTGTTGTTGGCAACCCTGCGAAGGCTATGAACTATGACCCTGAAAAGCCCAAGTACTACGGCCGCTTCAACACTGGTGTTGTTACTATTTCTCTGCCCGACTTGGCATTTTCTTCTGGCGGTGACGAGAAGAAGTTCTGGGAGCTGTTCGAGGAAAGAACCGAACTGTGCCGCAAGGCAATTAAGATTCGTATCGATAGACTGGCTCAGATTACAGCTGATAGAGCTCCTATCCTGTGGCAGCATGGTGCATTTGCTCGTCTTGAAAAGGGTGAGTCTATTAAGCCTCTGCTTTATGGTGGTTATTCCACTGCATCTCTTGGCTATTGCGGTCTGTACGAATGTGTTAAGTATATGACTGGCTGCTCTCACACCGACGGTGATAAGGGCGAAGCCTTTGCGTTGAAGGTTATGCAGGCTCTGAACGATAAGTGTAAGGGTTGGAAGGCAGAAGAGGATATTGACTATTCTATCTACGGTACTCCTATCGAGTCGAGTACTTATAAGTTTGCAAAGTCCCTGAAGAAGAAGTTTGGCGATGATATCTTCATTAAGCTTGACGGCAAGGACCGCAACTATATCACCAACTCTTATCACGTCCCTGTTTTTGAAGAGATTGACGCTTTTGAGAAGCTGGCTCTCGAATCCAGATTCCAAGCTCTGTCTCCTGGTGGTGCTATTTCCTACGTTGAGTGCCCCAACCTGCAGAACAACATTGAGGCTGTCCTGTCTCTGATTGAGTATATTTATGAGACAATTATGTATGCTGAAATGAACACCAAGTCTGACTACTGCATGCAGTGCGGTTATGATGGCGAGATGCTCATCGATGATAACATGAAGTGGTACTGTCCTAACTGTGGCTGTAAGAACCAGGATGACCTGTACGTTACTCGTAGAACTTGTGGATACATCGGCACGCAGAAGTGGAACTACGGTAGAACTCAGGAAATCAAGGAAAGAGTTCTCCACCTTGACAACAAGGAATGCCACTGATAATCTGTAATTTAAAATGAAACAAAACAATCCAGGCCTATAATCGGGCCTGGATTTTTCTTTATCTTGTTATATCCGTCATTTCACTTTCAATCTCTTTGCTATCGTGTTCTAAATCTTCAAGATTGCATTCTTGTCCTTCTCTGTAATAAGAAATCCCATCAACAGCAATGCTGCTTCGATTTAAAACAAGCATATATTCTTTCTCTTGTACATGAATTGCATCATATCCAACAACCGCGGCAAACACTCCGTTATCATCTAAGAAGTTTGCAAACATCAAAACATTTCTATCATCTTGATTTTGAGATGACATTAATTGTAAAATAGCCTCTTTATCTTCTGTGAGCTGTACACTGTCAGCTATCTTCATGCCATCAACGGCCTCACAACGTAATATTGAACCGTATTGACCACCGTAGGCTGCATATTTCATGGCGACGCTTTCATTAGTTGTCATGTAAAGTCCAGTGCCATGTAATTGAGCTTTTTGCCCAAACACAACCTCTCCGTCAACAAATCCGTTTGTGTAATCTTGAATATCTTGGACGTTTGTCGCCGATAATCCTCGATATAAGAAGCCTCCACTGTTGTTTTGTTGAGGTAGGGAAGTTGCGTTAGTGTAATTCAGCATGCCGTATACATCTTTAATAAATGCTTTTCTTTCCGATGGACTGCGAATATCACTAAAATATTGCTCGAATTCAGATTGATGACTTCTGTAAAATTCCAGAATCTTGTCGCATGCTTTTTGATGATATATGTTTTCAGTTTGTTGTTGAGCTGGTTCATCTTTCTTTTTGTTGATATGGTCTCGCATTCTTTCCCATTGCGCTTGTAAAAAATTACCCATCATGTTCACCTCAGCTCGGTTGAATTTTGCAATAATATAGAACAGGTTAACTCAAAAACAATATGCCGTAATGTGTATTTTTGTTTTTACCGCCTGTTGCTTATTGTATTTTCAACTATAATAATATTAGTGTAAAAATACAATGATTTAGTAAGGGAAAGTCATATGATAAAACTACTTAAATTGTTAGGAAAATATAAAAAAGAAACTATTTTGGGACCGTTATTTAAGATGCTTGAAGCATTGTTTGAGCTTTTTGTCCCCCTGGTTGTGGCGTCATTAATTGATGATGGTATTAAGGGTGGTCTTGGGCCCCCTCACATACTTAAAATGAGCCTAATTCTGATAGGATTTGCTTTGGTCGGATTGGTTTTTAGTGTGTGCGCTCAATATTTTGCTGCAAAGGCTGCTACGGGAGTTGTCAAACATATTCGTTTGAATCTTTTCGAGCACATTAATAAACTTGGTTACCCAGAAATAGATAGTCTTGGTAAAGCGACAATGATAACAAGATTAACTAGTGATGTAAACCAAGTCCAGAATGGTATTAATCTTGGGTTGAGGCTATTGCTCAGGTCACCGTTTGTTGTTTTCGGAGCTATGATAATGGCATTCTTTGTAAATAAAGAGTTAGCATTTATTTTTGTTGTGGCAATACCTATTTTAGCAATTGTTGTGTTCTCGATTATGTTAATATCAATTCCGTTGTACAATAAGGTGCAGCAAAGATTGGATAAGGTGTTATCGTCCACTAGACAAAATTTAGCGGGTGCACGTGTTATTCGTGCATTCACAAAAGAAGATGATGAAATTGAGAGATTTGGACAAGAAAATGCATCTTTGGTTAAAATGCAATTATTGGTTGGTAGAATTTCTCAATTAATGAATCCTGTCACATATGTAATCATCAATCTGGCTATTGCTTTTCTTATATACAAAGGAGCTATTAGTGTAGAATCTGGTATCATTTCTCAGGGTGCCCTCATAGCTTTATATAATTATATGTCTCAGATACTCGTTGAGCTGATAAAGTTGGCAAATCTGATTATCAACATAACGAAGGCATTCGCTTGCGGAAACAGAATACAAAACGTGTTAGATATGCAACCGAGCCAAAAGAATGGCACTGAAACAGAATTTGATTATACCAAACCAATTGTTGAATTTAAAGATGCTTCTCTTGTTTATGGATATAATGTTGAACCATCAATAGATAAAATCTCTTTTACCGTGAACAGGGGAGAGACCATTGGCATTATTGGAGGAACTGGTTCAGGTAAAACAAGTCTTGTAAACCTGATACCACGATTTTATGATACTGCTAGTGGATATTGCAAGGTGTTTGGAAAAGATGTAAAAAGCTACAACATGGAATCCCTTAGAAGTATTATAAGTGTTGTCCCGCAAAAAGCAGAACTATTTAAAGGCACAATACGAGACAATTTGCTTTGGGGAAATCAAGGCGCGAGTGATGAAGAAATATATGAGGCTTTGCGACAGGCACAAGCGTTAGATGTAGTTAACAGCAAAGATTTGGGATTGGACGCAGAAGTTGAACAATATGGACGCAACTTTTCGGGTGGTCAAAGACAGAGATTAACAATTGCCCGCGCATTGTTAAAGAAATCGGAAATCTTAATATTCGATGACAGCGCATCTGCATTGGACTATAAAACAGATTCATTGCTTATGAAGTCTGTAAGAGAAATGAAAGACCGAACAGTATTCATTGTTTCTCAAAGAACGTCATCTATCAAGCATGCCGATAAAATCATACTGATGGATGATGGATTGGTTGAAGCGATTGGCACACATGATGAACTGTTAAAGACTTCGCCTCTGTATCGAGAAATACATTATCAACAGGTAGGAGGAGAAGGTATAAATGAATAAGAAAACTATCAAAAGAGCGATAAAATACATAGGAAAATACAAGGGATTGGTAGTATTATCAATTGTTTTATCCTTAATAAGCGTATTGTTGTCGCTATATGTACCTGTTTTAATCGGAAATGCCATTGATTTTGTCGTTGGACAAGATAATGTAGCCATAGAAAAGGTGCTATCATATGTTGGATTCGCTATACTTGTAGCTGTTTTTGTTGCAATTTTACAATGGATTTACGGAATAATTAACAATAGGGTCACATATAATGTTGCAAAAGATGTTAGAGAATCTGCATTCAACAAAATACAAAAATTGCCATTGAAATATTTAGATACACATCCGACTGGCGAAACTGTTAGTAAGATTATCGCTGATACCGATGAATTTACGGATGGCCTATTAATGGGCTTTACGCAGTTTTTTACTGGTGTCGTTACAATCTTGGCAACATTGGTTTTCATGCTGTTACTAAATTGGAAAGTAACATTAGCTGTTGTGGTTTTAACACCATTGTCGCTAATCATTGCAAGTTTTATTGCGAAAAGGACATATGGTATGTTCACTAAGCAATCTGAGACAAGAGGCGAACAAACTGCGTATATCGACGAGATGGTTGGCGGATTAAAGGTTGTGCAAGCTTTTTCTTATCAAGATGATGCTGTTGGAAAGTTTTCTGAAATAAACGACAGACTTGAAAAACACTCACTTAAAGCAATATTTTTCTCATCTTTAACAAATCCAACTACTAGATTTGTCAACAGTGTCGTTTATGCTTTTGTAGCGTTCCTTGGGGCAATTTTGGTACCTGGGTCACTATCTGTCGGTGGTTTAACAATCTTTTTAAGCTACGCCAATCAATACACGAAACCTTTCAATGAAATATCTGGTGTGGTTTCAGAAATGCAAAATGCCTTGGCGTGTGCACAAAGAGTCTTTGATTTAATCGAAGAACCAGAGCAGAAAGCAGATGCGCCCGATGAACTTACATATACACGCGGTGATATTTTAATCAGTGATGTGTCCTTCAGCTATGTGCCTGAAAAGCCATTAATACAGAATTTATCTCTTGATATTAAAAAGGGAATGCGGGTGGCTATCGTTGGACCTACAGGGTGTGGAAAAACGACACTAATTAATCTACTGATGCGTTTTTATGATGTCAATTCTGGCAACATTAGTATCGATGGTAAATCAATATATTCAATCACAAGGAATTCTTTGAGAGAGAATATTGGAATGGTTTTGCAAGAAACATGGCTATGTGCTGGAACGATTGAAGAGAATATCAAGTTTGGCAAAGATGATGCCACAGAAGAAGAGGTTGTCGCTGCTGCAAAAGCAGCACATGCGCATAGTTTTATAAAAAGATTACCACAAGGATATAAGACTGTGATTGGCGAAGATGGCGGTAGCTTGTCACAAGGACAGAAACAGCTGCTGTGTATAGCTAGAATTATGCTTAAATCTCCGCCAATGCTGATTCTAGATGAAGCAACATCATCTATTGATACGAATACAGAGCAACACATCCAGGATGCTTTTGCAAAATTGATGAATGGGCGAACAAGTTTTATCGTTGCTCATAGATTATCGACAATACAAACTGCCGATTTGATATTAGTGATGAAAGATGGAAATATTATAGAGAAGGGAAGTCACAATGAGTTAATATCTGCTGGCGGATTCTATAAAGAGCTTTATGAAAGTCAGTTTGCAAAAGAATAAAAATATTTTTATATTTGATGTATAAATGTTTGAAATGTGTTTATAATCATAATATCAATTCTTTTGAAGGAGTTTTTATTATGAGTAAGAATAAGACTAAGAACGTTGATAAGAAGTTCACAAAGAAAGAGTGGACTCCTCAGGAAAATGACAATCTGTTCAATGCAGTATCAAACAAAGGTGATTTATCTTTGACAGACGTCTTCACTAATCTTAGCAAACAGACTGGCAGACCCGCAGGTAGTATTTCTCAACATTATTACTCGATGCTCAAGAAGAATTCTACAAGTCAGGTTGATTCTAAGGTAAGCAAGAAGAAAAACGACAAGACGTTGGTGGAAAATAAAGATAAGGATGCACTAATCCAGAAGATTGAATTAATGTCTCCAAGAGCTCTTAAAAGTCTGTCTTATCTCGTTGGATGTATGCAATTTTAACATTGATTTGCCGCACATTTTGTGCGGCATTTCTATTTGTATACATATTTTGCCCGACAAAATGTAGGTGTTTCGACTATATTAAAAGTAAGAATAACTTAACAACAGAAGGGAAAATATATGAGATATAGTTCAATTAGAAAGATGGATATTTCCAATGGGCCTGATATCAGGGCCTCTATTTTTGTACAGGGGTGCACTTTTAATTGCAAGGGGTGCTTCAATCCAGACACACACGATTTTAATGGTGGTAAGGAATATACAGAAGAGACAAAAGAGGCTGTCTTGCAGTTATGCGAAAATAAGATGGTTAAAGGCTTGAGCGTTCTTGGTGGAGAACCTCTTCATCCAAACAACATTGAAGAAGTGACCAAACTGGCGAAAGCGTTTAAGGAACGATTTCCCGACAAGAATCTTTGGGTATGGAGTGGATTCTTGTATGAAACCTATGTTCATGATAAGGAAATTGCTCAGTACATTGATGTCCTGGTCGATGGCCAGTTTGTCTTAGAACTCAAGGACCTGCGACTCCCTTATTGTGGTTCGTCCAACCAGAGAGTTATCGACGTGAAAAAGACACGTGAAACAGGTTCTATCGTGTTATATAAAAAGTAAAAATAACACGCTCTAACGAGCGTGTTTCTTTATTTTCCCGCCATTATTTGTGTGTTTCCACTATAATAAATACAGGTATGGAGAATATATTATTGAAAGGAAAAATGTAATGAACGAAATTAAATGTCCCAATTGTGGTGAAAATATTCCAATCGACGACTCGCTGTATGCAAAGATTGTCATGCAGGTGAGAGATGCGGAATTCCAGCAAGAAGTAACGAAATATCATACTCAGTCAGACGCTCAACGAAAAGAAGAGGATGAACGCAGAGAAAAGCGCCATGCTGATGAGGTTGCAACGGCTAAGAAGATGGCTGAGATGCAGACGAGTGAATCTTACAGAGAGCAGCTGGCTGCAAAAGATTTGGAATTGGCAAAAGTTCGTGCTGATTACGAAAAACGTATGAGTGATATGCGAGCCCAGGCAGCATCTGATGTTGCACAAAAGGACCAGCAGATTGCTCAGCAGCAGCTTTCTATCACTCAGTTAAACGGCCAAATTTCCATGAAGGACTCTGAGATGAGCATTCGTGAACAACAGGTTCGTGCATCTTTCGAGCAGCAGCTGAGAGAAAAAGATTCTCAGATTGAGTATTACAGAGACTTCAAGGCCCGCCAGTCTACAAAGATGATTGGTGAAAGCCTGGAACAGCATTGTGAAATCGAATTCAACAAGCTCAGAGCGACTGCATTTAGAAATGCATATTTTGAAAAGGATAATGACGCTCGTACAGGTAGTAAGGGTGACTTTATTTATCGAGAGAGCTCTGATGATGGCGTAGAATTCATCTCAATTATGTTCGAAATGAAGAACGAAAATGAGACGACCGCCACCAAACATCGCAACGCAGACTTTTTCAAGGAGCTCGATAAAGACCGCCGTGAGAAGGGCTGTGAATATGCTGTGTTGGTATCTATGCTGGAAGCAGATAATGAACTGTACAACACTGGCATTGTTGATGTGAGCCATGTATATCCCAAGATGTATGTGATTCGCCCCCAGTTCTTTATCCCTATGATTACGCTGCTTAGAAATGCAGCTATGAATTCTTTGCAGTATCAGCGCCAGTTGGTTGCTGTTCAGAATCAAAACATTGACATTTCTAACTTTGAAGCTGCGATGAATGATTTCAAGGATAAGTTCGGTAGAAACTATCGACTTGCCAGCGAAAGATTTAGAACTGCTATTGAAGAAATCGATAAGACAATCGAGCATCTTCAGAAGACAAAGGAAGCGCTGCTTTCTTCTGAAAACAACTTGCGCCTCGCTAACAATAAGGCAGAAGACCTGTCTATTAAAAAGTTGACGAAAGGCAATCCTACCATGCAAGCTAAGTTCGCAGAACTGAAAGCCGCAGAACAACCTGAATAATCACAAAGACCGCCAAATGGCGGTCTTTTCTTTTGTTTTGGGAATAAAAAGTGGTAGATTGAGAGATGTGGTCTGTCATCTAAATTATATAAAGAATGTTTATGTATGAAAGTGAGGAACTTTACATGATAGTGGATAAAATTAAGTGCCCAGTCTGTGGACAAGAAGTAGAGGTTAACCCTCTGAATATTTGTTCTGTGTGTGGCAGCAAACTTAGTGATACTCCAAAGAAAAAGACTATGGCAGAACTGAAACAGGTCATGATGGATGGATTGACACCTGAGCAGCTAATCGCATTTAAGGGCTTATCCCGCGCTGGAATCAACTTTATTGATATGAATGAAACATGGGTTGTATCCAAAGCAGTGCCTGGTTCTAGTTCAAGAACCCAATGTACATTTGCAGATTTAAAAGCAGGTGACACTGTTGTTTTGCAAAAAGGAGATATTAATAGCAGGCAAGGTATCGTGCTTAAAAATGTAACAGACGTCTTGTTTGATGAGAAGACTGGACTTGTTGTTATTGATGCTGACAATAGACTTTTGACTTCTGCTGATAAAAATCTTGTGCATGAAGCCGCAATGAATATTCAAAGAATTTGTGCAACATCAGAATACTATATTCAACAACTTAACAATGAATATATGCGCGAA
>JAEIGA010007696.1_pt1 | contig 16352 bp, 17 predicted proteins | sample 9270691 | NCBI WGS metagenome assembly JAEIGA01 (sample SAMN17057246, study PRJNA624740) | gut metagenome | biome: biome; isolation source: fecal sample | host: Bos grunniens | place: China: Xizang | collected 2019
CGAGGGGGCGGACGCGGGTTCTTTGCACCCCTTCAAGGGGTGCAACCAACGCTCTATCTCCCCGCATCGCTACACCTTCACGGTGTGTCTTTTTTGTTACTACGCGCCAGGGCTTTCACCCGCAAAAGCATTGCATCAGCCTTGCTAATGCTGCAGGCGTACATTTCTTTGTAAAATCAATCAGTTAAAGAAATCTACATGCAATTATGCAGGTAAGAGCAATAAGATAGCGTCTACAAAAACGCATTATTTTCAAAAAAAATCGATATTTGCGCTTGCATCAGCATTAGCAATGCTGTATATTTTCGTCAGCGGCTTAGGAGCAGGTCTCTCAGCCTCCCGGCGCGCGTGGGAAAGGGTATCCCTGCACGAGCCGCTCGAAACTCTAAAAAATCAATTCTTACAATCATGAAGAAAACAATTATCGTCCTTATGGCTCTTGCTGGTGTTGCCTCAGCTGCTTGGACTAACGATACGACCGCCAGCACTAGCTTCGCTATCTCCGGTACAGATTACGCCTCCGATTATCGTTTGATAATGAACGGCAATGATGCAAATGATACTACCATTGAAATTAAGGCAACCGGAATAACCACCATTTGCGCCATTGATGGTAATGGCTTGGATAAAATTACCAGTGTCACTTTCGATGTTGATAATGTTCTCACAATTACGGATTATGCTAAATTGAGCGGCAAGGCTGGCAATACTACAACTCTGAATCTCGGAAATACCGGTAGTATTGTTGTGACCAACACATTTTCCTCTAATTCTGCAACAGCACTGACATTGAACGCAGGTTTGCTGAGCGGGGAAACAGAACGCACTCTTATAACCTGCGACTACCTGAAAGTCAATAGCCTTACCCTTAATATAACCGCACCCACCGGCTATACAAATGGGGGTCTTGTATATGAGTACAATGGTGCCTATTATTCCGATGTAACGATGAATGCAAGCGGTTACTGCACCATCACTGATGTCACTAAAACAATTGAGCTAGAGGACGGAAAAGTATATACAGTAGCAGACATCCGGGGAAACAACAACGCATCCATCAAAGGGCTTTCCTTACTTGCCACCGCTCCCATTCCCGAGCCCACCACGGCCACACTTTCCCTGCTGGCTCTCGTAGGTCTGGCAGCACGTCGCCGCCGCAAGTAAGCAATAAGATATTCAAGCGAGGCAGGCAAGCCCCGCAACATACTCCCGCCCCAGGTTGCGCACCGATGGGCGGGATTTTTTTCTCGACGTAAGCACGAGGGACACAGCAAAGCTGGGTGCAACAAATAGTGTCTATGTGTCACATGGGGGGGGCATTACTGCTATGCTTTCTGCATGATACTTGACTTACCGACTCTAGTTCATTATCATAAGCAGCAGCACCATGAAGCACTCCCTCCCGTCCCTGTTCCTCTGTGCCCTGAAAGGCAGCATGCCGGGGCTGCTTTTCGCACTTGTGGGCATGGCCGCCATCTACATCATGCACGGCATCCATGCCAGACGCCAGCATATCCTGGACCACGGAGTCCGGACAGAAGCCACCGTGGTAGATGTGCAGAAACGCAAGGGCAGCAGACATAGCAGATATTACCCGGTGCTCAGCTTTACAGACACCCAGGGGATTCACCAGCAAATCGAATCTCCACAGAGCAGCGACAAGAAACGCGGAGAACGGGTCGGAATCTGCTACCTGAAAGAAAATCCGCTGCAACTGGAAATCATGCCCCCCAGGCAGATGCTCGTGCTGAAGATAATCATGGGCGGAGGTGGCGTTTTCTGCCTTGGCGGAGTCGCCATGATGATTGCCGGTTTCCGCCACCAACTGAAGAAAACATCCCGACATAACAACGCCCTTTCATAAGCCATGACCCACCCCCTGCTCCGCCCAGTCCGCAAGAAAACCTGCGACCCGCTTTTGGGAGGCCATGCCATGGGCATCATCTTCCTCTGTGTGGGCATGCTGCTCGGCGGGCTGCATTTCTACAACCAGAGCGCCCACCAGCATCTGCTGGATACGGGCACCAGGGCTGAGGCCACCGTGGTGAACGTCATCCGGCACAGTACCGGCGGAGGCCGAAAGCACCACACCGCCTTTTACCCGGTGGTCAGATTCACCGATACCGCTGGCAAAGTGCAGCTTATCGAAATGACAACCGATGCCGGCGCCGGGGTAAAAGCCGGGGACACGGTACGCATTGTCTACATGCCGGAGCATCCGCAGAAAATGGATCTGGAACAACCGCTGCACACCAGCGGCACCTTCATTCTGGCCATCGCGGGCGGCATCTGCGCACTCGCGGGGCTGGGCATCATTGGTGCCAATATTCACCAGAGCCGCCGGCTGCCGACATCCGCCCCAGCCTCAGAGTAAGCCCCCTGCTGGAACGTAGAATGTAGAAAAACATTGTTTTTACTGTTCAAAGGTCTTTCAGCATGCTACAATACACCCAGCCATGAGTGCAGGTGACGGCAGAGAGGGCAAAATCCGCGTAGCCCTGGCCAAGGGTCAGTTGGGCGGAAAGCTGGCAGGCATGACATTGCCGCGCCAGATAGTGTCCATTGCGCTCTGGCCGCTGATGGAACAGGTGATGAGCTTTATCTGCGCCTCCACCTCACTGGTGCTGGCCACCCACATGGGCGACCACGGCGAAAAAACCGCGCAGATTGCCTCGGGTATCGGCGTGACCTCGTTTGTGATGTGGCTGGGCTTTGTAATGCAGGGTGCAGTAGGCATGGGTGCCACCGCCATTGTGAGCCGCATGACAGGCGCGCGCAAGTATGCCGATGCCAACTACGCGGCCAACCAGTCTGCTGTGCTGGGGCTGCTGGCGGGTTTTCTTTCAGCCCTGCTGATGTATGGCACGGCGGATTTCCTGGTTTCAGAGGTACTGAGTCTGAGCGCATATGCGCGCGAAGTAGCCCTGCGCTACATGTACACCGGGTGCTGGGTAGCCATTTTCTCCGGCGTGGTCTTTGCGCTGAATGCCGCACTGCGCGGTGCGGGCGATACGCGCACCCCGTTCATCATCATGCTGGTGGTGGATGGGCTCAACATCGTGTTCAGCCTGATTCTGGTGCAGGTATGCGGCATGTTTGTGGAAGGTCTGGCACTGGGTATGATAGGCGGCATGGCGGCTGCAGCTGCCGTGCTGCTGGGCATCCTGTTCAAACGCACCCTGCACATGCGGCATGAGCTGAAGGGGCAGCCGCTGGATGACTACTGCGCCGCACAGGGAGCCACCTATGCACCGCCGCTGTACCTGAACCGCAAGAGTCTGCGCATCGACTGGGGAATGATGTACCGTATCCTCTGCATCGGTGTGCCGCAGGCCATCGAAGTGGGCGGTATCTGGGTGATTCAGATTTTTGTGCTCCGCATCATTTCCTCGCTGGGCGATGCCGCCGTGGGCGCGCACAACATCGCCATCCGCATTGAATCGCTGAGCTTCCTGCCCGGCTTTGCCATCGGCATGGCAGGCGCCACACTGGTGGGGCAGTATCTGGGGGCACGCAGTGTGCGGCTTGCCCTGGAAACGGCGCGTAAATGCGTGCTTTACAGCGTGTTGTTCATGGGCTGCATGGGAGTGGTCTTTGCCCTGTGGCCGGATATTTTCGTGGATATCTTTGCGGCGGGTTCGCCGGAGCTCTCCGCCGTGACCCGGCCGGTGGTGCAGGCATTCCTGATCATCGAGCCGTTCTACGCCGCCATGCTTATCTGCAAGATGTGTCTGCGCGGCGCGGGCGACACCCGGCGCGTGATGTGGGTATCGTACGGCGGCATGGGCTTTTTCCGCGTGCTCTGCCTGCTGGTGTGGTACTGGCTGTGGCCGGAGACACTCTCGCTGGTGGGCATCTGGATGCTGATTGCCTGTGATATGCTGGTGGAATACCTGATACTGCGCAAGATGCTCTTCGGGCTGCGCTGGGCACGCAAGAAGGTCTGATACCAAGCGTGAACAACACGCAGAAGCAAGACGCAAATATGTAGAATTCTGAATTCTACATTCAACATCGCCAACCCATTATCAAACCATGAAACAAGACTGGCTCATCCAGACACCGGAAAACAAACGACTCATTCTCTTCATGCTGGGCTGGGGCGCCACGCCCAATGCGGTGCAGCCGCTCACCTTCCCCGCGGGGTATGATGTGCTCTGCTGCCACGACCACCGCCAGCTCTGTCCGCTACGGGCAGAGGATTTTGCCCGTTACGAGCGCATCTACCTATTCGCATGGTCCTTCGGCGTGTGGGTAGCCGAGCAGAGCTGCCAGGCACTGCCGCTGTACCGCGCCGTGGCCATCAACGGCACTCCCTACCCCGCCAGCCCTCAATACGGCCTGCGCCTCAAGGTGCTTCAACGCACTATCAAATCCGTTGCAGCCATGGGGGGCAATCCCTTCAAGGACGAACAGCACCCCGAAAAATACGCCCCAGCCGGTCCCTTTGCAGAGCCCGGCGCCCAGCAGCAGGTGGATGAGCTGGACTTTCTGGCAAATGCCTGCCAGACCCTGCCGGAACAGCCCCACCTCCCCTGGGACCGCGCCTGGATTGCCACCCAGGACGAAATCTTCCCGCCTGCCCGTATGCGCGCTTACTGGGGCGAGCTGGGGGTGGATTTCGAGAGTTATCATTTTCCGTTCTACCATGCGGAGATTGTACTCGATGAGTTGCAGGAATCTCCCGCAGAGTGAATTTCCCGCCTGTGGCGGGAGATAAGTTCGCCCTTGCGGGCGAGTTAATTTCCGCTGACGCGGAGAGAATTTCGCAGTCTGACGACTGCGAGATAATAGACTTGCAAGAGCAAGTCTATTTTGGTACACTCACGCGCATACAAGCACCATGGTCACGACAGTATACCCCTACGGCGAGGATTTTCCGATTCTGAAGATTGAAACAGCGCTTTGCACGGCAGAAATTTCCCTGTACGGCGGGCATGTGCTCAGCTGGGCACCGGCAGGACACAAGCCGGTTATCTACATGAGCCCCAAGGCCGTATTCAAGAAAGGCAAGGCACTTCGCGGCGGCATTCCGCTGTGCTGGCCGTGGTTCGGCAAGAACACGGAGGATGCCTCCCAGCCTGCCCATGGTGTAGCCCGCATTTCCACCTGGCAGGTAGGCCGCTGCGAGGAGGGGGAGGATGGCCGCGTGAACCTGCTGCTGGCGCTGCCGCCGGAGAATGATATGATGCCAAGCGCAGCCCTGGGCATGGAGATTGGCAATGAGCTGACCTTGAGTCTCATTACGCTTGATGTGCCCCGTGCCATGCCCTATTCCGCCGCCATGCACACGTATTTTGCAGTAAGCGACTACGAACAGGTAGCCGTAACCGGGCTGGAGGAACTGGCCTTCACCGAATTTGCCGATGATGCCATTCCGCACCCCGAAGACCCGCTCATTCCGCTGGGCCACATAGACCGTATTTACCACCCGGTGCCGGAAAATGCAGAAATCACCATCCACGACCCCGCCTGGGAGCGCAGCATCCGCATTTGCCGCGCTGGCAGCGGCTCAGCCGTGGTGTGGAACCCCGGAGCAGCACTCGCCGCAGGCATGGGCGACCTGGGCGAAGGGAACGAACGCGGATTCCTGGCAGTGGAAACCACGGTAGTCCCCGCCGAAAACATCATGCTGCGCTGCGGTGAAACGCACGAACTCACCACCCGCATCCAGGTATTCGGCGTTAACTGATTCCATATGCGCAAAATCTGGAAAGCATTGAAAGCCATGACCAAGCTCGGCTGCTTTGTCATGCTCTCCATGCTTATCATCATTCTGGTGGCAGAGGTATATACCCATGCCAAAGCCGGCACACACTGCCACAATAAAGTAGCCGATTGCCGGCAGGGGGATGTGGCGCTCGTGCTGGGTTGCAGCAAAAAACTGAGCCGCAACCGCGCCAATTTCTATTTCACCGGGCGCATGCAGGCCACCGCAGAGCTGTGGGGCAGCGGTAAGCTGCGCTGCATCATCGTTTCCGGCGATAACCGCGAAAAATACTACAACGAACCGCGCGATATGAAGGAAGCCCTGGTTAAACTCGGCGTGCCGGAAGACAAAATCGTGTGCGACTACGCCGGTCTGCGCACCTTCGATTCCGTGGTCCGAGCCAAGCGCATCTTCGGTGCCGATAAAATCACCATCATCAGCCAGTCGTACCACGTCAAGCGCGCCGTGGCAACAGCCCGTCATTTCGGCATGGATGCCGAAGGGTTCAACGCACCCCTCATTCCCATCAACAGGCCCACATGGCTGCGCCAGTTCCTGCGCGAGCGCGCCGCCCGCGTTGCCATGATTTTTGACCTCTGCATCGGCACGGAGCCCCGCCACATGGGAAGCCGCATTGCCCTGCCTGAGTAAACAACCAATCATCACCACTCACCATGTTCTCACTTGTTTCCTGCTCTGCCATGGCCGGTATTGCCGAATGGGTCTGCTGCCCCGGCGAACTGAATGCCCCCCTTTACCGCGCGCTGGCCGAATGCCCGGTAGTGCACCGCTGGAGCGTAGCAGATGACCGCTCGGCAGCGTTCTTTGCGCTGGGGCGCGTGCAGGCAACCGGGCGGCCGGTCATGGTGGTGGCCGGCAGTGGCTCCTCTGCTGCAGCCATGACTCCGGCAGTCATCAATGCCTATTACCAACGCCGCCCGCTGGTGGTGCTCACCATGGACAGTGCCGGCACCTGCGGTGGCACCGGCGCTCCGCAATGCGTCGAACAAGAAGCCCTTTTCGGCATGTATGCCCCCACGGTAGAGCTGGCGCTTCCCTGCCCGGTTTCGGATTTGCCCAATCTGGAGGAAGTCCTGAGCGAGGGATTCCCGCTGCACCTGCACGTGCGGCTAGATGACTCAGCCGAACCGCCCTGCAGCGATTTCAGCAGAGTGGAAGTGGGCGATGCGCCCCCTGCACCGCGCTTCCGCGGGTCGCTGGTAGACGTTTCGCAAATGCTGCGCTTCCGCTCTATGGAAGGGCTTGTGCTCCTCATCGGCGCGCTGAACCCGGACGAACAGGAGCCCGTGCTCTGGCTGGCCCAGACCCTGCGTGTGCCGGTGCTGGCGGAGGCCAGCAGTGGCTTGAGGGAAGAACTGGCCCCCTACCTCCTGCACGGCGGGGATGAAATGCTCATGCAGAACCCGCCGCGCCACGTGCTGCGCGTGGGCGACGTACCCACCGGCGCTTTCTGGAAAGCGCTCGAACACCTGCCGCAGACGAATGTTTACTCCATCACCCGCACCGGGTTCTCCGGGCTGAGCCGCAAGAGCAATGTGGTGGAAGGCGAACTGGAACAGGTGATGAAAGCCCTGGGAGATGTTCCCCACGTGGGCGATACGGAGCGACTGCTCACCCGCAGCCGCCGGACCGGCAACCAGATGGAGGAGCTCCTGCTCGGATACCCCGAATCTGCCGAGGCCATGGTGCGCTCCTTCTCCCGCCACGCCTGCCTGGCCGATGTCATCTGCGTAGGCAGCGCCACCACGGTAAAACTCTGGAACCGCTACGCCCAGCACCAGGTACCTACCCTTTACCTGCGCGATTTGCACAGCACCGGAGCAGATGGTGTGCTCAGCGCATTCCTCGGCAATGCGGCCGACGCCTCCTACGGCTGCTGCCTCATTGGCGACCTCACGCTCCTGCGCGATATCAATGCCACCGCCATTCTTCCCCAGCTGACTCCCGGCAAACGCATTGTCGCCGTGCTCAATAACGACGGTGCCGCTGCCTCGCTTCATGATTCTGCCGGTAATCCGGAACTCGAGCGGCTCCTGGTGCAGCCACAACCCTTCCGCATGCAGGAAATTGCACGCCTCTGGGGCGCTGAATACTACGCTATTCGCAATGAAGCAGACTTCGAGATTCTCGACACCCTGGATGACGATTGCTTTGTGCTTCTCGAGCTTCTGCCCGACGGCTCACTGGGAGGCTAATTACCACCAATTTTATAGGTGTCGCATTTCCGGCTTGACAAATAGTTAAGAAAGGTGTATCATGTCTCCGACATGAGAGTAACCCTGACCATAATGACTGGCCTGATGATGGTGCTCGCAGCGGCAGCTGATACGCTGTCGGACCTGCGCCCGACTATCAGGGAGGCCGCTGCCAAACATGGCCTGGATCCCGTGCTGATAGAGGCTATCATGCGCCACGAATCGGCGAATGCGACCTCGAGCGCTGCCCGCAAGAAGAACAATCTGGCGGGTATCATGGGAAGCCGCGGACAGCGACGCTATGAGACTAAGGAAGACTGCGTGCGTGACCTCGCAGAGATTCTGGGCAAGTACCGGGCCAAAGGCCGCGTGACGCTTCTGCAAATCAGCCGCGCATACTGCGCCAGCCACAGCCAGTGGGTTCGCGGTGTGACCTACTACATGAATGCCATCCGCAAAGGCAAGTGGGGAACAGATGAATTTCTGAATCAGACTGAGGCTTCCTGATAAGGGAGCACCCGGTAGTGATAAAAAAAGGACTGAGTGCAGCTCAGTCCTTTTTTTGCCATTCAGGGGCGTAATTGCTCAGCCTCCCAACGTGCAATGGAGGCATCCAGAATGCGGCAGGCCTGCTCCACCCCGAAGAAGTCGCCCACCTCGGTTTTCTTGTGTTGCAGCGTTTTGTAGGTAAGGAAGAAGTTCTGGATTTCCTGCAGGTAGTGCGGCGGCAGGTCCTCCAGTTTGTTAATATGGTCATAGCGGGGGTCTCCCACGTTAACAGCCAGAATCTTCACATCCGGTTTACCGCCATCAATCATATCCATGCCGCCGATGATGCGGCAATCCACGTAGCAGCCGGGGAATGTGGGCGCAGAAGTGAAGACAAGGATATCAATCGGGTCACCATCCAGATAGCGGGTGTGCTCTACAAATCCATACTCCGCAGGGTAATACACGGAAGAATAAAGAACGCGATCGAGCTTGATATGGCCGGTTTTCTCGTCCACCTCATACTTATTACGACTTCCCATGGGGATTTCGATACGTGCTTCAACAACTCGCGGTATACTACTCATATACATGAGAACTTAACATCCCGGCAGCACGGTGTCAAGGAGATAACAACTTTAATCGCGATGATACGGGCTACCCGCCAGGAGGGTGTGCACGCGGTAAATCTGCTCCAGCAGCACCACCAGCGCCAGCTCATGCTGCATGGTGTGCCGGCCCAGGCACAACACATGGTCGCAGGCATCCCGCAGGGCCTGGGTATGACCATCTGCCGCACCAATGAGGAAAGCTACGTGCTTGACCGCCTGCAGCTGCCACCGGCGCACGCGTTTTTCCAACTCACGGGTTGACCAGTTTTCACCGCGTTCATCCATGGCAATGCGAAGACACCCCTCACTGGCCTCGAGCAAGCGGGCAGAGACCGCTTCGGAGTCTCCGGCTTTCACATACCGGAGCTCGACGCGGCCGAGGGGGCGCAAGCGTTCTTCAAAGAACCTGACCCCGTCGCGCGCGTAAGCAATGGAAGGTCTGGCGGCTGCTATGATACGAAAATCCATGCGTACACACACAGTACAGTATATGGCTCGCAAGGTCAACCCTTTTACTTGACAGGACAGGTGTATTTGCTACAATATCCGCGCTATGATGATTGCAATTCCATTGGGATATTTTGTGGCATGTTTCCTGATTATTGCAGGATTTCTGGGCGGTATGGATTTTTTGGGAAACCGGCCGGCAGATATCTCGCGCGCGGAATTGCTCGTAAAGCTCAGCGCAGCGGCCTGGCCCATGATTGCCGGGTGCGGGTTACTGCTGCTCATTCAGATAACCAAGCAGATTGAAAACCTGCGACTGGTAGCAAGTTACACACCGGAAGAAGAACCCGCCCCGAAGAAAAAGAAGAAGAAAGCGGCGAACAAGTCCAAGGAAGAGGCAGAAGCCACACCTGCCCCACCCCCTGCACCGGCACCGGAACCACAGCCCGCCCCGACGCCTGCGCCGGCACCCGCCCCCGTAAAGATTCAGGGTGTCATCACCATGCCGGATGTAGCTGGCAGCGCATTGAATTCTGCCCAAAATGCTTCGCGGACAGCAACACCAGTTCCGCCCTCCTCCACCCGGACTCCGCTTTACCCGAACTCACCGATTCCCGGGGGTGGACGCGTGCCGCAGCCACCGCCTCCCATGCCCCCGCAGGCAGAAGGCATTGCAAACCTGCCCTCCGGCGGCAAACGCGCTCCGCGCAAAGGCGAAAACCAGGGGTTGAGCTTCTTCAAGGTAGACTGATTCCGCCGGCATGCCACCCTCAGCACACGATGCGCGCGCCATACTGGCCGACCTGATGCAACAGCACAGCGGATTACCTGTGCAGCCGGAGGAGCTGCAGGCAGTGAGCGCAGGCGCCAGCGGGCGCAGCATCATGCGAGCCTGCGGGATGCTCGGCATTCACTGGACCAACCAGCGGGCAGACAATCACTCATTTCTGCCCGCAGCACATGGGCTGGCAGCAGCCGGTCTCCGCGTGCCGGCCATTCTGGCAGAAAAGGAACTCCCGGGACAATGCGGGGCCTGCCTGGTACAGGATTTAGGGACGGTGGATATTCTGAGCCTGCGCACTGCTCCATGGGCAGACCGCCGTGCTGCCTATGAACAAGCCTTCCACACCCTGCTGCCCCTGTACCAACTGAAACCGGCATGGGAACTGCAACCCGCATTTGATGCAAAACTCTACCGCTGGGAGCAGGAATACTTTGCGGAGCACCTCATCACCCGTCACCTGGGGCAAGATGCCGCCGCATTCCTGGCACAGCCGGCCCTGCAGGCCATGGCAGACTGGCTGGCAGAGCTACCCCGGGTTCCCGTGCACCGCGACTGCCAGAGCCAGAATATCATGCTGCACGCCGGGCATGCCTGGCTCATCGATTTCCAGGGCATGCGCTACGGCCGCAAGGAATATGACCTTGCCTCCCTCATATACGACCCCTACATGCAGTTGACAGAAGGCGAACGCAACGAACTGCTGCAGCTCTGGGAGCAGATGGAGGGGCAACCGCTGCCGCAGGATGTATTCCACGCCTGCGCCATGCAGCGTCTCATGCAGGCACTGGGTGCCTTTGCCAACATTGGTTATAACCAGCAGAGAGACTGGTATCTGAACCTCATACCCGCCGGACTGGCCGCGCTGAAACACGCAGCCGCCCACACCCCCGATTCCTCACCCGCACGCCCTGTTGCCGCATGCATCCTACAACTTCTAAACACGTAAGCTTCTTTGCCGTGCTGTTCTGGCTGGCGGTTATGGTCAGCGCATGGTTCCTCATGCCGGCACCTTTGCTGCACCGCTACGACCAGCAGATATACAACCGGCTCGGGCATCTACTCTGCCGCTGGGATGCAGCGGATTTTCCCCAGCTGCTCAAACCCGGTGAACCCATTGTCATGGAGCCGGTCATCAGCCACACACGCCTGCTGGAATGCCCCACCGTGGGCATGGTGGAGCTGAACGAAGAAGCCTGCGCTGCAGCCTTTGCCGCCCTGCCGCTGGGTCCGCAGGACTCCGCCGTGCTGCTCAACAAGCTCAAACAGGGAGGCGCCACCACCGTGGGGCTTTCCTCCCCGCTCATCTGGCCGGGCGAACAGGGAGACATGGTGCGCGAAATGCTCTGCCGCGTGCTGGCAGGATTCCCGCACTCCGCCGTCGGACTGCGCGGACGCACCGCTGCACAGCCGGATTTCACCCCCGCCATGCTGCGCAACGCCTCCATCCCACAGGAAAACATTGAAGGTGACCCCAGCGGACTTCCCATTGCAAACAGAGCGCTGCCAAACGGGCTGACAGAAACCCCGGATGCCCTGGCAGTCGTGTGGGCACCCGACTGGCTGGAGGGTGAACCCCACACCCAGAATCCTTCCGCGGTGGACAGCATCTCATTCCCCCTGCTCATGCGCTGGAATGGTGAAACCATACCCACCCTGCCTTTCCGGCTGGCACTGGCGCGTCTGGGGCTGGATGGCAAGGCCGTAAAAGTGAAACTGGGCAAGGAAATAAGCTATGGCGGTATCACCCTGCCTATTGACGCAAACGCCCGCACGCGGCTGACAGATGCAAAGGTGGTCTACATACCGCTGGCAGACATCGTGGCAGGGGCAGACCTGCGCGCCCAGCTGGGCAAGCACCCCATCGTCATGCTGGAACAACCCGCCGAAAAACAGCATACGCCGCTGCGCCTGGAACGCCTGGCCCGCACGCTTTCCCAGCTTGCCGGCTCTGAAAAAATCATCACGCACACCAGCGAACGCCCGCAGGGCGGACAAGTGCTGCAGCAACGGCCTCTGCTGCAGGATTGGCAGAGCCAGACCGTGGCAGGTTTCCTGCTGCTGGTGTTCCTGTGGCTCATGCCATTTGTTCCCGGTTTCCTGCGCTGGCTCATTCTGCTGGCTCTGCCCTGCCTGGCGCTGTGGCAGACCTGCGAGCAGGTGCAGCAGGGCCACTGGTTCGCCACTTCTCATCTGCTTGCATGGTGGCTGCTGCTGGCAGTAGTGTTCATGATGCACCGCACCTACGACAAGGGGCTCTTCGGCAAGCGCCGCTAAGCTGGCAAACCCCAAAAAAAGCTCTGAGCCGCAGCTCAGAGCTTTTTTGTATATCCGGTGCCGCGAAGCACCGTACTTGTTACTTGGCAAAGGTATCACCGCAAGGGCAATCTGCCATGGTCCAGGTGGCCTTACCGCTTTCGGCAATGTGCACCAGGGCATGGTAGGTATCTTCCGCATCCGTCCCCAGCTTGGCGGCAATATCACCAGCCGTGGCAGGAGTAGTGGTAAGAGCACCTTCTGCGGCAGCCAGAAGCTTCAGGAACACATTGGCAGCCAGCTTGCCGGCCTGCACACCGGGCTGGTGGTAGGCGTTGATGTGGATGAGGCTGGCATAGAAGCTTACGGTACGCTCAAACAGGGCGATAAGCATGCCCAGCGTGTAAGCATTCACCACCGGAATGGAGATGGTGATGTTCTTGCGGCCGCTTTCGGAAAGAGCCTTGCGCGTGCCGCGCAGGAAGCCCTGCAGGTAGTCACCAGCGGTGAAGTTATCTTCCACCTTCACAGTATCGGTGGGGGACTGGCGCACCTCAATAAAGGTCACGAAGAAGTTGTTGATACCGTCGCGCAGCTGCTGCACGTAGGCATGCTGGTCGGTGGAGCCCTTGTTACCATACACGGAGATACCCTGGTTCACGGTGTTGCCGTCCAGGTCGAGCTCCTTGCCCAGGGATTCCATGATGAGCTGCTGCAGGTACTTGGAGAAGAGCACCAGGCTGTCCTTGTAGGGCAGCACCACCATATCCTTCCTGCCCTTGCCCTCACCGGCTTCATACCAGGCAAGAGCCAGCTTCATGGCCATGTTGGAAGCGGTATCGGCCACGCGGGTCCTGGCATCCATGGCGGCAGCACCGGCCAGCAGGCTGTCGATATCCACACCCTGCAGAGCAGCAGGAACAAGGCCTACAACGGAGGTCTCGGAAGTGCGGCCACCCACCCAGTCTTCCATGGGGAAACGCTTCACCCAGCCTTCACCCACGGCCACCTTGTCCAGGGTGGAACCCACGCCGGTCACAGCCACAGCCTGCCTGGCGAAGCAAAGCCCCTTGCCGGCGAAGTACTGCTGGGCGCAGACCATGCCGTTGCGGGTTTCGGGCGTACCACCGCTCTTGGAGATAACAACGACCAGAGTCTCGGTCAGCGGCAGCGTGTCGAGCACCTTGTACATGCCGTCCGGGTCAGTATTGTCGAGGAAAGCCATAGCCAGCCCCTCGGCAGGCAGCGCGTCTGCCACAAGCTCCGGACCCAGCGCAGAACCACCAATACCAATCACCAGGCAGGTAGTGTACTTCTTGCCGTTCGGGGCAAGAATCCTGCCGCTGAGCACATCGGCAGCAAAGGCCTTCAAATCAGCCAGAGGCTCATCAATCTTGGCGCGAAGCTCAGCCGTGGGGGCAATGGCACTGTTGCGCAGCCAGTAGTGGCCCACCATGCGGTTTTCGTCGGGGTTGGCAATCACACCGCTTTCCAGGGCGGCAATATCGGCGTAAGCGCGGTCGATGAGGGGCTGCATCTCTGCCAGGTATTCCGGCGTGAGCGGCAGCTTGGAAAGGTCCAGGGAAATCCCCATTTCAGGGTAACGCAGAAGCTGAGTGGCGTACTGTTTCATAACGCGCGGCATTATACTCCACATCTGAAAAATGGCAAGCTCAATCACACCGCTCTGCGCCTCCCGTCACAAAATATAGCACTCATGCCTGTGTCTGTCATGCATTATCGGCTTGCAATCAGTTACTCTATGTGGTAGCATGACGCGCGTTCATGATTACCGACCCCGAAGCATTGTTTCAATGGAAAGTCCGTGCGGCAGCCCAGCCGCAGGGGCGCACAGTGCTTGACCTCGAGGCCGACAGCCTGCACCGCCACCGCGAAAAGCTCTGCCTCATCCAATATGCCGATGCAGATGGCGTGGTAATCATCGACCCTCTGGCCATTGAGGATATGAAGCTTTTCACCCTCTGGCTGCAGGAGGCCGACGTGTGGATGCACGGGGCTGATTACGACATGAGCCTGCTGCAGACTGCTTACGGCGTATTGCCGCACATGATTCTGGACACGCAGATTGCCGCCCGTCTGCTGGGTTTCCAGCAGTTTGGCCTGGCTGCCCTGGTGGAACACTACTACGGCGTCATTCTCAGCAAGAAGAACCAACGCGCCAACTGGGGCCTGCGCCCCATGCCGGATGACATGAAGGAATACGCCCAGGGCGATGTCAAATACATGCTCGAAATGGCGGACAAACTGGTGGCAGAGCTCAAGCAGCTCGGCCGCTATGACTGGTTCCTCGAAAGCTGCGCCTGCAACCTGGAACATGGCCGCGAACGCCATGCCAGCACGGGCCAGGACCCTTGGCGCATCAAGGGCGCCGGCAAGCTGACCCGCCGCGGTCTGGCTGCCCTGCGAGCCCTCTGGCTCTGGCGCGATAAGGAAGCCGCTTCCATTGACCGCCCCGCCTTCATGGTTGCCGGAAATGATGAACTCATCCGCTGGAGCACCGCGCTGCAGGAATTCCGCCCGGTGTCCCCGCACCGCAACATGCACACCCACCGCGCTGCGCGCTTCCGCAAGGCGGTGGAGCAGTTCCACCTCATGGATGAGGAGGATTACCCGCAGTTGCTCAAACGCGTGCACCACGAATCGGACGCCCATTTTGATACACGCGTGGAGCGCTGGGCTGCCCGCCGCAACGCCGTGGCAGAAGAACTTGCGCTGGAAGCATCGCTCATTGCCACCCGCAGCCAGATTGAAGCCATTGCCACCAATGAGGACAAAGGCCTGGCTGCCCTGATGAACTGGCAGCGTAACCTGCTGACGAAGTAAGCGGACCTTCCTCGAAGTACAGGACTTTCAGTCCTGCCAATTTTATTTATCCAGGTGTAATAGTCGCCCCAATGAAATCCGTTTCTGCGCAACGGATGAAATGACCCGTTCCGGCATATGACATACACGCGCGCTGCGCCTGGGGGTACGAAAAAAGTGCTTTTCCCTGGTGGGAAAAGCACTTTTTGAAAACCAAAATCTGGTATATAGCGTTTTTTAGCGCTTGCTGAACTGGAAACGCTTGCGGGCGCCGGGACGACCAGCCTTCTTGCGTTCCTTCATGCGGGAGTCGCGGGTAAGCAGGCCCTGCTCGCGGAGAGCGGAGCGGTACTCCTCGTCAATCATGACCAGGGAACGGGCGATAGCCAGGGAGATAGCACCGGTCTGACCGTGCACACCACCACCGCGGCAAACGACGCGAACGTCGAACTTCTTCATGGTGTTGGTGGCGTAGAAGGGCTGCAGCACAGCGTTCTGGAGGGCGTCGGTCGGGAGGTATTCCTCGAAGGAGCGACGGTTGATGGTGATCTTGCCGGACTTGCCTTCCTCGGCGGGGGTGAGCCAGGCGTGAGCGATGGCTTCCTTGCGACGGCCAGTGGCGTTGTAGGGAGTAGTAGACATAGTCAGAATAAAATTAGGCGATGGTTACAGCTTCCGGAGTCTGAGCGGTGTGGGGGTGCTCAGCGCCAACATAAACCTTGAGACGGCCACCCTGGGCGCGGCCCTGGCGGGTGTGGGGAATCATGCCCTTGACGGCGAGCTCCACAATCATCTCGGGGTGAGTCTTACGCAGCTTGGCGGGGGTGGTCACCACCTGGTTGCCCACGTAGCCGGTGTAACGGGTGTAAATCTTGGCGCGCTCCTTGTTACCGGTGAGCACCACCTTGTCGGCGTTCACAATGATCACATAATCACCGCAGTCCACGTGGGGGGTGAAGATGGTCTTGTTCTTACCACGAAGCAGGTTAGCTGCTTCAACTGCAACCTGACCGAGCACC
>JAEIGA010007697.1_pt1 | contig 16347 bp, 16 predicted proteins | sample 9270691 | NCBI WGS metagenome assembly JAEIGA01 (sample SAMN17057246, study PRJNA624740) | gut metagenome | biome: biome; isolation source: fecal sample | host: Bos grunniens | place: China: Xizang | collected 2019
ATAATATTATATTCCAAAAGTTACAATTCTGTCAATATTATTGAAATCAAAAATAACATTACTTTCAACAAATTTGTCCTTAAAAATGTGGATTATAGCCTTACTTTGCTCCTCGCCACATTCAAAAGCCATAAAACCATTCTTTTTCACCTTATCACGCCAACGTTCAGCCAGACAACGGTAAAACACAAGTCCGTCTTCCCCTCCGTCAAGGGCAGTTGAAGGCTCAAACAAAACCTCTTTCTGTAATGTGGCTATTTCATCAGAATTGATATATGGTGGATTAGATAAAATCAAATCTGCCTCAGGGAAAAGTGACAAATCAACTGTAAACAAATCATCAAATATTACAGTTACATTTTCAAGTCCTGAATCAACCTTGTTTTTCAATAAATACCTTAAAGCATTTCTTTCTTTTTCAAGAAGATATACTTTAGCATCAGGTCTGTGCTTTGCTACTGATAGACCTACACATCCTGACCCTGAGCATAAATCAAAAACAACAGGATTAGGAATATTTTTAAGCTTTTCCAAAGCGAAATCAACAAGCATTTCAGTTTCAGGTCGTGGAATAAGCACTCCCTCACCTACTGAAAATGTCATATCGTAGAAATCCCATTTACCGAGAATATATTGAAGTGGCTCACCATTTTTTCTTCTTGAAACAGCATCATTAATTTTTGCAACCTGACTATCATCGGCTATGATTTCACTTAAATATATCTGCTCTTTAGTATAGCCTAAAATATCTTCAAAAAGACAAAGTGCCTCAAATGAATTATCCTCAGTAAACGCTAATTGTTCAACACAATATGAATATAATTCCTTTAAAATCATTTTATCATATCATCCTCAGGATTATCAGTTAAAACAGCCTTAATTGACTCAATAGCAACCTCAATAATATCGTCAGTTGGCTCAACAGTAGTGATTCTCTGCATTAAAAGTCCAGGATATGAAAGGATTTTAACGAGGAAGTTTTCGTGCTTTCCTGCGTATTTGATAAATTCATAGCCAACACCCATAATTACAGGTAAAATAGCGATTTTAATAAGCATCCAGAGAATTTTATTGATTGATGCAAGCTGTGGGAAAATTACAACAAGAGAAAATGACACAGCCATACTTAAAATAAGCATAACAAACATAAATGCTGTGCCGCATCTTGGGTGAAGTCTTGACTGCTTTTTAACATTTTCAACTGTTAATTCAAGACCATTTTCATAACAGAAAATTGTTTTATGCTCTGCACCATGATACATAAAAACTCGTCTTATCATATCCATCTTTGAGCAAAGGTACATATAGAGAATGAAGATTGCAATTCTCATAATTCCTTCAATTAATGGATGATATTTTGAAATATCAGCACCCTTAAGAAGATATGTGTCAAACAAGTCAACAGCTTCAATAGGAAGATAAAGGAAAATAAGCATTGAAAGTACAACACCTAATACAGATGAAATAGCAGTAATAACACCCATCATCTTTTCACCCATATGGTCGTTGAGCCACTTATCAAGCTTTGACATATCCTCTTCCTTTTCTTCCTCTGTCATAGCCTTATCAGCAGATTTCATAAGATATTTATAACCAGTAATCATAGAATCTGCAAAAGCAAAAACACCACGAATAACAGGGATTTTGAAAATTAGCTTTTTACCCTGATTTGTGTTTTCTTCTAATTCAGTTTCAATTGTTCCGTCAGGTAAACGAACAGACATTGCAGTACCCTTAGGACCCTTCATCATAATACCTTCAATAAGTGCTTGTCCACCAATTGAAGTCTTGTGCTGATTTTTACTCAATTTAATTACTCCTTACTTTAAGTCAGGTAAAATAATCGAAACAGTAGTACCCTTACCGACTGTGCTTTCAACAACCATTTCACCGTTATGCATTTTAATTATTTCATCAGTAACTGCAAGACCTATTCCACTGCCTCGCACACTATTATTTGCCTTATAAAACTTTTCCTTGATTCTTGGTAAATCAAATCTCGAAATACCACAACCATTATCAATAACTTTAATAACAACTTTATAATCAATTACATCAAGTGTTACTTTAACAAATCCATTTTCCTTATTATATTTAAAAGCATTGTCAATAACATTAACAAAAGCCTGTTTAATTCTGTTTTTATCACCATTAATAATTATTGCTTCATCAGGAATCTCAGTAATAAGCTGAATATTTTCACGAATTGAACGATTATCAAATGCCATGATAACCTCTTTTAATTCAGTAACTATATCCATTTCTGAAACTCTTAGGGAAAATCTACCACTTTCCATACGTGAGAAATCAAGTAATTCCTCAACAAGACCGGATAAACGCTCTGTTTCATTTACAATAACATCAATGCCCTTATCCACTAACTCACTGTCATCAGATGAAGAACGGATTGTTTCGCCCCAACCCTTGATAGCAGTAAGAGGTGTTCTTAATTCGTGAGAAACAGTTGAAATAAATTCATTCTTGGTTCTTTCCGTTTCACCAATTTCATAAGCCATATTGTTAATTGTTTTGCTGAGTGCACCTATTTCGTCATTATATTTATGCTTTTCAATAGATACAGTAAAGTCACCCTTTGCCATTTTGGAGGCTCTGTCATTGATTTTCTGCACAGGTATAATAATAGTCCTCACAAAGAAAACACCTGTAATACCAACATACATAATAATAAGCAGACCAAGAAAAGTAATGAGAACGAAAATTAAAATTAACTGTCTGTCAACTTCCTCAAGGGAAATAATATAACGGATTGCACCTGAAACACCTTGAGTATTTCTAGGAAGCACGTATGTCAGCGCCATAACCTTTTCATTATTTGATGTTTCACCTATCCATTCACCAATACCGTCTTCATTTGTTAAAGCGTAGTCATAGTCAGGATAACTTTCATCCTTAACAGAAAAGCCTGATGTAGAAGCCACAACATTACCATTTCTGTCAATAACCCATGCCTCCATAATATCCTTGTCCTGAAAGTCGTTGACAAAATCGTTTGCCATATCATTAAAAATCTCATCGTAAACATAAGTATCGGACTCAAAATATGTCATAACAAGTGAATTAGCACGGGATTCAAGATTTGTTTTAACAATATTATAGTGGTTATTTTTGATAATAAAACAAGCAGCAACAGCGATTGCAATGGTAATCGCTATAGTTGTACCAAAGATATAAAAAATCCATCTTTTGACAATACTGCGTCTCAATTATCACACCACCTTATACTATCCATTTATAACCAACGCCCCACACAGTTGCAAGAAATCTTGGACGTGTTGGGTCTTCTTCAATTTTATTTCTTATTCTGTGAATATTTACGTCAACAATCTTATCATCACCAAAGAAGGATTCGCCCCATACACCCTTGAGAATATCACTTCTTTTAAATGCAACATTAGGATTATTAAAGAAAAATTCAATAATCTGAAATTCGATTTGTGTAAGCTCAATCATTTCATCATTTTTAGTAAATGTATGACTTCTTGTATCAAGAACAAAATCCTTATGTCTTATAATATGGGTGTTATCAGCGTTAGCCTCAGTAACATTAGACATTGAAACTCGTCTGTAAATAGCATCAACACGAGCCATCAATTCTGATGGTGAAAATGGTTTTGTAACATAATCATCAGCACCAATCATAAGACCTGTGATTTTATCCATTTCCTGTGTTTTTGCAGTAAGCATTATAATACCGACTCTGTTACTTTTGCTTCTTATGTGCTTGCACACCTCAAATCCGTCAACCAAAGGCATCATAATATCAAGAATAACAACATCAATTTTGTCAACATTTTCGTTGAATTTTTGAATTGCTTCCTCACCGTTTGTAGCCTCAATAACCTCGTAACCGCTACGACGAAGATTAATGACCACAAAATCTCGGATAGAAGCTTCATCCTCAGCAATTAAAACGTATTTCATAATAATTTCCTCTCTATTCTATAAAACAAAAAAATAATCACTAATATATTGTTTATATGTATCGTAATTATCAGCTTTGAAAATTAAAAATGCATACACATAAGTGTCATTTTTATAAAGTATTTCATAATTAAAGCTGTTTTCCTCCCACTGAGGAAGTGTAAAAATTCTGAAAGAGAAAAGTGCATTTTCAACATTTCCTCTTGAATCGATGGAATAGAAGGTATAGTTCAGATTATCTTCATCATACTTTACAGCCACTGTACCGATATATTCTTCAGGAATAAACGCAACGTAACCTACCTTCAAATCAATCAAAGTTTTATATTTAACCTTAATCTGATTATCCTTAAATTCTGACCAGATTGCATAGCTTAATGGAGATGATTTTCCGTTGGTAATTTTTTCAGAAAACGGAAGAGCATCTATTGACGGAATTTCAACAGACCCGTCTTCACCAATATCCATACATAAAGCAATACTATTTCTTAATGTAGATGGAGTAGCTCTTAAATTATCAGCATACAACGGTAGTGTAACATTAAAATTATCTTCATTAATTTCGATTATTTCTGTTACAACATCACTTTCATTAACTGAACCATCAACAAAAATTCTTGAATAACTGTTTCTTCCGTTAACTGTTCTGTCACTTACAATATTGATAATATCAAGCATATCTGAAATAACAGTTGTCTTGTCATAGTTAACAGTAAAATCCCTGTTATAACTTAAAATTCTCATTGAGGTCATATTTTCAATATTAGAGATATTATTATTAAAAAGTACAACCTCGGAAACCTTATCATTATTCAAATCCTTAATAAAAAGATTAGAATACACTTCCTCACCGACAATATTTATTTCTTCTCCGTCATAGGAGTAAATTTTTAATGAATGAGATGAATTAAGTTTTAAAGTTACATCAAGATATTCATTATCATTATGTGTATCTGACCAGGATATAAAAACTTCATTACACCCGTCACCGTTTATGTCAGCAAAATCAAGCTCATCAATATGGTTACTGTAAGTTATAATTTTTGAAACAGAAATCCAATTATCTTCATTATATTTAAAAATTTCTGCAATAACATTATTTCCCAATGAAGGTATAGAATAGAGAATAATCGCTTCATCAGAGCCATTATTATCAATATCATAAAGAATATAGGAAGATTTATATTTTCCGTTAATAGGGAATTTTAAAACAAAGCTGTCATATTCAGAAACAGAGTTTTTAAAAGCCTCCTGAAGCATTTTATCAGTACCGCTAAGCTCAGGTGGTCTTATAAGCTTATCAACAGAAAGCAACACACTTTCACAAGAGGTAAATGACAGACAGATAACAACTGCTAATATCAATGCAAATATTCTTTTCACTGTCTATCACCTCTTTTTTTACTAATTTGCCTTTACAATAACGCTTAAATTATATGTACCAACTGCCCAACAAGGCTGTTCACCCATTACGCTTACGTGTCCCGGTATTGAAGTAACACTTTCTGAAAGCTCAAGCTCAGTTGTGTCAACTATAATAGTTAAATCGTCAGCAGTTACATTTTCAATGTCCGATTCAAGTCCAACCAGCTTTACAGTAATATTTTTATCCTGATTTATAGCCACTTCAAAATCATCTCTTGTGTGGTTGATAGTAAAGTTTGAGAAAGGAACACTTATAGTCCTTGATACCATTTGAGAAGCATCAATTTTAACCGTAAATTTTGTAACATCAGCATCAGTTACCTTATATGCAGAATTAATCTGATTAAGCTCAAAATTGAAAGTATTAACACTACCTGAAATATCAGAAAAATCAACAGTACCAACAACAAATTCAGTTACTGTATCGAGCATATCAACAGGCACTGCAACCTTCACACTTGAAGGATAAATCGTATATTCAAGTGGATTCTTAATAAAATATGACGGAGCGTTTCTGAAATCGATTACAGTAGGTAAAACAACCTCTTTAAGTACAGGAACAGTAACTGTAATATCACTCTCTGCAGTTTCCATTTTTATATATTCAGGAGTAGAACCGTCATTTGTAACTACTTTAAATACAGGGTCAAAGGTTGTTGTTTTATCAAGTGTCTTTTCAATATTAATTACAGCATCAATGCTTGTAATCTTATTAACTTCAGTTGCAGGACCACTGATAAGAACAGTATTCTTAGAAAGAACAGTATCACCTACAATACATCCATCAGGAACAAATGATTTAAGGTCAGTTTCGATTTTTCCGTCAATAGGAAGTTCAACCTCCTTGTATGTATCAAAATAAACCTCAATATAATTTGAAGAATATGATGTGATTTCATATTCGGAGTTTGATTCCTTCTGAGAAACCTTTAACTGAAGTGTTTTAACACCTGAGCTGTCAACGTAATTTGTATTAGCAGTAACAACAATGTCATCAGCATTAAGAGAAGATGTAACATACTTTTTACCCTTAACTGTAACATCGATTGTAAATTCGGAATTACCGAAAACCTCAAGCCCAAGCTGTTGCGGAACGCTGTTTTCGAGATTAATCTGTACAGGAACGTCAGAAATTACACGCTGTATTTCAGGGCTTTTTTCAATTGCAACCCACATCCATAAAACTAATGAAACAACAAAAGAAATTGCAAGAATAAATCTATTATCCTTAAGAAGCTCTGAAAATGATATTCTCTTTTTATTTGAATTATTATTTTGACTCATTTTTATTACCTCTTAAAATCTTCTTAAACTTATTATCCTTGTCATTTTCCTTAACAAATTCACTTGTGAGGATTTCTCGTAAATCACCTGCTGAAATATTGCGCTGAAGTGTACCACGTTGAGCAATCGAAATCATACCTGTTTCTTCTGATACAACAACTACAACAGCGTCAGTATTTTCTGTCATACCAACTGCAGCTCTGTGACGAGTACCAAGCTCACTGCTTAAATTATTACGAGCAGTAAGTGGAAGAATACATCCTGCAGAAACAACTCTACCTTCCTTAATAAGGACTGCACCGTCGTGCATAGGTGCTTTTGGGAAGAAAATGTTAGAAATCAATTCAGGCGTAACTGTTGCATCAAGTGAAGTACCTGTCTTTGCAATATCACCAAGCGTATTATCCTTTTCAAAAACAATCAATGCACCAATCTGTTTATCACTCATATCACTACAAGCTCTTGAAACAGCATTAATTGATGATTTAATTGATTCCTGAATTTTAGTTTCATCACGATTTTTAAAATTCAGGAAATTAAAAGTCGAAACAGACCTGCTACCCACATTTTCAAGCACATTACGGATTTCAGGTGAGAAGATAATTACAAGAATGATAAGCAAATTGCCGAATAAAAGGCTTAAAAGATATTTGCTTACCTCCATATTAAGAAGTGACACAAACAAATATCCTATAGCCAATATAAATACACCTTTAACAAGCTGAAATGCTCTTCTGTCTCTGATAAATTTAATTGCGCTATAAATTACAAATGTAACGAGGATAATATCTAATACATCCCCAATTGAATTAAAAGAAAAAATTGCTCTTTTAACCTGTTCAAAAATGTCACCTATCTGTTCAAACATAATTATCTCACTCTTTTCACATAAAATAATACAATATACTGTAAAAAATCTGTTAATAAACCGTTAATGGCATAAATTTACACATATTCACAATATATTGTATCACAACTTATTTTATTTTGCAAATTTTCTTAAAGAATTTATTAAAAAATCTATATGATTTTTTTCAGTATTGATTGATGGCGAAATTCTTACTGTACCTGTGCTTATTGTATTTATAGTTTTATGAGCCAATGGTGCACAATGAAGCCCTGCTCTTACTGCAATTTCATTTTCAGAAAGATACTCTGCAACCTCTTCACTGTGCACATTCTTCACATTAAATGAAAGTATTGGAGCGTATTTTCTTTTGTTATCAAGCAAATCTGTATAAAGCTTAATTTTCTTGTTATTTTCAAGATGATATTGAAGATATTTCAGTAGCTTCATTTCATGATTATATATATTCTCAATCTTTGTTTTTTTGATAAAATCAATGGCTTTTGACAAAGCAATTATACCCACTATATTTTGTGTACCGCTTTCAAATCTGTCTGGCAAATCATCAGGCTGTAAAAGACTTTCTGAATTACTCCCTGTACCACCTTCAATTATTGTATCTAAAAGCAAATCGTTGTTAATAATCAACAATCCAACACCAGACAAGCCATATAATCCCTTATGACCTGAGCAACAGATAATATCGATATTCTTATTTCTTAAATCAAGTGGAATTACTCCTGCAAGCTGTGAATAATCAAGTATAAACAACAGATTATGCTTATGTGCAAGTGCAGCCAAGGCTTTATATGGTGGAATTATCCCGAAAACATTTGATGCACCTGTACAGATAATTGCAACAGTATTTTCATTTATGCAATTTTCGAAATTCCTTAATGTTTTATACAAATCATTGCTTACCTTTGCAATACTGTAATTACAAATCCCCTTTTGCTTCAAGGCTTCTAACGGTCTTACAACTGCATTATGCTCAAAGTTAGATATTATAAAATGACTATTCTTTTTAGCAATTCCTTTTATTGCCATATTAAGTGCTGTTGTGCAATTATATGTGAATATCACCTTTTCAGGTGCAGAAGCATGAAAGAAATCAGCCACATTTTTTCTTGACAAATAAATCTGCTCACTTGTATCGATTGCCATTTTATATGACCCACGACCTGAATTTGCACCATATTTTTTTATAATTTCTTCTATATTTTCCATTATACATTGAGGCTTTGGATAAGACGTTGCACTGTTATCAAGATAAATCATAAATATACAATTCCAATATATTTAATTTTATTGATTTTGATTAAATTTATATATTTATCCATATTTCCGTAAACCGTCAGACTGTATCCACAGCCCTCACCTTTTTTAGGGTTCGGATTTTTTCTTATACTTACTCTTCCTCCGTTTTGCTCAATAATTTCTTTAGCTTTAAAGGCATATGTGACGGAGGAAAACTTTATATTTACTCTGTTCACTTTCATCACCCATTACATATTATGAAAAAGCAAAAAAAGTGATAAAAAAATCGCCAGAACGAATCTGACGATTAAAAGTTAAATAAATTTAATTTTATCTTTTTCTTCTATAAGGCATACACAGTGTGCTGAAATTCCCTCTTTAGCACCTGTAAAGCCAAGCTTTTCTTCAGTTGTTGCCTTAACACTGACATAATCAACACTGACACCCAACGCAAGAGCAATATTGCTTCTCATTTCATCAATGAATGGAGCAAGCTTCGGAGCCTGAGCAATAACTGTTGCATCAATGTTATTCACCTTAAAGCCCTTTAATTTAATAAGCTCAACAACTCTTTTAAGGAGCAGAAGGCTGTCAGCACCCTTATATTTCTCATCAGTATCAGGAAAATGCTTTCCGATATCACCTAATGCACAAGCACCTAAAAGTGAGTCAGAAATAGCGTGAAGAAGCACATCTGCATCAGAATGACCTAAAAGACCGATTCCGTTATTTTCGATTTCAACGCCACCTAAAATAAGCTTTCTGCCCTCAACTAATTTATGAACATCATATCCGTGACCAATTCTAAGCATATGTATCTCTCCTTTTATTAAGGTAATTCAATGCTAATTCAACATCCTCAGGTGTTGTGATTTTAATATTTTCATAATCACCATCAACGAATTTTACAGTTTTACCGAATGCTTCAATGAGCATACAGTCATCAGTAAAATCCTTACTGTTTTCAACTGTGTTAACTGCATTAAGATAAAGTGATTTATTAAAAATCTGTGGTGTCTGAATAAAACGAAGATATGCTCTGTCAGGTGTTGCAACAATTGTGTCATTGTCATCAACCTGCTTAACAGTATCCTTTACTTTAACACCTGTTGCAGCAGCGCCAAACTGAAAAGCCTTAAATAGTGTGTCAGAAATCAATTTTTCAGTAACAAGAGGTCTTGCGCCATCGTGAATAGCGACAAAATCCGCCTTTTCCTTTGTTGCAACAACACCGTTATAAACGCTTAATTGTCTTGTTTCCCCACCCTTAACAACTCTTGAAACCTTTTTAAAGCCATACTGTGAAACAATATTTTTAATTTCTTCAATATCACATTCACGGGTAACAACAACAATTTCATCAATTAAATCTGACTTTTCAAACACACTTATTGTATGAGCAATAACAGGAATATCATTGATTTCAAGAAATTGTTTGTTAATTCCACCCATTCGTGATGAATTACCTGCCGAAACAATAACGGCAGAAACAAAATTATTCATTTTTACCGTATTGTCTGACATAATTTTCTCCTTATACTAATGCTTCAACTGCAGCAAGCTTTGCACAAAGGCAGAATACTTCCATTGCCTTTCCTAAATCCTCAACTGATGGGAATGTTGGAGCAATTCTAATATTTTTATCTTCAGGGTCAACACCATAAGGATATGTTGCACCTACTGTTGTGAGAACAAGTCCTGCATTCTTGCAGAGCTCACCAATTCTCTTTGCACTACAACCGATTGTGTTATAACTTATAAAGTAACCACCCTTTGCTTTTACCCATTCACCGATACCTAAAGGAGCAATTTCCTTATCAAGCATCTCGAGTACAAGGTTAAACTTAGGTGCGATAATAGCAGCGTGCTTATCCATATGAGCCTTGATTCCGTCAACATTCTTGAAATACTTAACGTGACGAAGCTGATTTAATTTATCATAGCTGATTGTCTGGAAATTAAGTCTCTTCTTAATTTCAGCAATATTGTTGTCAGATGCTGCAATTGCAGAAACACCTGCACCTGGGAATGAAATCTTTGCAGTAGATGTAAATTCAACGAAATAATCCTCACTACCAAATTCCTTACAAGCATCAAAAATGTTCATAAGGGCGTCAGGAGTGTCAGTTAATTCGTGGATAATATATGCATTGTCCCAGATTACTCTGAAATCCTTTGCAGCAGGCTTTAATGAAGCAAGACCCTTAACAACCTCATTGCTATATGTTACGCCGTTTGGATTTGAGTACTTAGGAACACAGAACATGCCCTTAACCATTGGGTCTTTAACAAGCTCCTTGATTTTTTCAACATCAGGACCGTCATTTGTCATTTCAACTGAAATCATTTCAATACCGAAAAATTCAGTAATTGCAAAGTGTCTGTCATAGCCAGGAACATTACAGATAAACTTAACCTTGCCCTGCTTGCTCCATGGTTCACAACCACCAACACCCATAAACATACACTGATTAAGGTAGTCGTACATAAGATTAAGACTTGATGAACCACCGATAATAATATTCTTTGCATCAACTGAAAGAAGCTCTGCAAAAAGCTCCTTACATTCAGGAATACCATCAAGTACACCATAGTTACGACAATCGAAACCGTTTGCACCCTTGCAATCTTCAGCAGTTGTCATTGCGCTTAACATATCAATTGACAAATCAAGCTGGTCAGCACCAGGCTTACCACGAGACATATCAAGTGAAAGTCCCATATTCTTAACTTCATCATATTTAGCACTTAACTCATCCTTAAGAGTTAAAAGCTGTTCTTTACTCATTTCCTTTAAAAGCATTGGATAAACCTCCGAAAGTATAATTCGATTTAATATTTTATATTAAAAACATCAATTTTGCAAGTGAATATTGAAAAAACTGCATTTTATTCAAATATATTTTAAAATCAACCTCATATTTGAATAATTTGACAACAATTTTTTCATTTAAATATTCTTTCAATATAAAAGTAGGGGTCGATGCCCTCATCGACCCGCATAAATTATAATATAATGATTATTTCTTCTTTACTAATAAAGCAGGTAAAATAATAGGCTCTTTACCTTCTATTTTCTTAATCTGCTCCAATAATAATTCTTTCAGATAACTTCTGATATTTTCATATTCCTTTGATTTAATGAGATTATTCTTCTGTGCTTTGTCAACACGATTATCATATAAATAATCTTCAAAATAAACGCCTGAATTTTTTGACATTGGCAATGGTGAAGAAACAGAATATGTGAAATGCTTTGTTCTTATTGCTCTGCCACACTGTGTTTCACTAATCTGAATGTAAGCACATTCATTTTCAATGTCACTCTGAATTGCTGTGCCCTGATATGTATCAGGAATAGGGATTCCTGCAAATGACAAAATCGTAGGTGGTAAATCAACAAGACTTATAATTCTCTTATCCCTAATACCCTTTTCAATATTAGCACCCTTAATTACAAGAGGAGTATGAATTGAGCTGTCGTGACAGCTACGCTTATATTCCATATTTCTTGTCTTGAAATGGCATCCGTGGTCAGATGTATAAATAATAGTGGTATTATCGTAAATACCCTTATCCTTTAAACATTTAATAAGTCTGCCTAAATTATCATCGAGACTTTCAATTGCAGCAAGATAATCAGGATATTGCTCCTTATAATTACCTTTGAAATTAGTCAAATCCTCAGGAATTTCATAATTCTTATATTTTTCAATCTTTTCCTTAGGACCTTCAAATCGATTATGGTCATTCTGATGATGAGGCTCAAGCTGAGAAATAAACATAAAAAATGGCTTGTCACTATTGTAATTATCTATATATTCAAGAGCAAAATCATTAATTCTGTCAGCACGATAGCCTTTAAAATCAATCTTATTACCGTTTTCATCAAACACAAAACCGTCGTATCCGTGAGAAGTAAACTCAAGAATATCAGAGCCTCTGAAATACTTATATCCCCACAAACGCTCCGTTGGAATTGCAGTCTTTTCACATTTAATATTCTTTCCACCGTTTTTGCCTGATGCTAAATGAAGCTTACCGATATAAGCAGTTTCATATCCGTTTTCATTAAAGTAATCAGCAAGTGACTTTGTGTCATCTCTCAATGGAATACCGTTTATATGACAGCCACATTCCGTTGGATAAACACCTGTCTGTAACGATGCTCTTGCAGGACCACAAACAGGCTGACAGGTGTAGCAATTCTCAAAAAATGCACCTTCTTCAGCCAATTCCATAAGATTAGGCATAATCTCATTATTTGCTGTGTCATATCTCTGCTGGTCTGAAAAATAGAAAATAATATTTTGCTTCATAATCATTCTCCAAATATATTTATGAATATACTATATCATATTTATAAATTTTTACAATATTAAATTGGAAGTCATCGGGGAGTTACATTCCTCTTGAGGAGAAGCCTCAATATAAATTATAATTTAAATTTTATTTCCCACTCAATTATTGAAATGAATCAACTATTATGATAAAATACCTTGAAATAATTTAAAGGAGTATTTTTATGAATATTTTAAAATTAAATCCTGTTTTTAAAGATTATCTCTGGGGTGGTACAAAGCTCCGTGATGAATATGGCTTCGAATCTGACCTGACTAAGCTCGCTGAAGGCTGGATGCTTTCATGTCACAAGGATGGTGAAAACACAATTCAGAATGGTGAATTTGCAGGCAAAACATTAACTGAGATTGTAAAATCCAATCCTGACTTTTTAGGTGAAAATGGTAAGAAATTCGAGTATTTCCCAATTCTTATCAAGCTTATTGACGCTAAAAACGATTTATCTGTACAGGTGCATCCTGATAACGAATATGCTATGAGAGTTGAAAAGGAATACGGAAAAACAGAATGCTGGTATGTTCTCGATTGTGATGAGGGTGCTGAGCTTATTTATGGCTTTAACCGTGAAATTACAAGTGAAGAATTCAAAGAAAAAATTGCTGACAACACATTCCTTGAAACAGTTAATAAGGTAAAGGTTAAAAAGGGTGATTTGTTCTTTATTGAAGCAGGAACACTTCACGCTATCGGTAGTGGTATCCTCCTTGCAGAAATTCAGCAGAATTCAAACACTACATACAGAGTCTACGACTATGGTCGTGTTGGTGCTGACGGAAAGCCAAGAGAATTACACGTTGAAAAGGCAGTCGACGTTACAAACTGTGTTCCACCAACTCGTTCAACTGACCCTGAGGGTGAATTAATAAAATACGATAATTATTCAACTCAGTTACTTACTGAATGTGAATTATTCAGTGTTAAAAAAGTTACTGTTACAGACTTTTTTGACGGAGTTGCTGATGAAAAATCATTCGTATCAGTTTTAGTAACTGACGGTAATGGCACAATTGATGGAATGGAAATTAAAAAGGGTGACAGTCTTTTCATTCCTGCAAATTACGGTGCATTTACAATTAAGGGAAATATAGAAACAATAATCACAAGGGTATAATATGAAGCAAAGGACATTTACAGGAACAAAAATCGCTTGTTATACAGGCTATATAGTACAGGGAATTGTCAATAATATTGCTCCCCTTTTATTCGTTATTTTCAGCGATAAATTCAACATAACACTCGATAAGCTTGCACTTTTAATTACAATCAATTTTGCAACACAGCTTATTGTTGATACAGTATCAATTAAGTTTGTTGATATTATCGGCTTTAAGCCATTGGCGATTATTTCGCAGGCCATTGCATTTATTGGTCTTTCCTGCCTTGGAATATTACCTAATATTTTAGATAATGCTTATGTAGGAATTGTAATTGCAATTGTGCTTTCTGCAATCGGTAGTGGCATTACAGAAGTAATTATCAGCCCTATTGTTGAGTCAATTCCCGGTGAAAAGAAAACTGCAGAAATGAGTCTTTTACATTCATTTTACTGTTGGGGTCAGGTCTTTGTTGTTTTCCTTACAACAATAATGATTAAAGTATTTGGTAATGATTTATGGTATATTGCACCTGTTTTATGGGCAATTATCCCACTTGTTAACACAATTAATTTTATATCAGTACCAATTGCACCAAACTTAACTGAAGAAGAAAAAACTCCATTCTTCAAAATGCTGTTTTCTAAGCAGTTCATTTTACTTATTGTAATTATGATTTGTTCTGGTGCTTCTGAAATCGGAATGTCACAATGGTCATCATATTTCGCTGAAGCAGGACTTAAGGTTTCAAAAATGACGGGAGATTTGTTAGGTCCTTGTCTTTTTGCAATTCTTATGGGTACAGGAAGAATGATTTTTGGCTTCTTAGGTGAAAAGATTAATCTTAAAACTGCCCTCACTTGTTCAGCAGGGCTTTGTGCATTCTGTTACCTTGGTACTTGCTTTATAGATAATCCTGTTATATCACTTTTAATTTGTGCATTTACAGGAATTACAGTAAGCATTATGTGGCCTGCTTCCTTAAGCCTTGCAGCAAAGCTTTTCCCTAAGGGTGGTGGCTCAATGTACAGCGTTCTCGCTCTTTCAGGTGACACAGGCTGTACTTTAGGTCCTTGGGTTATAAGCTATGTTTCAATTCAATTTGCACAAGGTGTTTCATCTGCAGAGTCACTGAAAACAGGACTTGGCTTCGGTGCATTTTTCCCTATACTCATGATAATTGCAATATCATTTTTAAGCCTTAAGAAAAACGGTATTGACAATAAGAAACACAGTGATATAATTAAGTCATAAAATATATTAAATATTAGTTGTCTTCAGGGCGGAGTGAAATTCTCCACCGGTGGTAAAAGTCCACGAGCATTTGCTGATTAGGTGTAATTCCTAAACCGACGGTATAGTCCGGATGAAAGAAGATGCAACATTTTGTTACATTTCCCCTGCTGATTGCAGGGGATTTTCTGTTTGACAGCTAATGAATGAAAGGAAGATTATTATGTCAAACAAACGAAATCAAAAAATCTTTAAATTAACTGTTGCAGGTCTTATGACTGCTATTGCAATTGTAATTTATATGGTTTTTCCAGAGCTTAACATTGTTCCAGGTGTAAGTCATTTAAAAGTTGATTTATCTGACTTCCCTGCTATTCTTACAGGCGTAATTTTAGGACCTGTTCAAGGTGTTTTAATTGAGGTAGTTAAGAATATTATTCACCTTACAAGAACAACAACTGTGGGAATCGGTGAAATAATGAACATCATTCTCGGTAGTAGTATGATTTTATCAATGTGGGGATTTATCAACATCTTCAAAAAGGTTTTTAAAGAAAACAAAATCACATTCAAAACTTATATTCTTGCATCTGCTATTACAATAGTTGTTGCAATTATCGTGGGATGGCTTGCAAATATGATTTTCACACCTATTTTTTATAAAGTTATGGGATTTCCACTTGTAAGTGAAACATATTGGGCAGGTGTATGGGGCTCAACTACTCTCAATTCAATTAAGGCACTTTTCAATATTGTTCCATTTTTCCCAATTTATTTAGTATTGGAAAAAGCGATAAAAAAATATACAATATAGTTGACATTACAAGATAATGTGATACAATATATAAGAACTGAATATTTCCCTTATGCAGAGTGGTGGAGGGTCTGGCCCTATGAAGCCCG
>JAEIGA010007698.1_pt1 | contig 16344 bp, 17 predicted proteins | sample 9270691 | NCBI WGS metagenome assembly JAEIGA01 (sample SAMN17057246, study PRJNA624740) | gut metagenome | biome: biome; isolation source: fecal sample | host: Bos grunniens | place: China: Xizang | collected 2019
AATCTATTTGATTGCTAATTTGATATCTTCAGCTTTTACAGTTTTTCTACCAGCGTGGCGTGCGAAATTAACAGCTTTTTGTGCGATTTCGTCACCTTTTTCTTCTAATGCTTCAGCTAATGCAATTTTTGCATCATCACTAATTCTTTGTGCGCCAGCATTTTTTAAGATACGACCGACTGGTGCGATTGGTAATTCACTCATTATGACACCTCCAATTAAATGTAGTACGCAATACTATATAAAGGTATCGGTAAAAAATGATTATTAATCGCCTATATTATAACATATCCACTGATAGAATATGCTTTTCAAATTTGGAAAAAAATATAAGAATTATATAAGATTAAGGGATAAAAATTAACAATCATATGAAAATAAGAATTCAAACAAAAAATAAAATTATTCTTCTAATAATTCACTTTTAAGATAAGTAGCTGTCGCTTCTGTTATTTTTACTTTAACAAAAGTACCTAATTGCACATTATCAACTATAACAGGAATATAAGAGTCTGTTTTTGCAATAAACCCTCCTTTAGAACCTACTTCAACAACCAAAACATTTTGAATGGAACCAACCAAATCTTGATTTTCATCTTCAGTTATTTTTGATTTAATTTCAGATAAAAATTTTGATCTTTTTTTCATGACATCAGGAGGAATTTCAGGTAATGAAGAAGAGATTGCGCCTTTCCTATGTTGATATTTTGACAAATGTATTAAACTTGGCTTAATATCTTCAAGCAATTTTACAGTTAAATCAAAATCATCATCACTTTCAGTAGGATATCCTACAATAATATCCACAGCCAAAGTTATATCCGGAATTTCATTTTTAAATTTTGATACAATATCCAAGTATTGACTTATGTTATGGCCTCGTCTCATATCTGACAATACCTTATCACTTCCAGATTGAACAGGTAAATGAATGAAATTATATACCTTCGGATGTTTCATTGCATCAATTATTTCATCAACATCGCTTAAAATATTTTTAGGATGCATCATTCCAACACGGACACGAAAATCTCCATCTAAATTAGCCACTTCTTTAATTAAATCAGATAGTTTCTCACCACTATCCCTTCCAAAGGCGGCGGTATCTTGTGCAGTCAGTTGAATTTCACAGGCTCCATTTTCAATAGCTTCTTTTGCTTCAGCTTTAATATCTGCAATTGAATAACTGTTTAATGGTCCACGAGCAAAACGAGTACAACAAAATGTACATGCACCTAAACAACCTTCGCAAATTTGAATAATATGTATTAAATCATCATCAGTTACTTTGGGAACACCCACTTTAGGCTCTTTTGAAAATCCACATTCCCTAATAACCTCACCGCAATAAGCACCATTAACAACATCAGCAGCTTTATTTAATTGATGAGGACCAATCCATGAACAGTCAGGCCCAACCTTATCCAATTTTTCAGGATCAATTTCGACCATACATCCCCCAACGATAATTTTCTTATCTGGAAAATCCTTCTGAAGTTTTTGAATTCTATAAGTAACCTTATTTTCCGTAGGTAATTTAACATAGCAAGTATTAACTATAATAACATCTGCTTCATCTATAGATTCGACAATGTCAATTTTATTTTCTTTTAAATTGCCCGCAATTATCTGCCCATCAGCTTTATTAAATGTGCAGCCATAAGATTCTATAAAAACTTTCATAAATTTCACTTAGGATGTTTTCTTAAAAATATCTTTGGTTAAATCATAATCAAAATTATTGAATTTAACTGGTTTTGAGTAAACTCTTTTGATTACACCTGCTTTTGCAAATCCGGAAGTCAATTTTCTGTCTTGAGTTTTGATAACATGAACTTTTACAATATGATTATCAATTTTTACAATGTCTCCAGGAGCAATTTCAAAATCCCTATCTAAATCTAATTTATATGAATCAACTTCACCATGCAAATCAACAGAAAAACCTATACGTGCTGGAATTTCAATAGATAAAGCCCAAATTGTATCTACATCTTCAAGTTTCGCTTTATCAACTCTCTTATCTTTAATTTCAATGCCAGTGACTTCAACTTGACCTAAATCAGAAAGTAAAATATCTCCACATGCTAGCTCATCACTTGGGGATAAGTCAATAGTAGTTTTGATAGATTTATCTTGCTCTGAAATGATTAATCTATAAGGTTTAGGTTTTTTTAGTGAAATAATATCCCTAAAAACATGACCGCATTCCCCACATTTCAACAAATATTCTTCCATAAACTTTTTCTTAGAGGACTTTTGCTTTGAATTTAAAATTTCAAGTTCATCAGAACCACAAATCGGACATTCCATTTTCATGCCTCCTAATCATCTTTCAAATAATGGTTTACTAAACCACCATCTTCCAAAATACTTAACATGAACTCTTTAAAAGGTTCAAAAGTCTTAGATTCGCCAGTTGTTTCATTAACTAAAGTTCCTTTTGATAAATCAATGCTTATAATATCTCCATCTTTAGCTTCAATATCGCTGACAATAACGGGCAGCCCAATATTAATTGAATTTCTGTAAAAAATCCTTGCAAAAGATTTGGCAATAATCGCATCCACGCCTGCAGTTTTAATAGCTACCGGTGCTTGTTCTCTTGATGAACCACAACCAAAGTTTTCATCTGCAACAATAATATCTCCTTTCTTAACATTTTTTGTAAAGTCAGGACGTTCTCCTTCCAATACATGGTCTGCTAAATCTTGAGGATTGAATGTTCTTAAATATCTTCCAGGAATAATCACATCTGTATCAATATTTTTCCCAAAAGTCCATGTTTTTCCTTTAATAATATCCATTTATACCACTATAAAATTGATTTTAAAAAATGAGTATTTGGGATGACCCAAATACAAAATAAGTAAGGTGATTTCTAAGATAAATCTATTTTTTTTGTTTCAATGGTGTTGAAAATTCTTTTTCTACTCCTTCACGATACATAGAGTTCATGGTACAGAATGGGATAATTCTGCCATCTGGTGTTGCATAGTGAATAACGCACTTTTTAACCCTGTCTTCATCAAAGTTGAAAGGATCCATGAAGTGCATACATGAGATAAGCATTGCATCTTTAGAAAATTCTCCTAAAGCTTCATAAGATCTTTTAGTGAAAACATTGAGCAAAATTTTTACAATGTCTAAGTTTTCAGGAGACCTGCTTGGATGAACCATTCTCGGAAGCCTTTTGGCAGCACTGGCCAAGACTTTTTTCCTAGCTCCGAATTTTCCCTCAATTAGCCTATCAGAATATTCATCTAGTTTATTAAATAACTTTTCAACATCAACAAAGTTTGTAATCGGTATTAACTTGTCTTTACCCGGTCCTTCAGTTTTTTCTCTAAAGACATAAGTACCCACGCCACAATGTTGGTGGCAGTTTAAAGTTACTTTAGGTGAATCAAAACCGTCTAAAGCAGATATGAACCTTGCAATTGGTTCAACAGCAGAAGGTGGATAAAATGCATCTGGTGAAACTTGACCATCAGTTTCTTTTTCAATAATTTTCATGAAATCAGGAATAGTGATTCTTTGAGATTCAACTTCATCAGCAGGAGTCCTTCCGGAAAATGAAACTGGTTGGAAGTTAACTCCATAAATAATGTCATTATTATCAAATGCAAACTTGATTATATCTCCAACTTGTTGGTCATTGACTCCTTTGATTAATGTAGGAACAAGTACGACACCCAGACTTGCTTTTCTACAGTTTTCAATAGCCTTCAATTTTATATCAAGTAAATCTTTACCTTTGTTTTTGATATATGGTTCTGAGGTTACGCCTTCAAAGGACAAGTAAACTGTATTTAAACCTGCATCTTTTAATTCTTTTGCAAGATTTTCTTTTCTTGCCAATCTTAAACCGTTTGTAGCAATTTGAATATGAGAAAAACCCTCTTCTTTAGCCATTTCAATAAGTTCTATGATGTCTTTTCTAACAGTTGGTTCACCACCGGCATATTGAATAGCATGGCACGGATGAGGTTTTAAATTTCTCAGGTTTTTAAGCATTTGCCTTATTTCTTCTTGAGTAGGTTCATATAAATATCCTGCTGCCGCAGCATTTGCAAAACAAACAGGACATTTTAAATTACACCTATTAGTTACATCAATTAAACCTAAAACTGTTGAAGTTTCATGTTTAGAACATAAACCACAGTTGCTTGGACAAGGAGCAGTGTCTTCAACATTGGGGTTTTCTGCAGATAAAACTGATGGCACGAATTTTTCTGCTCTAAAATATAATTCTTCGTCGCCCCAGTAAGTATTTACAAACTCTCCATGTTCATCACAAGTTTTTTTAATGAAAACTTTGCCATCTTCATCATAAACTTCTGCTTCAAGAGGTTTGCCACACTCAGGGCATAAACTTTTTGTATTTTTAATTTTCAAAAAATCACCTTAACTAACAAATGTTAAAATTATTAGTATTACTATTATAGAATATTATATATTTAAACTAATTTAATATTTAAACTTAATTAATATATAATAGTTAGATAATAAATATTATACATTAGAAGGAAAAATGGAGAAAAAACAAATGATTGATTTTCAAATGTTATTGATTTCATGTGTCTCAACACTATATTTCATACTACCTGCATATTTTTCCAATGGTAGCGGATTAGTTTTTGGAGGCGGAATGCCTTTAGACTTTGGAAAATCCGACAGTAAAGGAAATCGTTGGATTGGAGACGGAGTTACATGGAGAGGTTTAATTGCAGGAACTATAGTCGGAACAGTAACTGGTGCAATTCAGGGCATTATTGCTCCTTACATAATTCAAACATTTGGCCAATATATCACTACCCCTATAATTACAAATGTTCCCGAAGGGATTATAATTGGATTTTTACTTGGTTTTGGAGCTCTTTTAGGGGATGCAATAGGCAGTTTTCTAAAAAGAAGACTTGGAATTGGAAGAGGAAACCCAGCACCATTTTTAGATCAACTTGATTTCATAATAGTTGCATTGATTTTGGTTTCCCTTGTAGTGAAACTTAATCTATTAGTTATTGCACTTGCAATCATCCTTACATTATTCCTCCATTTATTGACAAACACTTGTGCTTATCTGTTTGGTTTAAAGGACGTGTGGTACTAATTTTTTAAAAAAAAGAGTTTAAAAGGATGTAATCCTTTACTTCAAATATTTATTCATCATTACGGCAGTTCCAACTGCTGGTGCTACAACACACTCCTCATCAGTTAGAATATCCCCCATAGATTTAACTTCCAGACCCAATGATTCTGCTGCGGGCTTATCCAGAATGTCTTTTCCAAGACCTGTTACAACAATTAAATCTAGGTTTTGGGTCTCGACAACTTGTTTTAAGCCGTCGGCAATTTGTTCGATTTGCTTTTTGTGAATGAATTTGGACAATTCTACAATGTCATCCATAGATAACATGTCCAAATCCGCACAGACTACACGTGCGATTCTTTGGGCACATTCTACTTTTGATTTTCCGCCACCATCAAAAGTGTCACATACATAATCTTCAGGCTTAATCAAATCCAAAACAGTATAAACATCTGCAGTTTGTGCAAATAGTTCACTAGCTATCCTATATTCTTTTCCATTTAATTCAACCTTATCAAGAAAACTTGCAAGATTAGTCCTTAAAGTTCCAGTATAAACTAGTTCTCCAGTAGCAGACCTCTCAAAGTCAGATTTGCCTATTGCACACTCTTTTCCATCCTTAATTGGTATGATGTCGGTTGTTGTGCTTCCAGTATCAATGAATATGCAATTGTCAGAAATCAATGTTGCGATTTGAACCGTTGCGATCCAATTGGCTGCTGCTGCTTTAAGTGGAGTTTCCATAATCTCTTCTTTTGAAAGCATTCCATCAATTCCAACATATGCTATTGGACAGTCAAAAGTTTCCCCACATTTTTTTACAACATCTAAAACTCCTTCCTTTTTAGTATCATAAGCATCAACAAGTTCGGCAGTCATGGAAATGCCAACAGCATCAATTTCAGATACGGGGCATATTTTTTCTATCAGTTCTATCAGAACTCTTGATAAATCATCGTTATTGCTCCACATTGGAAGGTATGCGAAATCAACTTCCATACTTTTAATCTCATCGCCTTCGAAGTCGATTATTGCAAGGTCCGTATTTGCACCGCCAATATCAAATCCCGCTATTTTCATTTTTATATTCTCCTAATCATCAATGAATCTTCAACTTTTCTAAACTCGACCTCACCATCTAATGAAATATCCAAATCATCGATGCTGATTTCACCATCAATTAATTCAATGATTGTTTTTCCAATGTTGAATTTGGCAATCTTATTTAATCCCACATAAGGGGTTGTGAATCTGGAGTTTATCTCTAAAAAATAAACTGAATAAATATCTTTTTCATCTGCATTAATCAATAAATCCACACCAACAAAACCTTTAAGCCCATCAATAGCTTCAACGGCTTTTGTTGCAATTTCAAACGCTTCATCTTTATATTTACTTTCATAAGGCAATTTACCGCCCAAATATAATCCCTCATCACCTGTAAGTTCTATGAATTGTTTGTTTAAACTAATTGGAACCGCTTTTTTGCCATCAGATATTAAACTAACACTTATAGATTCACCGTCAATATACTCTTGAACAAGAATCCTAGAACCTGGAATGAAAATCTTGTCTAAATCTAAAGTCAGATCCTCAATATTTTCAATAAAGATTATATTTTCACAATCCACACCCATTAATGGTTTTATAATTAATTTCAACGGTGTTAATGGGTCTTCAGCTTGCCATTTTTTATGCAAATTTTCAATTGCTCTCTTCCAATATCCTTTTGAGTCAATCTTAAATCTGAATGACCTTGGCTGTGGAACAATATTGAAAAGTTCCTCATAAGTTTGATACTTATCTGAAGATTTCAAGCAGGATTCAGCAGAAGAAGTGTAAGTCTTTACATTGTTTTCCTCTAAAATTTTAGTAATATTGTATAGATTGTTATTATTTTCTGCAGCTATGAAAATTGCTTTGTCAAACTTTGATGCATTATCTTCAAGCCATGAAATAATGTCCTCATCTATTAAGATAGCATTGACATTTTCATAATCCTTTACAGAATCTTCATAAGACCTGTTTATAACCAAATCAATACTGTAATCCTTTAAATCATTTACCAAGTCAAAAACCAATGCTTCGGCTTCAGAGATTATGCTTTTGTCTTTTTCACCAGAAGCCGTAAAATACTCAAATACTAAAATTGAATCATTTTCTTTTGTCATAACTAATCATCATACCATTTAAATTTAATTTATCATTAGGAAATCTCATCTTTTCTCCATCAAATACCATGTGAATCAATGCATTTTCTTTAATTTCAAATTCATTTACACTGATATCATTATTTATTTTTGCCATTTTTCTTGTAAATGAATCCATAATATTTTCAGGAGCCTTGATGTCAAGTAATCCATCATCATAATATTTTTCTATTGCATCAACCGTTAATTTTGCCGCATCTCCTTGACCATAAGGATTTTGTGCATTTTTCATTTTATCTGCAAAATCTTCATCATCCAATATCCTTCTAGCATTTTCCAATATGGCTTCTTTATCAGAGCCGACAAGGATATTTCCACCGGCAGTTACGGTTTCCGGTCTTTCTGTATTATACCTTAAAGTTAAAGCAGGAACATTTAATGTTATTGCTTCTTCTTGAAGACCTCCAGAATCTGTTAAAATTAAAGTTGATTTGGAAGTTAAAAGCAAGAAATCAAGATATCCTAAAGGTTTAATTATGTGAACATGGCTTAAATCATTTAATTCATCGAACAAACCAAATATTTTAAGCGTATTTTTAGTTCTCGGATGAATTGGGAAAATTATATTCATATCATCCAACTCCCTTAAAGCTTCGATGATATTTGTTACTCTTTGTTTGTCGTCTACATTTTCCGCCCTATGCATTGTTAATGTTAGAATATTATCCATATTTTCTATATCCAACTCTTTGAGTGATTCTTCTTCAAAACCTCTTTTTTGAGCTATTTCCAAATGTCTGAAACAGGCATCGACAACAGTATTTCCTGTAATAAACAGATTTTTATGAGAAAAACCTTCGGCCAAAAGATTAATTGCAGATTCTTCAGTCGGAATGAAATACATTACTGAACAAACGTCAGCAGCCCTACGGTTAATTTCTTCAGGCATTGTCATGTCAAATGATCTAAGACCCGCTTCAACATGACCAACGGCAATATGTAATTTAGAAGCAACTAACGCACCGGCCAAAACTGCATTTGTATCTCCCTGAACAAGTACGATATCTGGGTTTTCATCTAAAAGAATCTCTTCTATGCCCTTCATCATCAAACCTGTTTGTTTTCCATGAGTTCCAGAGCCAACATGAATATTGTAATCAGGAGTTGGAATTTCCAAATCCTTAAAAAAGGCATCTGACATTTCTTCATCATAATGTTGGCCAGTATGTAAAACAACTTGATTAATTCCTCTTTTGGAGATTTCATCAATGATAGGGGCCATTTTAATAATTTCGGGCCGAGTTCCTAAAATAGTTGCTATCTTCATAATATCACTAAATATAATATATTTGTTAATAGTTTAAAATTTTTATGGAATTATAATCTTTTAGAAAAAATTAGGAAAAAATGAATTTTCAAAATTTAGAGAAACTATGATTAAAAAATAAAAATTATTTTAAAAAAAATAAAAAAAAACATCTAATTTAGTCAGAAATTACTTAATTTTCTGCAACGAATAATTGTCCTGCAGTTGTATTGAATGCTACTCCAGTTATCTTCAAATCATCTGGTGAGCCACCAGTTAACTTATAATTTTGTTTAGTGTTTTTGATATGCAATGTGTCACCGTCTATTTTAGCATCAGCAACACCATCATAAGTCCATAAAGTAATTTTTATTGAATTACCACAAGTCATATTAAGAATATGTGTTGTATTCTTATCCTCAATAGCTTTATTTAATGAGTCTTTATCTTGTGCAGACAAAGCGGAAATGTCAACATCAATATCTGATGTGAACTTAAGGTTTCCTGTTGACTGGTCATAAGAAGTTACGTCTATAGTACTGTGGGTAATCTCGCCAATATTTATCGGTGCTAAACTAGCACTTACTACACTTAAACCAACGCAAAGTGTTACTAAAATTAATCCAATCCCTAAAATTTTTTTAAAGTTCATTTAATCACCTTTTTATGTGACTTAAATTAGATGTACTGTAAGTAATACTTTGTTTTTAGTATTATATAAAGAAATCATTAAAAATAGAAAAAAATTTTAGAATATGATTATAATAATATTATTTTGTAAAATATTTATTACTTAAATCAAATCATTTAAACTCTTTACCATCGATTCGCGAATTGCATATCTTTTTTGTAAATCGCTTAGAGAATCAACCAAAACCCGCCTAAATCGCTCACAGGCATAATCATCATATGTAAATTTAATTCCATCATACTGAATGTCCATTAAAATCAAATATTCCGCTTCCATTACTTTAATATATGCTCTTGGTTCATCTTCAGCAGGATTTAACAAGCGTTCCACTTCGTCCAAGTCCATCTTCCCAATAGCCACATCTACAAAAACCCTCATCATTTTTCTTACCATATTCCATAAGAAAGACTCTCCATAAATATCAACAAAAATCGGCGAAATTGTATCATGCAAATTTGGGAATTCCTTTTTGTGGTAATCATCCAGATTTACTTTTGTGACTTTAATATCATCGATTGTTCTTGTAGTAGTCTTTTGAAATCTTTTAGTAAAATTAGTGAAGTTATGAGTTCCTTTAAACAGTTCTGCAACTTCATTAAGTTTATCAACATCCAAATCTTGAAACAACATATACCGATATTGCCTCATTTGAGCATATCTTGGCTTGAACGCATATCGAACAGGAGCACTGGCTAAAATTTGAATATCGTCAGGCAAGGAATTGTTGATTTCATTGACACGAACCTCTTTTTCTGATTGAAAGCTGATTACATTGCCTAAACTGTGAACACCCGCATCAGTTCTGCCAGCTATTCTGAATCTGGACTTTTTCAAATCATCAATGTAGTCGAGTTTGCGTAAATGGTATATCAATTCCTCTTCAACAGTCCTTAATTTGGGCTGTCTTTGAAAACCGTGAAAATTAGTTCCAATATATCCAATTTTTAGTGCTGTCCTCTTCATTGATATAATATTAAGCACAATATAAAATAAGTTTTTAGGAAATCAATCCCTAAAATTAAAATAGATTTTTTACCATATGATTGGTTTCATCATAGTCATCTTCTTCGACAGTTATTTCATAACCGCAAGATTTCCAAAATGCAGGTGCGGCTTCAAGATATCTGTGAGTATGCAAATATATTCTAACATAACCTTTTTCACGCGCAAAGTCTTCCATAGAAGTTACAAGTCTGCGTGCCAGTCCATGTCTCCTATACTCTTCATCAACCATCAACCTCCAAATGCTTGCAGTATCTTCTTTTGTGTATACTCCTTTGAAAAATTCGTAATCCCTGTCATATGCCCTTAATGCTGCTGTTGCAACTATCGTATCATCATCATAAGCTACAAAAAATGTATTGTTAGGAGGTGAAATATAATATTCTTTAATCCCTTCAATATCATAATGAAATTCTGGTGTAGGACCAATATCATAGACCTTTTTGATTTGACCATATAAAAAATCTTTCGCTTCTTCAATCTCTAAAGGATTATCGCTAAGTTCCTTAATTGTAAAATTCATAATATCACTTAAAAAAAAATAATAGAGAAATTTTTTAAATTTCTCTTATTCTTGCGCGGTTTCAGGATTGAGTAATTTTTCGACATTTTCACCGATGAAATCAAATAGCAATACAACAATTAATAATGACATACCCGGGTAAAATGCCAGCCACCAATATCCTGAGGATAAGTAGTGCATAGATTCTGATAAGATTACACCAATAGCAGGTTCATGAGGAGGTAAACCGAATCCTAAAAATGTAATCGCTGCTTCGTGCATAATTGCATGAGGGAACATTAAGATTACACCTACAATAATCTGTGAAACAATTAATGGAAGAATATGTTTTGTAGCAATCCACATTTTTGATCTACCAAGATTTTCTGCTAAGCTAATGTATTCTTTGGTTCTGATTTCTTTTACTTCAGATCTTAAAACCCTTGCAAGGGGAGTCCAATGTGTTAGTCCAACACCCATAATTACACCGAATACTCCACCACCAAACATGATGGAAACCAGAATGATTAAAAGAATGTGAGGTATTGAACCGAATAAGTCTATGATTCCAGCAACACATTCGTCAGCAAATTTATTGAAACTTGAGAATAACCCTAAGGTTATTGAAATAAAAGTACTTACAACAGATGCAATGAAACCTACCATAATACTTAATCCAAGACCTGCAATAGTTCGTTGAAACATATCTCTTCCCATCCAATCAGTGCCGAAAAGATGTTCTAAAGAAGGCATTTGGTTAGCATCAACAAAACTTGTTGGTATGTCTTTAATAAAATAACCTGAAATAAATATTGATACAATAACTAAAGTGGAAAGAGCAATAATGACCAAAGTTTTTGTTCTGAGATTTGCAGGATATAGAAACCACTGCTTTTTATCATCAGTTTCTCTTTTCTTAATCATTAAATTCACTCTCCTTAATTCTTGGATCAATCAAGTAATAAGATAAATCCGCAAGTAAGTTACCGACAAATACAAATATTGCACTAAATATCACAATTCCTAAAAATAGTGGAACATCACTGTTAAGGCCTGCTGCCACTGCAGTCTGCCCGATACCAGGATATGAGAATACCTGTTCTACAAGAACAGCCCCCCCAAATAATTCGCTGAAAGATAAGAATTGTAAAGTTACTGCAGGTAACAGAATATTTCTTAATCCATGATTTTTTACTAAATCCCAACCTTTTTCACCTCTAGATTTTGCAAACAATACATAATCAGAAGATAAAACTTGGATTAATTCATTACGTGTATACATTGCAATTGGTGCTAAACCTACAAGGCTCAATGTTAGTGCCGGCAAGACCAGTCTTGACGCCCATTCCATGAATGTTGCATCGGTACTTTTTACACCAATTGGAACACCAAAACCTATTGGGAACCAACCTAAATAAACAGCAAATACCATTAATACAAGCATTCCCACCCAAAAAGATGGTGCAGATTGAATTGCATAACAGTAAACTTTAACTGCTTTATCAATCCAGGACCCTTTATTTTTACCAGCTACAACACCCATTGCAAAACCAATGAGTCCACTAAATATCCATGAAATGGCCATTAATACCATTGATGCAGAAGCTTTATCAATTATAATATCAATAACTGGTGCACGATATATTAAAGATGTTCCTAAATCAAAATGTATTAAATCCATTAACCAATGGAAAATTTTTGTAGGCAATGGAACATTAGTACCAAAATAATTTTGAAGAATCTGCCTTTGTGCTTCTGATACTGCAGCTTGCCTTAAATAAGCATTAACCGGATCAATAGGGGATAAATCTATTAATATGAAACTAAAAATTGAAACAACAATCATTAATACTATAAAACGTACTAATTTGTAACCAAAAAATTTTAATAATTGATTTTTATTCAAGTAAATAAACCCCCTTAACAATTTTTAAAAAAAAATAAAAAAGGAAAAAAGATATTTAATTAAGCTGTGGAATTGGTTCTAGTCCAATCACAGATGTTAATCAATATATCGTTTCCTAAGCCATCAGGTTGTTTACCAATGTCTATTCCATTTTTAATGAAATAGTTGTAGTCATAGTTTACAAGCCATGCAAATGGAGCATCACCAGCAGGACCCCAACCTCCGCCATTAACGAGAGCTGATTGAGACCATAATGTGTTAGCTGCTTTTAAATCACTTGAATGCATTGCATCATCCATTAATTTGTCTGAAGCGGTGTTGTTATATAAACCTGGGTTCATGTAGAATCCATCAGCTTCTTTACTGTGATATTGTTGATAGATAGATTTATATGGATCTGGAGAAGTTTGTTGCATTACTGCAGCTGAAGCGTACATATTATTATAAATAGTGTCCCAGTCAGCACCGACTAATTTAACTTCAATTCCAAGTTCTTTTGCTTGTTCAGCGAATACAGTTGCTAGAGATTGTCTGTCAAGGTAATCTGGTGGATAGTATAAATCAAATGATGCTTTTAATCCATCTTTTTCGACAATTCCATCGCCATCTTTGTCTTCCCATCCGCCATCTTTTAAGATTTGTTTAGCTTTATTAACATCACCATCTTGAACTTTAGCATCAGGGTTTGCGTAATCTCTTGTATCTACACTGGTAAATTCAGGAGTAGCATGTCCTGAGAATATCTCGTCACACATTGTTTGACGGTTAACACCGACATTTAATGCTTCTCTGATTGCTTTATCAGCAGTTACATTATTACCTATTTTGACTGTTCCATTCCATGTCTCACCAGTATCATTTTGATATGGGAAGGATATACCTTGTGCCCTACCAGCGGATTTTTCTACAAATTGGTATCCATCAACAGTTTGATTTAATGCAGAAGTTGCTACAGGAACTACATCCACATCACCAGATTTAGCTAATTCTAACCAGGTTGCTTCTTCAGGGAATAATAAGGTAATTTGAGTAAAGAATGGTTTTTTATCATAATAGTTATCATTGATTTTGAATATTGCTTGTTGACCTTTATCCCAGTGGTCTAATACATAAGGTCCAGTACCAATTGGGTTGGAACCATAACTTTCATTGTTATAGGAATCAGATGGTACAATACCAACATATCTTAAATCATAAATGAATGTTGATCTAGGTTCAACCAAAGTAAATTCGACAGTTTTGTTATCCTTAGCTTCGATTTTTTCAATATTTGTTAAGTCTAACTCAGATTCAGTACTTTTTGCAGTATTAAATGTGAATGCAACATCTTCTGCATCAAAAGTAGAGTTGTCTGAGAATTTGACATCATCTCTTACATTTACAGTCCATTTTTTTCCATCACTACTAATTGAATAATTTGTAGCAAGATCCGGAACTATTTCACCACTGCTATTTGTTTTAAATAAACAGCTTTGTACTAACGGATTATAATTTTGGTGTCCACAACCCCAACCAACGAGAGGGCTGAAACCTGCTTCAGGTTCTTTAATGTTACTGTGTGCGGCAACAGTTAAATGAGTAGGGTCATCATCGTGATTTCCTCCCATCAATGCCATAGCAGCTCCAACAATAACAAGAATTGCAGCAACAGCACCAATAATCATCATTGTTTTTTTATCCATAACTTTTCACCATTATCCATAATTCATATTAAAATAGGAGTATTACTTTTTTTATAAAAAATACTTAATTAGTAATACTTATTAAAATTATTTTAATATTTAATAATACTTTATAAAGATATATATAAAAATATATTTATTACTTATAAAATTTGATTGATAAATTTAAAGTTTAAAAAAACAAATATTGAATAATGAACATCATCCAATATCTCGAACATGACATATACAAATTATTAAAAATTAAAAACAAAAGTAATACAAATGAAAAATCATAATATGATTGAAAGTTAATACTTACTTAAATTTTAAATAATATCAACATTAAATTATCGCTTATGTCTCTATCTCTTAAACTTAAAAAATTTTTATTAGATAACGGCGCAACGGAAGCAGGTTTTGCTGACATCACAAATTTTACACCAAAACCTGGATTAAATACTGGCGTTGTCTTTTATATAACCTATCCCAAAGAGATTATAAGGAATATGCAAAATGCGCCAACCAAAGAGTATCTTGAAGAATTAATTAGTTTAAATTCCCGATTGGATGCTCTCGGTATGAAATGTGAAGAATTATTAATGGATGAAGGATATGATGCATATGCTCAAACTAAAAAGAGATTGGGAACTGATTTTGGAGAGTTTAACTCTTTTGAATTGCCTCACAAAACCATTGCCACACGTGCAGGGCTTGGGTGGATTGGAAAATCTGCCTTATTTACAACAAAATACTACGGATCAGCATTGAGAATGTCATCAGTCTTAACAGATGCCCCCCTAGAACTTGGAAACCCCATACTAAAATCAAGATGTGGAAAATGTATGGATTGCAGAGATGCATGTCCCGGAGGAGCAATAAGCGGGATAGAATGGAACTACAAGCTTAAGAGAAATGACTTTTATGATGATAAGAAATGTGAAAAATACGCCCTACAGGTTTCTGAAGAAAATTTGGGAAAAGCAGATACCGTATGTGGAAAATGCATTTACGCTTGTCCCCACACACAAAAATATATTAAAAAATTATAATTTTACAGCATATGAAAAATCATTAGTTAAAGGATTGATATCTAATCCTTGAATTTGCTTATCCATATGAACTGTTTCCAGCACGTCATTTGAATCAAGAGCCACAACAAACCCCATTTTTGACCAGAATTCAATAGCCCCATCTAAATTTTTATGTGTGTGAAGATAAATTTCATTATATCCTACTTGATTTGCAAAGTTTTCAGCTATACTAAACATTTTTGAAGCAAGGCCACAGCGTCTGCATCTCCTATCAACAAACAGCCTCCAGATACTTGAAGTTGAATCTTCGGAGTATAAATGCCTAAATTCTGGGAAATCTTTATCATAAGCTCTAATACCTATTGTTGCTATGATTTCACCAGTTTTTTCAAGATAAGCAACGAAAAAATTGTTTCTTTCTGGATTAATATAATATTCTTCCATTTTTACAATATCCTGGTGCCATTCAGGAACATAATCATAACCAAACTCTTTTTTTATCATCTCAAATAAAAATTCTTGAACATTCTTAATATCCACTGAATCATTTGTTAATTCCCTAATAATCACATTCATTTTTAACACCAGTTGAAAGTATTACTTTTTATATCTATTTTATCTACATAGTAATACTTTTTAATAAATTTTGAATAACTTTAATATTAATAAAGTACAGATTAATATATATAATTTATCATTTGATTATGCCAAATTGATTCAAGGTGATTTAATGGAAAAGTTATTAGATGTAGAAAATGTTTCTATTTCATTTATTCAATATACTCAAGGTTTAAATCAAAGAGACCTCAAAGTTATCACCGATTTAACCTTAGATATATCAGAAGGTGAAATATTGGCTGTATTAGGTTCAAGCGGATCAGGAAAGAGTCTTCTTGCACATGCAATATTCGGAATCCTACCGGAAAACGCAAACCTAAACGGAAAAATCAAATACAAAGGAAAAGAACTAACACAAAAAGACAAAGAAGAAATCAGAGGA